>WNFW01007104.1_pt1 | contig 14830 bp, 10 predicted proteins | sample 5400131 | NCBI WGS metagenome assembly WNFW01 (sample SAMN13153362, study PRJNA577476) | soil metagenome | isolation source: 20 cm soil or saprolite under grassland replicate 1 | place: USA:California | collected 2016-06-15 | reverse complement strand
TGCGAGGATGCGGTCCGAGGTGCATAGATTCGGCGATCGTTGCCGGGAGCGATTCACGATCAAGAGTTGGTGCTTGACGATAAGAGACTCCGCAACTATGGAACGGACGCCGCCAGGACCGAGCAAGCGAGCCAGGGTAGCAATGAAGTGGATAAAAAGAATGACCAGATTGCTCATCGCAGAATCGTAGCAGGAAGGGAAATCCTAAGGAAATATGGGCGAAACAACAATTCGCCAGCCACACCCTTTAGCTAGAAAGACAGTCTCTGGAGCATGGAACGTACGACACACTACCTATCATCAGGACCTTCCTGAGAGAGTCACGATTGTTCGTCCTCGCCATCCGTTCGAAGGCAAATCGCTCGCTGTTGTTGGGGCGATGCATCGCAAAGGTCGATTGACTCTGACGCTAATCTTACCCGACGGAACTAAGTCGCTCATTCCCGCCGACTGGACGGACCTCGCGCCCACCGGGCCGCCTCGTGGTGTTATCGGCGCGAAACAGATCGCGACACGTGACTCCCTGGAAGCCTTGATTCATGCATCTGCGCTCGTGGATGCTCTCCTTGGCCGCCTCGCTGAAACACAAAGCGAGGAGGCCGATTCCGCTGCGGAAAAGGAGGGCGTCCTTGCAGAAACATCCGAATCTCTTCGACGTTCTGCTCAACGATATCTATGTATGGGAAACCCTGGAGAACGAACACAAGACTCTCGCGATCGACATCCTTGCACGACTCATCGCCCAGGCGGCGGCACATCACCTCAACCCGGAGGAAAATCATGAATGACCTGGCCAAAGTAAAGCCCACCCATACCCAACGCGCTGCCTTTGTCTACATTCGCCAGTCCTCTCCCAATCAAGTCGAGTACAACCGCGAGTCCACCGCGCGCCAGCATGCTTTGGTCGAGAAAGCACGGGAACTCGGTTGGGCCAAGCAGCAAGTGACCGTCATCGACGAAGACCTGGGTGTATCCGGCTCCGGATTCGCCGAGCGCTCTGGATTTGCGCGCATGGCTGCGGAAGTTGCGCTCGGCCACGTCGGCATCGTGCTCGCGCTGGAAGTCTCTCGCGTGGCACGCAACAATGCCGATTGGTATCGCCTGTTCGATCTCTGCAGCATCACCGAGACTCTGGTCGGCGACAGCGACGGCATCTACCATCCGGCCCTGTTCAATGATCGCTTGGTGCTTGGATTAAAGGGCATTATGGCGGAAGCCGAACTGCACGTCCTGCGTGCGCGGCTCGAGGGCGGAATTCGCAACAAGGCCACACGCGGAGAACTGCGCCGCGGTTTGCCCGTGGGCTTCGTGTGGGGAGAAAAGGATGGCGAGGTACGCTTTGATCCCGACGAATCCGTCGTGAGCACCATCCACACCGTCTTCTCCAAATTCGCCGAACTGGGATCGGCCCGCCAGGTCTGGCTCTGGTTCCATTCCGAAGGTCTCACCTTTCCTTTACGATCCTCGATGAAGAGCGCGATCCGTTGGGTCGCCGCGACCTACCACACTATCCATCGTGTGCTCACCAACCCGGTGTATGCTGGCGCATACTTTTACGGGAGGTCTCATTGTGAACGCTACGTGGATGACAAAGGAAGGTTGCGCAAACGAACCCGCCTTCTGCCCATGGCCGAGTGGTCGGTGCTCCTTCTCGAGCATCATCCCAGCTACATTGATTGGGCTACGTTCCAATCCAACCAAGCACGCCTCGATTCCAACGTGCATCCCGGGCCACACCAAGCGGGAGGCGCCGTGAGGGAAGGCGCCGCATTGCTGCAGGGCCTGGCCACGTGCGGAAAATGTGGTCGTCGGCTCCACACGCATTACACCGGCAGAAACGCGGTGCCCGGTTATCACTGCGCCGGCCAGGATATCGTTTCGAGGCGCGACGTGTACTGTCTGAACGTCGGAGGTGTTCAAATCGATCAAGCCGTTGTGGAAGCTTTTCTCAAGGCTCGGCGCTGGAAGCCACACAGCTTGCCATACAGCAAGTCGAAGCGGACCACGATGCGGCCCTCAGTCAGTGGCGCCTCGCGGTGGAGCGTGCTGGCTACGAAGCCGAGCGTGCCGAGCGTCAATACCGTGCCGTGGAGCCCAAATGTCACCTTGACAGAAATGTGGCGTCGAATGGTGCCGCACCCTGAAATTGGGGCCACGCGCATTTTGTACCCCACATAAGTTTCCCTTCTATAGTCGGGTCGTAGTTTCATTTCAATCCATTTGGAGGTCCGACTATGTTCAATCAACTTTTCACGTCTCCCCGATCGCTGAAGCGTTATTCCAGTGGCCCGCTGCTGGAAGAGCGGCTCCGCTACCTGGCTCATTGGGCTGCGCAGGGGAGCACGAGGAGCTCTCTCCGTCTCATCGCGCAACACCAGCTGGCTTTGATCGACTACCTGCACCTGCAAACAGCCGATGCGGTCACTGTCGAGCAGATCCATGCGGCCACCGATTTGTGGGTCCACCGTCAACCCCAACCCCACAGCCATAACGTGACTGATTACCGGTATGGGCGGATGCGTTTCATCTCTAACGCCAAGCAATGGCTCGGGTTCCTGGGCCGCCTGCGCCCGGCTGAAGTCCCGCGCCGCCCGTACGCACACCTGATCGAGGAATATGCAGACTATATGGTCCGGGAAAGGGGCTTGTCTCCACACACGATCCGAATCCATTGCTGGCACTTGGAACAGTTTTTGGCTCGCTTCTGGGAGCAACATCGATGCTTTCGGGAGATCTCCATCGCGGATATCGATGCTGCGATTGCGCGCAAGGGTGACCAGGACTGTTACGCACGAACATCGATCAAGGCTTACGCTAGCGCATTACGATCTTTCTTCCGCTACGCCGAGCAACGGGGATGGTGCGCTCACGGTCTAGCAGCGGCGATCATGTCGCCGCGCCTGTTCGCTGATGAGGGTCTACCCAAAGGTCCGTCCTGGACCGACGTGCAGCGCTTGCTCACCAGCACCGAAGGCGATCAACCCAAGAATGTCCGCGACCGCGCAATCATCATGCTGTTCGCTGTTTACGGGATGCGGGTGGGTGAAGTCCGCGCTCTGAGACTGGGGGACTTGGACTGGGAGAGGGAACTGATTTACATGACCCGTCCCAAGTCCCGACGCCAGCAGTTTTATCCACTCTCGCACACCGTGGGGGAATCGATCCTCCGTTACCTGAAGAAGGTCCGGCCGCACGTTCCCTATCGTGAAGTCTTTCTGACCCTGAAAGCGCCCTTCCGACCCCCCAGTAGTGGTTCGTTCTATGACGTTGTGGGCGATCGCTTGCGGGCTCTGAATGTGTCTCTGAAGCACCGTGGTCCGCACTCACTACGGCATGCCTGTGCCACACGTCTTCTCGCCGGGGGCTTGTCGATGAAAGAGATCGGTGACCATCTCGGGCACCGGAAGATAGATACCACGCGTATATACGCCAAAGTGGACCTCACGGGCCTGCGGCAAGTGGCCAACTTCGACCTCGGAGGCCTGCTATGAAACTTCAGGAACTGATCGCAAAGTACGTAGCATTTCGGAAGTCGATGGGAGAGGATTTCGAAAGCGCCGAGAGCTTGCTGAACACCTTTTCCCGACGCATGGGATTAGACATCGATGTGAGGAACGTTCGAGCCAAGCAGGTGCGGGCTTTCCTCACCGGAAATGGTCCCATCACTCGTTACTGGCGCCGGAAGTACGACACACTGCATGGCCTCTACCGCTACGCGACCAGCCGCAGCCTCGTCACCAAGTCACCCCTGCCGATCAGCGTGCCCAAGATGCCCGAGCGTTTCGTGCCCTACATTTACACCCGCGATGAACTGCGCCGGCTCTTGGATTCCACCGCCGTTTTTCCAAAATACCCTCGTAAGCTTCAGGCCCATACGTTGCGAGCGATTCTGCTGCTGCTCTACGGTGCGGGCTTACGAGTTAGCGAGTCGGTGGCTCTCACCTTGGAAGACGTCGATCTGCCCAGCGCCGTGATCACCATACGCGATACGAAATTCAACAAGACGAGACTGGTGCCCCTCGGACTCGAGCTCAATCGGGTCATGGCGCAATATGCCGCAAGTCGAACCAAAGCTGGCCACGCGCAAACTGACAGCGCGCCGTTCTTCGTGTTGCGTCGGGGCGGGCCGATAGCGGTTCAACTCGTGGAGCAAAGATTCAAATACCTCCGTGAGCATGCCGGTATCAGCCGCACGGATGGCGCACGCTACCAGCCGCGGCTTCATGACCTGAGGCACAGCTTTAGCGTTCATAGGCTCATTTCCTGGTACCAACAAGGCGCTGACGTGCAGAAATTGCTGCCGCAGTTGGCCACGTATCTGGGACATATCAATATCGCTTCCACTCAGGTCTACCTCACAATGACGCCGGAGCTGCTGCAGGCAGCATCACAGCGCTTCGAGCGGTATGCCTTTCAGGAGGTGTGCCATGAGTGATACGACGAAGCTCGGCCCGTGGGTCCGGCGCCTTCTCCTTGAGCATCTGGTGAGCGAGCGCAACCTGGCACGCAACACGCAACGCAGCTACCGCGATACATTAGCTCTCCTTATCCCCTTCATCGCGGGCAAAGTCCATAAACCGATTGATCAGCTCGACCTCGATCCGAATGGTGCGGACAGATTAGGGCCGTCCCATTCAAACGAACCGCGAAGACTCCGATCACCTACCTCGACAAGCCTGAGATGGATGCACTGCTCGCGGCACCCGAACGTAGCACCACGCAAGGGCGTCGCGACTACGCGCTCCTATTGTTCTTGTACAATACCGGAGCCCGCGCCGATGAAGCAGCACACGTCAGCATCGGCGATCTTCATCTAGGCCACGTTCCACAGAGAGATCATTCATCGGTGCAAATCCACGGCAAGGGCAATAAACTGCGCCTTTGTCCACTGTGGCCGCATACGGCGAGTGAACTCTCCTCATTGATCAGTGGGAAGGCCCCAATCGAGCATGTCTTCCTCAATCGGTGTGGCCGACCGATTACCCGCTTCGGCATCTACACCATGGTCAGACGCTATGCCCAGAAAGTGTCAACCAAGATGCCGGGGCTGGCAACCAAGAGGCTGAGCCCTCATTCTCTGAGACATACGGCAGCGACACATCTGCTGCGGGCCGGCGTGGATATCAACACCATCCGGGCATGGCTGGGGCATGTCTCGATCAACACGAGGCGCTGGAAGCCACACAGCTTGCCATACAGCAAGTCGAAGCGGACCACGATGCGGCCCTCAGTCAGTGGCGCCTCGCGGTGGAGCGTGCTGGCTACGAAGCCGAGCGTGCCGAGCGTCAATACCGTGCCGTGGAGCCCGAAAACAGGCTGGTGGCACGTGGCCTGGAAACCGAGTGGGAAAAGCGCTTGCGCGATCTTGCCGCTGCCAAAGCAGGACTCGAGCGGCGAGAACGACAACGCCCGCGCTTGCTGAGCGAAGAAGAGAAAAAGAAAATTCGCTCTCTCAGTTCCGATCTGCACAAAGTTTGGACGGCGCCGACCACCACGGATCGCGATCGCAAGGAGCTTCTGCGTACTCTACTGGAAGAAGTGATTATTACCGTTAATCGCTCCGAACGGTGTGCTCACATGACTCTGCGGTGGAAAGGTAGTGCTCTCACGGAAATCGATCTCTCCTTGCCGCGCATGAAGCCTCATGGTCTCCACACGGACGAAGATACGATCTCTCTGCTTCGTCGTCTGGCCGTTCATTATCCGGATGACGTGATCGCAGGTATTCGGGCATCTATCCTTCCACGATTCATCGCTGGTTGAATGATGGCTTTATCGCCGGGGAACAAGTCACGTCGGGAGCACCGTGGCAGATTCGACTCACCGATGAGCTGCGTGCACGCTTTGTCGAACAAACACCGCCGGGTCATCTGCCCATGGTGGATGCAACGCGAAAACTTGGTGTCTCGCGCCAAACCGTGTTGCAGAGAGTAAAGCGTGGTGACCTCGAAGCTGTATTAGTCACCCGCGGACGCCGCAAGGGCTTACGAATCAAAGTGGTAGACTCTGAACTAGGGTTGTTTCAAGAATAAGGAGGCATTATGGAATGTGATCCATGGATCTATTCAGGTGCGAGTCGGCCACCCTGCGGTCCCACTGGGTCTTGGTGGTCATGGATCAATTCACACGCCGGATCATTGGGTTCGGCGTCCATGCGGGAACGGTCGATGGTGCCGCACTGTGTCGGATGTTCAACCGCGCCATTCGTGGGCAACGCTGGATGCCGAAGTACCTCAGCTCTGACAATGATCCGCTCTATCGGTTCCACCAATGGCAAGCCAACCTGCGGATACTGGAGTTGACGCAAATCAAGTCCGTCCCCCACGTGCCCCTATCCCATCCATTCGTGGAAAGGCTGATCGGCACCCTGGACCTCGGCAATACTTCCAAAGAAATCAGTCGGTGTTTCTCAATTACAGCGCGTTTCGCGGGATCTCATCGTTCACACCAGCCGGATACGGCGCGATTGCCGGTACGATCGGTTCCCGTAACAATTCGCCAGAGACATGGAAATCCGCCTGCGCGGCCGCCAATTCCTCTCTCGGGTGCTCCGGGCCGAGTTGGCGGGAGAGGATCCTCACCTGCGCTTGACCCACGCCTTTGACCAAGCCGCTTTCGACGACCTCACGCAATCCACTCTCGGGCGCATCGTGCTGGTCACCGATCGGGAAGAATGGAGGACGGAAGAGATCATCGCCGCCTATCGATCCCAAGCGCATATCGAGAGGTTATTCCGAGGGATGAAGAACTCGTCGCACATTGCCTTACGTCCCCAGCATCATTGGACGGAGCAGAAAGTCCACGTTCACGTCTTCACCTGCGTGATCGCGTATTTGCTGGAGCAGCTCCTACTTCTCCGTGCTCAGCGAGCCGGCGTTGCTGTCTCCAGTGCCGAGGATCTCCAGGAGATGGACGAATCGCTGACCGAACTGTGGAGGGCCTTGGCCGTGCAAAGTTAGTGTATACACCGCCTGCCGAGTTTCTCCAATAAATTCAGACACTTACCCCCTTATGTGCGGTGACCGCGGTAAACTCACGCTAGTCCGCCTCGGTACGTCCGCACAGAGCTTTGTCGTACTCCATAATGGTTGACCAACGCCACGGCAAGCGCCTGCTCCACGGAATCCAGAAACAGCCGCCCGTTTGGAAAGCCCGCAATCCTCTCCGTCACCCGTGAGTGGGCCGTTCAGTTGTACAACGGAGCAGTACATGCACTTTTGTTGAGTCCGAGCGACTTCTTACAAGCCATAAGCTTTTTATATATCTAATTTGCATGCTCTGAATATAGCGTCCCTGTGCTCCAAGAACCCGGAATAAGAAGACTCTTAAGCGGGACTAAATATAGGTTGCAAGTAGCGCAACATTGAGCTAGCCTCCTTCCCAATCTGAGGGAGTGCCGGGTGAGTTTTCCGTTATCTCCGCGCCGACTGTTTCCAATCCCAGTATTGATGAATTGAGGAGGTCTTTATGCGCTGCGTAAGGATGCTTTTGGGATTCATGGTGCTACTCGCCTTTGTTGTTCTATCGATGGCCGTCTCGCTCTCTGCGCAAACGGCGTCAACGTCAACAGTGACGGGTACAGTCTCCGACAAGACGGGGGCTGCCGTTCCGAACGCCAAGGTCGATTTGGAAGATGTTGGCACTAAAGCGCGCCTCTCGGCAACCACAGGCGGCGACGGGAACTATATATTTCCTTCAGTCCGCCCGGGGAACTATAACGTAATCGTTTCGGGGAAAGGTTTCCGGCAGACCGTGGTCAGTGGCGTCAAAGTTGACATCGGCAAATCGGCACTCGTTAACGTAGTCCTGGAAGTTGGCGGGATGACCGAAACCGTGGAGGTCACCGCTGGAACTGGTGTCGAGTTGCAGACTTTGAACGCGAGCGTAGGCGACGTGCTCGATGCCAATCTCCTTGCGAACATGCCGACGTTGAGCCGGGATGCCACGGCCCTCGTGCTACTCCAGCCCATGGCGATTCCAGGCTTTAACGGGGCGGTTGCCGGTTCGGGCGACGGCAACTCGAGTGGCGGAACAATCGCTGGGGCGCGCATGGACCAGAACACTTTCATGCTCGATGGTGGCGACGCCACCAGCAACATGGAGGGAGGCGGCGGCTACAACACCGGCTTCCAGGCTACTCCCCGAGCAGTAGTGCCCACTCCTGTAGAAAGCTTGGAAGAGTTTCGGGTACAAACGAACAACGCCGGTGTGGACTTCACCCGTTCGCTTGGCGCCGAGGTTCAGATGGTCACGCGACGGGGCAGCAACGACTGGCACGGAGCAGGTTACTGGTACCATCAAAATGACGAGCTGAACGCCAACGACTGGTTCCGAGGCCACCGCCCCGACGCTTTTACCGGGAAGCCATTCACGGAAAATCCCGAGTGGCGGGATAACCGCTACGGCGGACGGATTGGCGGGCCGATCTGGAAGAATCGAACCTTTTTCTTCCTGCATGAGGAAGAGCGTCACTTCTTTACGCAATCGGTATTTCAACGATTGGTGCCGTCTGATGCTCTGAGGGTTGGTATCTTGAAGTTCCGGGATGCCGGTGGTGTGGTCCGAGCCTTCAATCTGAATCCAGCGCCAACGCTTGATCCAGTCGCGTGCTCCAGCCCTTGCAACGATAACGATCCTCAAATCGGCACCGTGCTCCCTGCTGACAACGGCACTCTTGACCCACGGGTGATAGGGCTTAACCCTGCCATAGCCGCCGAATGGGCTAATCTGCCTGCACCTACTGATTTCTCGGCAGGTGACGCAGCACTAAGGGCACCGTTTTTCACGAGCAGCGTGCCGAACCTTGCCAACGAACACTTTGCTGTGATCCGCCTGGATCACAAGATCAATGACAAATGGGATTTCATGGGTTCCTATCGCTACAGCACCTCCGCTATTACTCCTGCCAACATACAGGAGGACATTGGTGGCATCGCATCCGGTTGTAGGTTTGGACAGCCCTGTGCGCTGGCCAGCCGCCCGCTGCAGCCGCGATTTTTGGTCGCGGGCCTGACTGGGCGGCTTACATCCAATCTGGTGAACGACTTCCATTTCGATTGGTTGCGTCACTGGTGGTCTTGGATTGCTCCCGGCGCAGGTATCCCGGTGCCTGGACTCAACAACGGCACCGCTTGCGCGGCCGTGGCGCCGTGCAGTGACGCCAGGCTACAGATCTGGTCAGAAAGCCGGATCAACGCCATGGTACCCATTAACGTCAATACTCAACAAGCGCGTCAACGCGTCTGGAACGGCCAAGATTACACGCTTATCGACAACCTGTCTTGGATTAAGGGTAAGCACGCGTGGAACTTCGGAGGACGCGTACAGCTCCAGCACTTCCTGCACGTCCGGGATGACAAGGTGGTGGGCGGCATAACCACGCCTCTCTACTTCGTAGCCCGGGGAGGTCAATTCCTCGACATCGGTGGAATTCCCATTCCGGCCTCCGTTACGTCTTCGGACAGAAGCACATATAGACGCGCGTACATTTCTGCGCTCGGGTTGGTAGACAGCGCCACACAGGTGTTAACCCGGGCTGGGGATTTGAGTCCGCAGCCTGCTGGGAGCACCATCACACAGAAAGAAAATGTGAATGCCTATGAAATCTATTTCGGCGACACCTGGCGGCTGACTCCCTCGCTGACGGTGAGCTACGGACTGACTTGGGGCGTACAGATGCCTCCACATGATCCGACCGGCAAGACGGCCATGCTGATCGACGTCAGCACTGGCAAACCGATTGATGCGAAATCTTACCTGGATGCCAAGGAAAAGGCCGCTCTGAACGGAGATGTCTTCAATCCGACAGTTGGCTATGTACCTATTAAGAGCACGGGGCGGAAGTACCCATTCGATCCGGACTACACGAACTTCGGTCCCCGCCTGGCCTTTGCCTGGAATCCCGGTTCCGGCGGCCCACTGGACATGCTCCTTGGGAACAAAAAGACGGTACTTCGCGGCGGCTGGTCGCGAGCGTTCGAGCGGAAGAACGGCGTCGGGCTTGTTTTGACTCCGGCCCTAGGTATAGGGTTCGGCGATCTTTCCGTTTGCCAGGGTCCAGACACTACAGGCGCGTGCACCGGGTTCACCGATCCCACTACGGCTTTCCGAATTGGCGTAGATCGTAACCACATCACCGTTCCGCCGCTTCCGCCGGTATCGGGCGGGGTAATTATTCCAGGCCAGGGGTGTCCGGGTACCGGAAGCCTCGCCGCATGCCCCGCAAACGCCAATAGCGTTTTCGAGAGCCGAGACTTCCGTCTTGATCCGCACTACACTACTGGCGGCTCGGATTCCATCGACTTCAGTATTCAGCGCGAGTTGCCCGGCAAGATGATCCTTGAAGTAGGATATGTGGGCCGCTGGTCCCGGGATCTTTACGGGAACGTCGATTTAAATCACATCCCCTACATGTTTACGCCGAAAGGTACCAACCAGAGCTTTGCGAAGGCCTTCGACGCGGTGGCCGCTCAACTGCAAGCTGGTGTCCAGAATGGGCCGACCGGCTTTAACGCGCTTGCCGTTCAGCCCTGGTTTGAAGCTATGTTGCCCGCGAGCTTCTGCTCAGGCTTTAGTTCCTGCACAGCGGCGGCTGCCAGCTTTGACAATGATAACGGCAATCCCTTCTGGCCTGCTCACGGGGCCGGTGCACTCTGGTTCCTCTTGGAACCCAATTTCGTCACCGGGCCGATGACCTTGGCCAGCACGCAAGTAGGCTCGTTGGATTGGAGCGGAAGCTTCACCTACGCGAACTACCACGCCGGGTTCGTGACGCTGCGGTCGCGCGCGTATCGCGGTCTGACTTTCGATGCCAACTACACTTACTCCCATGCGCTGGATAACTTCGGCATAACGCAGGAATGCACCGGTGCCATTCCAGATGCCTTTGACCATCATCGGAGCTATGGTCCATCGTTGTTCGACCGTCGCCACACATTCAATCTGCTGGTCAACTATGAACTGCCTTTTGGCAAGGGCAAGAGCATGGCCAACGGCGCGCTCGCAGATAAGGTGTTGGGCGGCTGGTCTGTCTCTGGCGTCTACGTTGCTGCCAGCGGCTTGCCCGACATGGTCTATGACTCGGCCGCGTGCTTTTCGGAATTCGGCAGCACACCGTCAAACGGAAACTCGAACGGGATGATTCCAATAGGACCGGGCACATTCAATCAAACACGCGTGAACAATCCCACGCTGTCCACTTCCGGTTATGGTTCTGGGAGTACTGGAGGAGTGCCGAACATGTTCCAAAACCCGGATGCGGTGGTTGCCGGTTTCCGCTACCCGACGTTTGATGACAAAACTCTTGGATTTGGCCGCGTTCGCGGTCCGATGCGTTGGAACGTGGACTTGGCTTTATCGAAGATGACGCGCATCACCGAACGCTTCTCCACACGGTTTGACGTACAGTTTGTCAACGCCTTCAACCACGTCATGTTCGGCAGTGGAGGTGATTCGTATTTCTCTAACCAGCCGGGCATGGACATATCCGGGCCTGGCGCCTTTGGTGTTCCCAGTAACCAATACAATTCGCCCCGATACATTCAGATGGGCCTGCGGTTCGACTTCTAGAAAGAGGCGCAGCCTCATCGTCCGGGGGTCAGGTCGTTGACCTGACCCCCTTTTTCTTGGTGGTCGTGCATTATGATATGGGGAAGATGCTGAGTATCTGCATGAACCTGGTGAGAACGTGATTGAGGGGCTTGTAAAGCCGGACCGGCGTGAGTTCCTTCGTGTCTCCCTGCTCGGGAGTGGCGCGCTCCTTCTGGGGTTCGACAAACTCAGCGGCGTCGCGCGACCGCAAAACGAGCGAGACAATCCGTTTCGGGGCGGCAAGCAACTTGGCACTCTTGAATTCAAGGGAGAAAGCCAAGCGCCGCTTGATACGATGATCGGGGCGAGCCTGGACGCGCGTCAGTTTTCGGACCTTTCTAGATTGAGTCCAGAGCAATTGGTCACCCCGACGGAGAAATTCTACGTTCGCACAGCAGCGTCGGAATTACTCGACCCCAGCACGCCCTGGATGATAAATGTCAGCGGGCTCGTTCAAGAACCAGTACATCTCACGTTAGATGAATTGCACAAAAGTGCGAAGCCCATGGGCATGCATCTTATGGAATGCTCTGGCAACACGCGCGCAACGCGCTTCAGCTTGCTGAGCGTAGCGGAGTGGCGGGGCGTGCCTATTTCTGATCTGCTCGGGACTCGAATCAAGCCGCGAACCAACCGCGTGATGGTTTCGGGCTTCGATCAATATCCCACGCGGTCAGCAAACTCGATTCCTGGTGCGGACTGGATCTTCACAGTGGAGCAGATAAATTCAGCAAAGGCTTTCCTGGCCACGGACATGAACGGTCAGCCGTTGACGAAAGACCACGGCGCGCCAATTCGCCTGCTTGTACCCGGTTGGTACGGATGCACGTGCATCAAGTGGGTCAACGCAATTACATTTGTGGACGACGACGCAGAACCTACATCGCATATGCAAGAATTTGCCGCACGAACGCATCAGCAAGGTACACCGAAGCTGGCGAGACGTTACCGGCCGGCAATAATTGACCAGGCGGCCATGCCAATTCGCGTCGAAAAGTGGTTTGTGGACGGCAGAATCATGTACCGCGTTGTCGGGATTCTTTGGGGAGGATCGCGTCTGGTAAAGGCGCTGGAAATACGCTTTAATCCCGAAGAGGACTATGTCCGAGTGGCACATTTTTCGCAAACAGCAAATGATCCCTGGAGCTTATGGTCGCACCCGTGGACGCCCAAAGCTGTGGGAACCTATATGATCCGGCTGAGGGTGGCCGATCCTCAGGTGGAAACAAAGCGACTCGATTCCGGACACTACGTTCGCTCTGTTGAGGTGACCGAAATTTGAGAATGACTTTACACGGAGAGGACGTTTCCCGCCAAACCGGCAAGAAAGGAAGCACCGCCCCCCATGACACATGGAATGGCCGCGCATGGTTGTTCGCGGCACGACTAGCAATCATGCAAGCGTGCCTGTTGGCCGTATGGGTAGCACCGGGGACCGCGCAGCACGAGAGCCACGAAGGGCATGAAGTCGTCGGATGGGTGCCGAACGAGATTCTCGAGCGGCCGCTCCCGCTTCGGCGCGACATCGGCAATCTTCACGAGAAAATGACGACGTCCTCCGCGGAGGCTCAGGCCTTTTACGATCAGGGGTTAAACTACCTTGCTTCATACGTCTGGATCGAAGCGGCGCGCTCCTTTCACCAGGCTTTGCGACTGGATCCGTCCTCATCTGCACCCTATGTTGGACTATGCGATGTGTACGTGCAATTGCAAGACGTGGCCGCCGCACGGAGGGCAATAGAGAAAGCGCAGTCCCTGTCCGGCCAGATAACGGAGGCGGAACGGCAGCGTATGGAGATTCGCGTTCGCCTTGTGGATTTCCTCGAAGACAAGGAGAACCTCGAAAAATTCGTTGCTTACCGCAAAGCCATTTACGACGCTTTGATGGCAAACCCTCTCGACCCCGGTCTTTGGATTTTGCGAGGCTTTGCCGATGAAGGACCGGGAGCTGGACACGGACAGACTGGGGACCTGGATTCCATCGCGTTCTACCTATCCGCCCTGGCGGTTTCTCCAAACAATTCCGCTGCGCATCATTATCTGGCTCACTCCTACGAGAACATCGGCCGCACCGATGAAGCGCTGTACCACAGCGAGGCGTACTTGCAGGTGTCCTCATCGATTCCGCACGCGCATCACATGCGCGGGCATGAGCTTCGCCGGGCCGGGCGCATCGAGGATGCCATCGAGGAGTTTCGAAAGGCGAACGAGCTGGAGAATGCCTACTATCGCACCGAGCGTATACGTGCAGAGTACGACTGGCACCGTCCGCACAATCTCACTCTTCTGGCGATCTGCTATCAACTGCTGGGGCAAATGAGAGCGGCGGAGCAACTGTTGAAGGAAGCGTTTGCTCTGCCGGCACACAGCGACCTCGCGGAATTCGCTCGTAAGCAATGGCCAGAATTTTTGCTGGCGCGCGGCAGAACGCAGGAAGCCCTTGGGCAGTCGCAACTCCTGCTACAAAGCCCCTCAAGGATGGGGCAATTTGCAGCTCATACGCTTATCGGCCGCGCTCTAGTTGCGATGGATCGTACCGAAGAAGCCGAGAGCGAGCTGGCGTCGGCGCGTGACGACCTGGTTCTCATCCCGGCAACGGAAGCGGACCGTCTGCGCTCGTATTCCGAGACCTTGCACGCGGAGATCTTGCTCTCGCAAAAGAAGTCTGGGGAAGGTGCCGCGTTGATGAAGAATATCGAGGAACAACTGCGCGCATCTGCAGGACCGGACGCGCGAAGTCAGGCTTTGATCCAGCTCGATTCCATCGCTCGCCGTGATCGGGAGAGCCAAGAATGGGCCTTGGCCGAACTCACGGCTCAGCAAATGATTCAACAAGATCCGACGTACGCCGGTGGCTACTACGCCCTTGGTTTGGTGTCCGAACACCAAGGCGATTCTGTCGCCGCGAGCCAGGAATTTGCCATCGCAGAAAAGCTGTGGAGCGACGCAGACAAGGATCTGCCGGAATTGCGCAGCCTTCGCCAAAAACTCGCCCTAAACCAGTCAGAGCTTCACGTGACACGGCAGCAATTGCTGAAACGCTTGCAAGACCACGAGAGGGCACCGACCTTGCTGCAGCCGGGCAAGGTCAAAGTCGCGTACGACGCCACCCGACTTCGGGGAAACCCGCAGGCGCATGTAATGATTGTTGAATTCTCCGATTTCCAGTGCCCGTTTTGCAGGAAAGTTCAGAGAACCCTGAAGAATCTACTCGAGAAATACCAAGGGCAGGTCAGCCTGG
>WNFW01003468.1_pt1 | contig 14841 bp, 12 predicted proteins | sample 5400131 | NCBI WGS metagenome assembly WNFW01 (sample SAMN13153362, study PRJNA577476) | soil metagenome | isolation source: 20 cm soil or saprolite under grassland replicate 1 | place: USA:California | collected 2016-06-15 | reverse complement strand
CCGATACTTTTTCCAACGTCATTCCCTTGATTTTCCATACCATAAACCTCCGACATGAACAACGCTCAGTAAACACGAACGAGGAGAGGATAGGTGCCAACGTGTCTACGTTGAGAAACCTGCCTTCAAATGACATTAGTTCACTGAAAGACAGAATCGAGTTGGTGATGCTTATCTTTTCATCTCCAACTATTTCCACCTAGGCTGATCAGCTAACGTCTCTTGATCGCCTTGATCTAGGCGGTAAGACTTTTTGTGATTTTTGTTGCCTTAAGCGAGCCGTTCTGATTTTGTCTCCACTTAGAAGCACTATAGCTCGATGAAAGGAATACAGTCTTGAGATACCACTTCTTACTATAAAAGATGAAATGAAGTCTCATATGTTGATTTGGTTGAGAGAAGGTAAAAATACGGTTTTTTATGTTTCTATTTCTTAACTTTTTCAGCTTTGCTTGTTTAATTTTTTTCACAGTCTTATCCTTACGTCGATCAGACTGTTTCCGTGCTTATTTCTCATTGAGAGAAAATAGAAGGAACGATGACGCGATCTTGATAACTACGCTACAGAAATCTCCACCTTGACTTCGCGTGGTACAGTGCTACGCACCGAAACGAACGACCAACACTTCCGACGCTACTCCCCACCTTCGGTGTTCTCGTTTCGGTCAGGCTCGCACTCCACCGCGATCAACATCCTCAACCTGAAAAGTATGTGAGATAAGTAGGATGGATATTAAATGCATATAACAACTGTTGGATGCGAATACTTGGATAGAGTAGACCAGCGCTGTACCCTACAATGATGCCACACCATTGTCCCGGTGCTTACTTGAATGATTATTACTTTCCCTTTGGAGATTCTGACCCAGGTTACATTGTGTGCAGAGGGTGTGCCTATAATAGAAAGCGGAGATTGAACATCTACGGCATAGGATGTAGCTAGCGCCGAAGTTCTCGGAGCCTGCCTTGGTATATCAGGCAAACCTGGCTGTACCAGGAAAAGCAGCATAACCGCACAAGCTAGCAAAGCCAACGTAGTGGACCTGGCCCGAGTGTTTGCGAAGAGAGGTATTTTTCGTACAAACCTCAGTAACACTAAGGCAAAAGAAGTGCTGGTACCATCATACTGTAGATCCAGATCAGTAATTTCAACATAATCCCCATCCTGTATATTACTGATGTCGAAATCTGACATTGCTTGCTCCTTACTCTTCTCGAAGAACAACACTCTACTATAGCCACTTGCGACGCCGAAAATACCAGATTTGCATTAAAGTAATAATACCCATTCCTAACAACGTAATCCAGAATAATGCCCCACTGTCGTGCTCAACCTGTGGCAAATGACCAAAGTTCATGCCAAAGACACCAGTGATGAACGTAATCGGCATGAAGATGGTAGCAATGATGGTGAGTTGTTTCATCACTTCGTTCAAGCGATTTGAAACAGTCGTGAGATACACATCCAACATACCGCTCATCAGATCACGATATGAATCCAATATCTCAAATGCGCGAATAAGGTGGTCATGAATATCCGCAAAATACGGTTCAGCTTTGGCTGGGATCAGCTCGCCTGTGCGTGCCACCAGTGCGTTAGCAACCTCGACCTGTGGACTTAAAGTACGGCGCATATGAGCTAACGCCCGCTTGATACGGAAGATACGCAACTGAACTTCGTTTGAGGTATCTGTCACTGTTACATCTTCCAACTCATCAATCAGACCATCTATATCATCCAATACCGGGAAGTAGCTATCAGTAAGCGCATCGAGTATAGCATACAACAGAAACGCCATACCTCGACTCATCAGATGCTCTTCAGGATCATTTTTCTTAGCCTCTTCAAGGAGTAGATTCAGCCATGGAAGGGATTCGCGATGTGACGTGATAATAAAATTCTTAGCAAAGACAATATCCAGTTTGGGCGTATTATCCTCTTCAGTTGTTGTATCGAATACTAATCCATGGACAACAAGGTAGCGGTAGTCGTCGCTTTCGACGAATTTCGCGCGCTCATGTTCCTCACCCATTGTGTGAATAGTGATATGTTGAAGCTTGAACACATTACGCAGCAAGCTTTCGGACAGACTACAATCTCCTTCGATATCTAGCCAGATAAGGGCTTGAGGATCGTCCAGGACTTCTCGCAGTTGATCTTGCGGGAGATCAAAGCTCAAATTGTTATTCCGCCATAGAAAGGTACGTAGTTGCTGCTTTAGTAGATTTTCTTGGTGTGATATTTGTTGCATTGAATGTACTCCTTTATACTTTAACGTAAGGCCACTGCGAGGATTACTTTAACGGGCTGATTATACTGGAATAAGAGCAGAAACGTAATACATTCGCCAGGTACGCCGATTTCTAAACAGGCCAATAGAGCGCATTACGGCTCACTTTCTGGATAGCATATGCCTATAGGATAATACACCATCATGCAGTGTCTTTGCATGATGGTGTATTAATGCAGATTAACAAAATAACCCAGACAGCCGTAGGAGCCGATGTATCGCGCACACCGCCGATTGATCGGCCCTCATTACAAGTAATGATGTCCGCATGAAAAAGTTAACATGCATTAATGGAGATTGAGGTAGAAGACTGGCTCTATCAAGGTAAAATCAGGTGAAGGTCACCAAACTCGTGCCACAGATAGCTTTCTTTCAGCGCTTCTTTGTATGTGATTTCCAGGTGTTCTCGTCCTGTCAGCGCCTCCAACATAGCCAAATGTGTAGAGAGTGGTTCATGCAGACCGGTCAACATGCCATTGACAGCACGAATGCCGCGTTGTGGCGTAATAAGTATATCTGTCCAACCCTCACCAGGATGTGTTACCCCGCTGGAATCTGATACTGTTTCTAGCGCTCGCACGACAGTTGTACCAACGGCGATGACACGCTGGCGTGCAAGATGTGCTGAGTTGATGAGGCGTGCTGTGGGCTCAGGTACACGATAATACTCTTCATATACTGGCTCTTTATGTTCTATGCTGGCAACTCCTGTGTGCAGGAGGAGTGGAGCTATCTGAATTCCTCTCGCAATCAGGCGGGTCAGCAATTCAGGTGTAAAGGCACGCCCAGCAGAAGGCATCTCTGCGCTCCCCATTTCTGTTGCAAAAACTGTTTGGTAGTAGCTAAGAGGCCAGCCCTCCTTGACGTAACTGTAGCGTATGGGAAAACCATGCTGATCCAGGTAATCATGCAAAGGGCCAGGTAGATTGAGTGTGGCAACCCAGAGGCGGCTCACAACATGACCTGGTGCGTAAGGTGTATGAAAGGTTACACTGGCTCCGGCAGGCAGTTCAAAGGACTCCCCTGGGTGGATAGTATAGAAAGGTTTAGTTGTTTTCTCTCGGTTATCCTGATAGGCACGCATTTCTACCACCCAGCGATTCGTTGGCAGATGAGTTGAGAGATGGAGTTCAAGGTGCGTTCCATCCGAACGCGTCGCTGGTAGTGCTGCGTTTAACGTTCCGCTGGTGTTAATCACCAACACATCTCCAGGCTCCAGAAAGTCTCCGATTTGACGAAATCGTGTATGCACAACCTGGTTAGTTGAGATGTATGAGACCATCAGACGTACTTCATCACGTTCGAGGCCGCGTGCCTCTGGTGGTTCGCCTGCTTCTAATGTGGATGACAGGGTAAAATTAAGCAGAGGGAGTCCAGGAAGTCTCTCATTATAGTCCGTGGATAAAAGGATTGGATTCCTATTCATTCTTCGCGCATCCTTGTATGATCATGCGTATGCGTTTTATTGACCTTCACTATACCATGAGATGTATTAATACACATTGGACGAGCGGACAGTTTGGGGACTGTACGAAAGAACAGCGATCACATTGTTTACTTATATCTATTAGTGAAGCGAAAACCTTGCGAGAGCTATCCTCGTTTCCACCAACTAGATATAGTTGGATCGGTTTCACGTTAGCATAAAGGAGTTTCAGCATAGTGCGCACCTCAGTAGTAGAGATTACCGACTATCCCTCGTTAGTGGATGCAGTGTATGAGGTAGTATTGGGAAGCCAGGAAGAGCGAGGTCGATTTGATGTGAGATTTTCAGTAGGACAGAAGCTGTTAGAAACAGTGCTTCAGAGCGAATTGAAGAACACCAGGTTTCTGACTGACAACCGTCAATGATTACTTCTAGGCTGCTGGATCACTCACCTGAGTCACCTCTCTCCCCTTCGTTCTACTTCACAGGATGGTAACATGTACCATCTTATATCACAAACTCTTCAAAATCTGGTTGTGAATATGACAATGAAGGTAGAATGAACGATGATCTTAGACAAAAAAGCACTCGATGATATCCAGGAGAGTGATCTCCAGGAATTGATAGCAAACCCTGTAGCCGAGCCAGAGCGCAAAATCTTAGACTACAAACGTGACCTACCAATTTTTAATGATAAAGGTAGAAGAGAGTTTCTTGCTGATGTCTCCTCGTTTGCCAACACAATAGGAGGGTATCTGCTGTTTGGTGTAGACGAAGATGCAGGGATGCCGATAGCACTTCCAGGTGTCCAGGTAGAGGATGTGGATGCATTAAAGCAGAGTTGGGACAATTTACTCCTCCAAGGGTTATCGCCCAGGCTTCCTCACCTAGAAACCAAAGAGATCAAACTCTCATCAGGTAAATGGGTGTTCATTCTTCAGATTCCACGGAGTTGGCAGCTCCCACATCGAGTAATCATTGATGGGCATGGGCACTTTTACGCACAATGTTCTACAGGAAAGTATCGCATGGATGTTCAGGAATTACGAACGGCTTTTGAGCTTTCCGGCACACTCGGAAAGCAGGTCAGAAATTTCCGTGACGAGCGTCTCGACATGATTATGACAGGTGAGTTGCCAGTTTACTTGAATCAAGAGCAAGCGAAATTGGTATTACATCTTATCCCGTTCAAGGCGTTTGACTCCTCTTCACGATATGACCTCACTCCTCTTGCTCACCCTGATCAGCGGCAGTTGATCGAGCCGCTTACCTTATATATGGGAAAGGGTGCTGTGCGCAACGGATATCGCTATCGGCACAACTTTGACGGCCTTATCAGTAGCATCCAATGGGCTGGAAACAACACTCACTCATACGTGCAATTCTTCCGCAATGGTAGTGTTGAAGCGGTGGATGTCTCTATTCTGTCTTGGTCCGAGAAAAGAATTCCTGGTAAGTCTTATGAATACTGCTTATGCTTAGCGCTCGAAGGTTATATACGAGCGCTGAAACTATTAAGGATTGATGCTCCTCTTTTTGTACTGGTCAGTCTGTTGGGAGTCAAAGATTTTACTATGGTAAGTGAAGCGTCTAACCCTAATGCACAAGAGGATCATCCCATTGATAGATCTCTTCTGCTTGTTCCAGAGATTATTCTCGACCATTTCGACCGTGACTCAAGGGAAACTATGAAACCAATCTTCGATACAATCTGGAATGCTGCTGGTTGGAGTGGATCAAGAAACTACGATAATTTGGGTAAATCGACATTACCGAAAGAAATGTAGTGCGCTTTACTTGACCAATAGTCAGAAGCTTGTGTGTTTTAATTTCTGTGTCTAAGTGTGATTAGACGCAGAAAAGAGAATAATTAACCATTAGCATGGTTATTTGGATAATTGGACAGAGCCTGTTATATTTTCCCTAGCTTCTTTTCCTCTGCCTCTCTTATTTGATACATATGTTCCACTGCTTTTCCTTGTACGAAAAAGAAAGGAGATGAAGGAGAGAGCATGAAGCAATTGCTGATTCCTTCTTTTCGAGGCGAGTGCAATGCTTTATTCCTGGAGAGCCAGTTAAACATGATCATGTAAAACGTTTCCCAAGAAGAGGCTAGGTGGTACCCATTTTGGAAGGAGTGAATCATGAACGAACGCTAATCTTCACAGACTCCACCGATTCAGCATGAGTTGCAAGTCGTCTATTCGCGGTTCTTGCGAAGTGAAAGTTACTCTCCTGCCATTTTTATGGGCTTTTCCTCGCTGCGTGTATTGACCTATTCCGCAAGTATCTCAATGATTATTCGGATGTTGAATCAGTTTGATTCTGTCGAGTGTATTTTCGGGTTTGAGGGAGTTATTCCTCAATTAAGCACTGTTTTGGCTTACCAACAATTTGTATGTGAGCAGTTGGCAACTGTAATTAAGGGGCTGGAAGATGAACGAGAGAAGGTGATCCTGGAACAAATGCAGCGTGGCAAAGTGCGTTTCCGGGTGGTTAAAGGAACCATTGCTCACGCAAAGATCTACCTGTTGGAGAGTGCAGAACACCGGCGCGTTATTATTGGCTCGGCCAATCTCTCACAACGAGCATTTTCCGGAATACAGAATGAAACGATCAATATCTTTGACGATGATGATCAAGCTTGGGAGCACTTCCTTGGGCACTATGAGGCGTTACGAAAGCACTCCACAAATGAAATCCCGCCGCAAACTATCACGAGCGAATACATCGCCCTTGAGAATCTACCACTGATCGAAGAGGTCCAGCAGTCAAAAAATGGGGTCGTCCTCTTTGTCAATACAGATATTGCCTCATTCACCACTCCTACCGCCCTTCGAACGGTAGAACGTATCTCAGAAGTTTACAATCTCCCTGTACAGTCGGTTATCAAGCCCCAAAGGGGACAACTGCAAGTGACGCGCGAAGTGGTGGGCAAGATTGTAGAACGCATGAAAAACCAAAAACGCACAGAGCAGCGACAAATGATGCCCGATTGGCTCTCCATCAACCGTGAGACAAGTACAGTTCTTCTGAATAATAAAGAACTTTCGTTGTCTCCATCAATGGCAGAAATACAGGTTGACGTACAGTGTTTACTTGAGTACTTCGAAAACTTCAGAATGGGCTTTCATGGAGATATCACTCAGCACCAACAGGATTATTTCCTCTTTCTCTGCTGGCTGTATTTCGCTCCGTTTCTCTGTGATCTGCGCAACCAGGCGATTAACGAAATGGAGTATATTTTCGACTATCCTCTCTTCGCCATCCTATATGGAAAAAGCAATAGCGGTAAAACCAAGCTGATTCAAACCTTAATGAGGTCGATGTTTGGGTACTATAAATTCATCGATAAACCCTTGTTCACGCAATCGCACCTGCGGGGCTTACTTTATACCTACAAGAGGTTTCCCATTGTTTTTGATGACATAGATAGGACCCGATTTATGGGCCATGCTCCTGAAATCATCAAAGACGAGGGATTTCAGTATCCTGAGTATCCAGCATTTGTGATTGCAATGAACGCCGATGAGCATAGCTTTTCTACTGAGATCGTGAAACGGTGCTTGATCCTCTATACGAAAGCTTCCCTTCCAGGTCATACAGAGCAGGCTAGGGAATTGGATCGGAGGATCCAATCGATACAGAAACGGATTTCTACTGCCTTTTATCGAGAGTACTTAAGACGTATGCTGGAATACCTGGAAAAAGACCCCTTCCCTCACGATCCACTTGCTTGCTCGTCGAAGGTGATTATCTCAATTTTAACAGACGCCTCCATCTCTCCTCTTCCAGGTTGGTGTGCTCCCGTGAGGATTACTGAATATCAGAGAAGAAAATATGAAAAGAATCGGTCAGAGTTGCGTAAACTCTACGAGACGCATCCTTCCATCTGGAAGATTCAGCGAGATGAAGTAATTTTAACGGTCCAACCGACCGAATTTCATAGCCTTCGCAAGGACATCCCTGATTGGTTGGTGAGGGAAGGAAGCAAAGCAGGTCATATTGTTCTTGATAAAAGAGATTTAGAGGAGTTCCTTAACATGCCTCTGCATCACTACTGGTGGCAAAAATTCATCGGCAGGAGGTATAAATAATCCATATAACTAACTCCATTCGGTTTTGGTAAGATGACAAAGTGGCTTCCTATGAGTATCAAAGATCAAGTCTGTTCCAAAAACCCTCCAGCCTGTTGAAAAAGCCCCTGCTAAGCCCATGCATTCCAACCAGTGGACGGATCACCTGCATTGACAGAACAGATAGAATCAGCTTAACGAAGTCTTTCTATCCAGATGAGAGAAGAGGAGCAATGTCAGCGTCTTACGCCAAAAGCCACCTACGCATCTAGACGAGGAAGCCGTTAGATGCTACACTCTAACAGGGAGTTGCGCCATTTCTTTGTTTCCGTCTAGGAGGATGCTGTCCTCGCTTGTTGGCGTAAGAGCAAGTACCGTATGAGGCAGCTTCCTCACCGAGGAAGGAGTGCGTTATGAAGCAGTTGCAAGAAGAACAGGATCTGGCTACGCGAGCACATGACTCAGCCCCGGGTCTCTTTACGCGTTCGGAAGATATCCCTGACCCTCGCTTTCGTTTCTTTTGCGTCGAGTGTGGAGCAGGGATTCATGGCGTTCCATACCTGACGGCCTGGTATAGTATTTGCGTCTGCCTTGATCCCTACGATTTCTGCTCGGAAGCATGCTGGAACAAAAATGACTTGCTGAATTCAGCGAACTGGCCTCCACCAGCATATAAGCGTTTAACAGAAAAAGAAAGGGACTTCCTGCTCTAGATGCGTCAGGTGGCTACCGGCGTGACTCCCTGAATGTATGAGCCCTGATTCTTCCGGTACGCCAGAGCCTCATAGGGATCAGTTCCATTTTTCCAAAGGGCAAGGGGCGCGCATGGTTGATGGTGCCTTCACCGAATATATCGGCACGGTGAGCGAAAGTGACAAGGAGCAGCAGAAAGTGACCGTGGTGATTTCTTTTTTCGGCAAGCCGACCCCAGTGGTTCTGGACTTTCTCCAGGTTGAGAAAATCGACCCCTTGTTATCTTAATCATAGAGCCCGAGTCGTTCGACCTCGTTTGAGGGCACCACAGCAGAGGAGACTGCGTTGGAGATGACTGGGAACTCGTGCGCAGGGAAAAGGGAAAGGTGAGCACGATGATGGGAAGCAAAGAGCGGCATTTTGCTCCGCTCATCCATGTCTCGTTGGAAGAATGAGTCCCGCAAGATCATTTCTACCGTCACCTGGAACGCTCCCTCGACCTCTCGTTTGTGCGTGAGTTCGTGCAGAAAACCTATGCAGGTGATGGTCGACCCTCGATTGATCCCATTGTGTTCTTCAAACTCCAATTGGTCATGTTTTTTGAGGATATCGTGCGATGCGCACATCGCATATCGTGAGTGGGTAGACGAAGAGCTACCCCAGGCTCGTGTCCAAGCCTGTCACCAATTCCTGCGTGCGTTCCTGGTAACGGGAGGGTACGAAGCCAGGAGTAATGCCTAAGGGGAGGCTTAGCCACAAAGCGAAACCGGGCCAGGTGAAGAGCGGACGGGTGAACGCGAGTGAATCCTTGTTGAGGCTGCGTAAGAAGAAGTCATCGGAACGTGGCTAAGAAAGACGATGATGTTGGGAGAAAAGTGAAAGGGCAAGATGCCCTTTCAGCAAGGCATGCAGGCGATACCTCTGTATGCGAGGGCACCAGCCTCCCCGCAGTAGAAAGGGCACCCACCCCGCTCGCATCTTGCATATGCGGGACGCAGTAACCCCGATAGGGTCTGTTCACACTGACAGTAAGCCAACCGTAAGGAAGACCTACATCCCTAGCGGGCACAGGAAGAACCAAGAAGCGAAGGTCGCCAGCCCAAAGGCAAGGGAAAGACATAACCCGGCGAATAGGGCTATCAAGGAGGATGGAGATACCCAGGCCGAAAGGTCGCAGACGTGGTTCTGGTACCTCACCCAAAGACCACTGTAATGATTACTCATCAAAGGAAAAGTTAGATGCAAGGCTCACCCTTAGCAAACGGAACGGAGAAGCACGCTGCTACCAACTGGAATGTGATCGACTGGCACCAGCAAGCGCGGCGTGTTCGTAATCTGAGACAGCGTATCTTTCGGGCAACCCAGGCGGGCGAGTGGAAGCGCGTCCGCTCACTTCAAAAGCTCATGTTGCGCAGCCATGCAAACCGGGTGGTGAGCGTGAGACGAGTGGCGCAACTTAATACTGGCAAACGGACGCCGGGAGTAGATAAGGTGCTACTAAAAACGCCAGAAGCCCGTGGAAGGATGGTCGATCACCTCGCCCATTACCAGCCCTGGGCAGCCAAACCGGCACGCCGCGTGTACATTGCGAAGTCGAATGGCAAACTCCGCCCGTTAGGAATACCGATATGGGCTTCATACTGCCTCTCCTTCCAGGGCGTGTTCGGGATTCTCTCAGTTGTTCCGTTGGTGGATCGGGGCAACCGATCCACCATCCGTGCATTACTCTATCACATGCTTCCTCTGTTGACCAGTACGACGTCGTTTCCAGTGTCTTTGGATCGGCTTGCGCAGCTTCGCGATGATTTCTGGAGTGAGCGTAATCCAGCGCGGGCCACGAGGGCAAGCTCGTACACACTCCAGCTGTCCCGCATTACACCAATCAGCAATGGTCGAGACGTTGACATTCAACAGTTCTGCTGCGGCCAATGCAGAGTAGCGCCCATCGCCACGTTGTCCCGAAGGACAGACGCCAGGACGCTCGGGACACGCCAAGGGAATGTCGTAGGCATAGCGAATCCATTCTACTTTGCTGACGGTAAACGCACCTCCCATCCCTGCAATGGCTCCGGCGTCATTGAGCAAGGCTGCAATCTGGGTATCCGTGTGGGTGGGAGCCAGTTCACGTACACGCAAAACGACTTCCTGGCTGGTCTGGCGCACTTCCCACGACTTTTTGTAACGCGGGATCGCCAGGTGGGTAAGCGCCTCTGTCTGCCAGCGAATGTCGATGGAGATGAGATTGCCACGCTTGGCGAGGGTGACATCTTTGATCAACCAACGCACGAGTTGTTTGCGCTCGGCGAACGTCGTGGTCGGTGCAAGCCAGATGGCGGGCAAGTCCTGGGCCAATGCACGAATCTGCTCTCGTTGCGAAGCCGTGAGCAGCAAAGCTGTCTGCCGGGGCAACGTTGCATACTCGCGCTCCAACTGTTCGACCCCTGCCAGTTTCTCGTTCCAGTCGCGCTCCAGGCTTCGTGCGACCAGGCGATTGTCTGGATCCACCACGACATACCGACGTCTGGCGAGATCGGCTTCATACTGCGCACGTTCAATCTGACGGCGCCACTGCTGATCGATTTGCCGGGCACGCGTCTCAAGCTGCCCAAGGGCAGCCAGCGAGACTTCCAGGTGTGCCGGTTGGATGGCTTCCAGGAAGCACTGCTCCACTGCCTGGTTAATGCGATCTCCCCGCATGGTTTGACAGGTCTTGGCCGCCAGTTGGGTATGAGCCTGGCTACATTCGTAGACCAGCAAAGAGCCATCGCGTTGATACCGGATGCTCATGCGTCGCCCACAGGTGCCACACAGGACGATCCCTTGCAACAGCGATGGGCCTTCACGCACGGCTCCGCGATGTTCACCCGCATACGAGGTCCGGTTGTCAGTGAGTTGCTGTTGGTGTCGTCGAAACTGCTCCCAGGTGATGTAGCCGGGATGGACGTCCAGCAGCACAATGGGCCAATCCTCTTGCTTCACCCTGCGTGTGTGACCCTTGATGCGAGGCTCTTCTCCTGGGAGCGTCTGGCGGCGGGTTTGGGTACGCCCGTAGACGTAGGCGCCTGCGTACACCGGGCTGTGCAAGATATCCAGCACCCGCCCATTGCACAGTCGCCCCCACACCAGTTCTTCAGAGTGCGCCCCTCCCCACAAGCGTGTGGGAAAGCGCAAGTGGTGCTTGGCAAAATGACTGACTACCGAGAGTGCCGAGCCATGTTGCTCAAAGAGCGTGAAGACGAGTCGAACGGCCTCTTGCACTGCCTCGTCAGGATCAAGCACGATGTGGTCAGCAGGATCGTACACCAATCCTACGGGCAGGCGAAAGCGCAGCTTGCCTTTTTCAGCCTTGGTCAACTTTCCGCCTTGCAAGCGTTGCCGCAACCAATGCAATTCCGCTTCGCTCATGGTGCCTTTGAAGCCCAGCAGCAGACGATCATTGTACAGTCCAGGATCGTAGACGCCCTCCTCGTCGATGACCAGCGTGTCGGTGAGCGCACAGATCTCCAGCAAGCGATACCAGTCGCTGCACGAACGAGCCAGGCGCGAGACTTCCAGGCTCAGCACGGCACCAACGTGTCCGAGACCGACCTGGGCCACCAGGAACTGAAATCCATCCCGGCCCAGCGTGGTGGAACCCGACTGTCCCTGATCCTGGTCAATCACTTGAATGGCCGAGCGGTCCCAACCCAGATCACAGGCCCGCTTCACGAGATCGTACTGGCGGGTGGTACTGCCAGTATTCTCCCGCACTTGCAGCAAGGTCGACTGGCGCACATAGATGACTGCCTGGCGCTCCAGGTGGTCAGGACGGATTTTGTGGGCATTGTGGCGCGTCAGCATGAGGCACCTCCTTTCCAGAATCCTCGGCGTGCATACCTGCAACGACGAGCTTCAATGCTAAGTGAGCCAACAATCCAATCGCACGGGCCTGCAGGTCAGCCGAGAGCCGAGACCAGACCTGAGCAGGCGAGACCTGTTGATCGATGGAAGATGGTTGAGTGGACACCCCTGACCTCTCTTTCAGCGCGAACGCAAAAGCTTCGACAAGTCTTTCCATCATATCTGCTCTCCTTCTGGGAAGCGACCTTGTTTGCGGTACTGCTCTACAAATGCAGCGATGTGACACAGCCCGTCGATAGCAAGCAACGGTGGGGCGTCCGACGACGGGTCGATTTCCTGGGGGCCAGCGTAGTCCGTCCAGCTTGCTGCAATGGCACCGTGGTAGCCATCGGGCATGCGGATGATGAGATCAGGGTCGGCTCCCCTGCGGACTCGGATGATCTGTACTCGCTGTCCATGCAGGGGATGATGGGGATGGGTGACCCTCACCCATTCCAAAGTTGGCTTGGTAAAGGGGGTAGTGTGCTGTGAATATTCCAGCGATGCTGGATCGCTGTCTTCAGGCGATGGTCAAGAATGCCCTCGAACCGAGCTGGGAGGGCCGCTTTGAGGGATGCAGTTATGGGTTCCGACCGGGAAGAGGATGCCACGACGCGATTGAGAAAATCTATCGGTTAGCCCGCCCCAACAGCCGCAGAAAATGGGTGTTAGACGCCGATATCACAGGAGCCTTCAACCACATCTCGCACGAGCACCTGCTGACTACCATTGGAAGAGTTCCCGGTATCGAACTTATCAAACAATGGCTCAAAGCAGGGTACGTGGAGAAAGGAGTCTTTCACGAAACCCAGGCAGGAACGCCTCAGGGTGGAGTGATTAGCCCTTTACTCGCGAACATCGCGCTACATGGTATGGAAGAGGCTCTTGAGATCAAGCACTACACACGGGGAGACCTGAACAGCACACGTGCAGTCGTCAGATATGCAGATGATTTCTGTGTGTTTTGTGAGAGCCAGGAGGACGCCGAAACGGCAAAACAGGTCCTCACAGACTGGCTGAGCGAAAGAGGTTTGACTCTCTCAGCAGAGAAAACCAACATCGTTCACCTGACGGAGGGATTGAACTTTCTCGGCTTTCACATCAGGCTTTACAGGGCCTCCAACACCAAAACAGGATGGAAGCTACTCACCAAGCCAAGCAAGGAAGCTGTTCAGAAACACCGAGAGCAGATGAGACAAGCATGGGAGGCAGTACGTGGATGGAGCATTGGGAAAGTCTTGTGGAAACTGAACCCCATTCTTCGTGGGTGGGCGAACTACTATCGAACTGGAACTGCCAAAGAAACCTTTCACAAACTGGACGATTGGATGTTTTACAAGGAGGTAAAGCATATCAAGCGAACCCACCCACGCAAGCCCAAGAAATGGCACCAACGCCACTATTGGGGCAGGCTGAACCTTGAGAGACAAGACCAGTGGGTGTTCGGCGACAAGCACACGGGTCAGTACCTGCTCAAGTACGCATGGTTTCCCATTGAAAGACACATCCTGGTGAAGGGAACGGCGTCACCAGATGACCCCGCTCTCAAAGCCTACTGGCAATGGAGAAATGCCCTGAAAGTCAAAGATCTCCCACCCAGTCGACAGAAAATCGCCAAGATGCAGCATGGGGTATGCCCGGTCTGCAAAAACACGCTCTTCAATGACGAAGAACTGCATGTGCATCATCGGAAACCAAAGGCCCAAGGGGGAAAGGATACCTACGGCAATCTCGTGCTAGTACACGCCTTTTGCCATCAACACATCCACGCCAGAGAAGGCGTAGCGAATGAGCGAGTGAAGAAGGGAAGTTCGTGAGGTGCTTGAGCGGCTTGAAGGGAAACTTTCACGAGCCGTTCTGAGGGGGCTGGGGGGCAGCAATGCCCTCCCGGCTACCCGACCGCTCGGAACGCCAATTGATGCGCTTGGCTGCTGATCGGTTAAGCGTGCGGTGGTATCTGGGTTACGATTTGGGAGAGGCGCTTCCCGATCATTCCAGTCTCACCCGCATTCGTGAGCGCTATGGAGTGGACATCTTTCGCCGCTTCTTTGAGAAGAGTGTGGAGCAATGCCAACAGGAGAAGCTCGTCTGGGGCAAAGAACTTTACCTTGATAGCACGCAGGTCAACGCCAATGCTGACCTCGATTCGCTGACTCCTCGTTTTGCCGTCGAGGCACGAGCAGCCATCCAGGCTCATCTGGCTGCTCTGTTCACTGAGGAAGACGCTGGCCACGAGCAGCGGGAAGCCGAAGCCGCCAGGGCTGACACACCACAGGCAGAGGCTCCTGCACCCGTTGCCATTGGCTCCACACCTCTGCCCCTGCCCGTCGTCCTCTCCGCAGCAGAGCAAGAGGAACTGGCCAGCGAGAATGCCACACGGCACGACTGGATCGAGCAGAAAGGTCGGCAACAACGGGAGGTGCATGGCCACGACCTTCGGACGTCGGACTTCAAAGTCAGCACCAGCGATCCGGAT
>WNFW01001703.1_pt1 | contig 14845 bp, 5 predicted proteins | sample 5400131 | NCBI WGS metagenome assembly WNFW01 (sample SAMN13153362, study PRJNA577476) | soil metagenome | isolation source: 20 cm soil or saprolite under grassland replicate 1 | place: USA:California | collected 2016-06-15 | reverse complement strand
GTTCGACTTCATCGAGAAGGAGCTGATCGCGGCGCGCGACTCCGGGCTGCCCGCCACGCGTGCTGCCGGGGACAACGGTCGCTTCACCCAGAGCGGCGCGGATGCGATTCTCGCCAACATGTACCTGAACGCCGGCGTGTTCACCAAGGAGGGTGCCGGCGCGGGTGGGATCAGCGCCACGGCGTACAACTCCTGCTCCGGCGTACTGGTGAGCGGGGGCGTGGATGCGTGCCAGGCTGCCCTCGCCGCGGCGAATCGCATCCTCAACTCCGGCTACTACCGGCTGGCCGACTCGTTCCCCCAGAACTTCCGGGCCGACAACTCCAAATCGCCGGAGAACATCTTCGTGGTGAAGTTCATCGCCGCGGACGGCCTGGGGCTCGATTTGGCTATGGCGATTCTGCACTACAACCAATACGCCCCGCTCACGCCCTGGAACGGGTTCGCGATCCAGGCCCAGACCTACAACGCCTTCGACTCGACCGACAAGCGGCGGCAGGTCGTCCTGATCGGCCGCCAGCGCGACGTGCTGACGGGCGCGCTGGTCAACGACCGTGCGGGTAGCCCCCTGATATTCACCGACACGATTCACGACATCCACGCGGCGACGGAAGGCGAAGGGGGGCGGATCTACAAGTGGCCGGTCGACCCGGCCCACGTACAGCAGAACAGTGGCAACGACTTCGCGTGGTTCCGCCTGGGCGAGATCTATCTGATCAAGGCCGAGATCGAAAACGAGCTGGGGAACGTAGCTCTGGCGACGGCACTGGTCGACAGCCTGCGGGCCCGGCGCGACACCGTCGCAGCGCCCCTCGTCACCGTCAATCGCCCCGTGATCCTCAGGGAGCGGTTGTTCGAATTGCTGGGCGAAGGCAAGCGGCGGCAGGACTTGATCCGGTTCGGCGCCTACACGACCCGCCTTGATGACCCCTCGTTGGTCGGCGGGAAGTCGGCGCCTGCCGCGGATTACTATGTCCTGGCGCCGATTCCGCAGACGCAGATCGACGCGAACCCGCTGCTGTGTCAGAATCCGGGGTACGGCACCGCAACGTGCCCATAGGCACGCCGGCTGGGCACCGCCAGCGCTGATGCTGATGGCGCATCGTGTAGGGGCGCAGCGTGCTGCGCCCCTACACGTTTTTCTACCCGCGCTCTGCCTCCTGGCCGGTTGCTCGGCCGCCTCCACCCCGGGCCCGCCTGCCGCCGACGGCCATCTGTTCACCCTGCTGCCCCCGAGCTACACCGGCGTCCGCTTCGAGAATCGTCTCACGGACACACACGACCTGAATGTCTTCACCTATCGCAATTACTACAACGGCGGCGGCGTCGCCCTCGGCGACTTGACCGGCGACGGCCTGCCCGAGATCGTGCTCACCTCGAATCAGGGCGGCACCCGGCTCTATCTGAACGAGGGCAAGTTCCGGTTTCGCGATGTCACCGCCGAGGCCGGGCTGCACAGCCGGGGATGGACCACCGGCGTCACTCTGGCCGACGTGAACGGCGACGGGCTGCTCGACATCTACGTGTGCCACGCCGGCCTCGACCCCAAGCTTCGGGCCAACGAGCTGTACATCAATCAGGGGCTCGACGCCCACGACGTTCCCACCTTCGTGGAACAGGCGGCGGCGTACGGCGTCGCCGATAGCGGCTACTCCACGCAGGCGGTGTTCTTCGACTACGACCGCGACGGTGATCTCGACCTGTTCGTGATCAACAATTCGCCCCGGCCGGTCGCGAGCTTCGACCTAAAAAACACCCGCACGGTCCGCGACGCGCTAGGCGGCGACCGGCTGTATCGCAACGACGGCGGGCATTTCGTGGACGTGAGCGCTGCGGCCGGCATCTACGGGAGCGAGATCGGTTTGGGTCTCGGGGTCGGCGTGAGCGACCTGAACCACGACGGCTGGCCCGACATCTACGTCGCCAACGACTTCTTCGAGCGCGACTATCTCTACATCAACCAGGGCGACGGCACGTTCTCGGAGCGGCTCGAGCAGGAGATGCCGTACATCAGCCTGTCGTCGATGGGCCTCGACATCGCGGACGTGAACAACGACGGCTGGCCCGATGTCTACGTGGCGGACATGCTGCCGGACGACGAGCGCCGGCTCAAGACGACCACCTCGTTCGAGAACTGGCACCGGCTTCAGGACGAGGTGCGCAACGGGTTCCATTACCAGTTCACGCGTAACATGCTGCATCTCAACAATGGCGACGGCGTGTTTTCGGACATCGGCCAGATGGCGGGCGTGGCGCGGACCGACTGGAGCTGGAGCCCGCTGATCGCGGATTTCGATCTCGACGGCTACAAGGACATCTACGTCACCAACGGTCTCGCGAAGGACGTCACGTCCCAGGATTACATCGCGTTTCTCGGGAACCGCCAAACCATGGTCCAAGCCACGCGCGGCGCGCGCGTGGATTTCCAGCGGCTCGTCGACGCCATGACCTCGACCAAGCTGCCGAACTACGCGTTTCGCAACCGGGGCGACTCGACGTTCGCGAACGCGAGCGCGGCCTGGGGCGTGGACGCGCCGAGCTTTTCGAGCGGCGCCGCGTACGGCGACCTGGACGGCGACGGTGCGGTCGATCTGGTCGTGAACAACGTCAACCAGGAGGCGTTCGTCTATCGCAACAATGCGAGGACGCTGACGCCGAACCGTTTCCTGCAGGTGCGGCTCGAGGGGGCGGGGACGGGGGCGGGCGCCAACCGGTTCGCCATCGGCGCGAAGGTCACGCTGTGGAGCGGCGGGCAGCAGTTCTTTCAGGAAGAGGAGCCGACGCGCGGCTTCCAGTCGAGCGTGGACTACGTCCTGACGTTCGGCGCCGGGCCGCGCGACACACTCGACTCGGTGAAGGTCGAGTGGCCGGATCGGGAAGGACGGGTGACGGTCCTGACTCACGTCGTGACCAATCAGCGGCTCAGCGTCCGGCCGGCGCTGGGGGCCTCGCTCCGGCAGCCCAGCGGGCACCCGCCGTCGCGCGGCCCCCAGCACCGGCCGGTTCTCGAGGACGCCACGGACGCCGTCGCGCTGCCGTACGCGCACCACGAAAACGATTTCGTGGACTTTGACCGCGAGCCCCTGATTCCGAAACTCGTCTCCACCGAAGGGCCCTTCCTGGCCGTCGCCGACGTGAACGGCGACGGGTTGGACGACATGTTCATCGGCGGCGCCAAGGGTCAGGCCGGGAAACTGCTGATCCAGCGGCCCGACGGACGGTTCGTGAGCACCAACGAGAGGCTGTTCGAAGCGGACGCCACATCGGAAGACCTGGGGGCCCTGTTCTTCGACGCCGACGGCGACGGGCACCCCGACCTGTACGTCGTGAGCGGCGGCAGCGAATTCTCGCCGGGGTCGCCGGCGCTCCAGGACCGGCTGTACCTGAACGATGGGCGCGGCACGTTCCGCAAAGCGGTCGGGAGCCTCCCCCCTGAAGACGTCAGCGGCTCACGGGCGGCGGCGGCCGACTACGATGGCGACGGTGACCTCGACCTCTTCGTGGGCGGGCGCGTGGTCCCATGGCGCTACGGTGTCGATCCCCCGAGCATGCTGCTCCAGAACGACGGGCACGGTCACTTCACCAATGTGACCAAACGGCTCGCACCCGAGTTGGAGCGGGTCGGGATGGTGACGGACGCCGTGTGGCGCGACGTGGACGGCGACGGCCGGCTGGATCTGGTCGTGGTGGGCGAGTGGATGCCGATCACCGTGTTTCACAATGCGGGCGGCGGGCGGCTGGTGCGCGCGCCCGCGCCCGGCCTCGAGCAGAGCGAGGGGTGGTGGAATCGCATCGTGGCCGGCGATTTCACGGGGCATGGCCGGGTCGACTTCATCGTCGGCAACCTGGGATTGAACACCCGGCTTCAGGCTTCCGAACGAGAGCCCGTGACGATGTACGTGAAGGATTTCGATGGGAGCGGCGCTGCCAAGCAGATCATCTCCGTCTACAACCACGGCACGAGCTATCCGATCGCGACGCGGGACGAGATGATCGCGGCACTCCCGTCCCTCAAGGCGCGCTATCCCCGGTACGCCGACTACGCCGGCCAGACCGTCAGCGACATTTTCTCGCCCGCCGAGCTCGCGGGTGCGACCTTCAAGCAGGCGCACACGTTCGCGACCACGCTGGTGCGCAACAACGGCGACGGGTCGTTCACGCTCGTGCCGCTGGCGCGTGCGGCGCAGCTGGCGCCGGTGTACGGCATCCTGGCCGGTGACGTGGACGGGGACGGGAAGACGGACCTGCTGCTCGCGGGCAACTTCGACGGCGTGCAGCCGGACATCGGCCGCATGAGCGCGGGCTACGGCCTGGCGCTGTCCGGCGATGGAGCGGGGGGCTTCACGCCGGCGCGCGCAGTGCGGAGCGGATTCGTCGTGCCCGGACAGGCCCGCGACATCCAGCGGGTGCGGACCGGGCGGGGTGATCTTTACGTCGTGACGCGCAACAACGATCGCCCGCTGATGTTCCGCGCGTCCGGAGGGAAACGGGCGCTAGCGGCGCTTGGTCCGGATGACGATGACCCCGTTGGCACCCCGCACGCCGTAGATGGCCGTTTCGGCAGGGTCCTTCAACACCTGGATCGACGCGATGTCGCGGGGGTTGATGCCCTTGAGCGCGCCGCCAGGGGCGGCTTGCATCGGCACGTCGTCGATCACGTAGAGGGGCTCGTTGCTCGAGTTAAAAGAGCTGACGCCGCGGATACGAATGGAGACGCCACCGTCGGACGTGCGCGACACCATCACACCGGGAAAGCGGTCCATCAGCAGCTGCTCGATGGGCCGGCCGGAGGAGTGCGCGATCTCTTCCTCCGTCATGACTGAACCGGTCGGGGCGGCCGCGGGTGCGACCCCTTCGGCTCTGGCGTCGCCCGTGGCGTTGCGGTGGGAGCAGGCGGCGACGACGCCGAGTAACACTCCGACGAGGCGGTGGGCGTAGGGTGATCGCATGGGTGACCTCACTGATCGGGACGCTTCGTTTTGATGATGATCACGCCGTTGGCGCCCCGCACGCCGTACATGGCCTCGCCGGCGGGGTCTTTCACCACTTCGATGGTGGCGATGTCGTGCGGGTTGATTCCCCTGAGGCTGCCGCCCGGTCCGGCCTGGATCTCGACGCCGTCGATCACGTACAGTGGCTCGTTGCTTGCGCGGATCGAGGTGGTGCCGCGGATACGCACCGATACGCCGCCGTCCGGGGTGCGCGACACGGTCACGCCGGGAAAACGGCCCATCAGCGCCTGCTCGATCGGTTGGCCCGGCTGGCGGTCGAGATCTTCGGCGGTTAGGACCGGGCTTGCAGGCGCCGTGGGAGGACTCGTGTCGGGGCGGTGGGCGCAGCCCGAGCCGAGGCTCAGGAGCAGCCCGATGGGGAGCAGGGTGCGGGCCGAAAACGAGACGATAGCCGTCCTCCAATGTGTGGAGGTCTGAGCGGCCCCGACCTTCACGTGCGACGTTTCAATATACGTCACCTCGACCAAACCCGTAACCGGTGAACCGACATGCACACCTGGCTTCGCTGTCCGACCCGTCTCGTCGCATTGAGTATCACGGCGGCTACGCTCATCGCTACGACCGCCGCCACGCAGGACCGGGTCCGCGTCGCATCCCCGGACGGGCGGAACCAGGTGACCGTCGAGATCCACGACGGTGGCCTGTACTACAGCCTTAACCGCGACACCCATCCTCTGTTCCTGCCCTCCCGACTCGGGATGGCGTTCCGGAACGCGAAGCCGCTGCTCGACAGTCTGCGGATCACGGACACGGCGCGCAGCACGCACGACGAGACCTGGACACAGCCGTGGGGCGAGGTGGCCCGCGTGCGCGATCACCACAACGAGCTGCGAGTGTCGGTCGTGGAGACGGCGTCTCCCGGCCGGCGGTTCACCGTGGCGTTCCGGGTGTTCGACGACGGCGTGGGTTTCCGCTACGAATTCCCCGAGCAGCCCGGGCTCGGCGAGTTCGCCATCACGGACGAGCTCACCGAGTTCACCCTGGAGGACGACGCGCGCGCCTGGTGGATTCCATCCAACCGCCCCCGGCTGGACCGCTCGGAGATGCTGTTCTCGGCGTCCCCGGTGAGCGTGCTCGACAGCGTCCAGACGCCGCTCACCCTGGAGACACGGGACGGCCGCACGTGCATCGTGATCCACGAGGCGAATCTGGTCGATTACGCGCGCATGTTCCTGGCCGGGCCGCGCATGCAGTCCCGGACGCTGCGCGTGGCGCTCGCGCCCTACGCCGAGGGGACGAAGGTCTACGGCCGCACGCCGTTCGTCACCCCGTGGCGCACGATCCAGCTGGCCGATCGCGCGACCGATCTGGCGCCCTCGGTGCTCGGCCTGAACCTCAATCCGCCCAGCGTGATCCCCCACACGAGCTGGATCAAGCCGATGAAATACGTCGGCATCTGGTGGGGCATGCATATCGGCACGATGACGTGGAGCTCGGGGCCCAAGCACGGCGCCACCACGGCGAACACGAAACGCTACATCGATTTCGCGGCGGCGAACGGTTTGGGCGGGGTGCTGGTCGAGGGCTGGAACGTCGGCTGGGACGGCGACTGGATCCAGAACCGCAACGCATTCTCGTTCACGAAACCCTATCCCGATTACGACCTCCCGGAGCTGGCGCGGTACGCCCACCAGAAGGGCGTGAAGCTGATCGTCCACAACGAGACGTCGGGCGGCCTCGAGAATTACGAACGGCAGATGGACAGCGCGTTCACCCTGTACCACTCGCTCGGGCTGGACGCGATCAAGTCGGGGTACGTGACGGACCTCGTGGGCGAGGGACACTCGCACTACGGCCAGTACATGGTGCGGCACCACCGCCGGGTGATCGAGAAGGCGGCCCAGTACGGCATCATGCTCGACGTGCATGAGCCGATCCACGACACGGGGGAGCGGCGCACCTATCCCAACATGATGAGCCGCGAGGGCGCGCGCGGGCAGGAGTACAACGCGTGGAGCGCCGAGGGGGGGAACCCTCCCGAGCACGAGACGATCCTCTTCTTCACACGCATGCTGGACGGGCCGATGGACTTCACGCCGGGCATTTTCGACATCCTGATCGAGCGCGGTACCGGAAGGCCACGCCGCCCCGACGAGTCTCGCCCCCGGACCACGCTCGCCAAGCAGCTGGCGCTCTACGTCGTGCTGTACTCGCCGCTCCAGATGGCGGCGGATCTGCCGGAGAACTACGAGCATCAGCCCGCCTTCCAGTTCATCCGCGACGTGGCGGTCGACTGGGACACGACACGTGTGCTGGCGGGGAAGATCGGCGATTACGTGATCGTGGCACGGCGGGAGAGAAACGGTCCGAGCTGGTTCGTCGGGGCCATCACCGATGAGGAGGGCCGGACGTTCGACATCCCGCTCTCCTTCCTGTCGCCGGGGCGGAAGTATGTCGCCGAGATTTACGGCGACGGGCCCGGCGCGAACTGGCTGACGAACCCGTTGCCGGTGGCGATCTCCAAGCGGCCGGTCGACTCGCGGTCGCGACTGCACGTGGTGCTGGCGCCCGGCGGGGGGCAGGCGATCCGGATCCGGCCGGCCCCATAGGTGCCGACCATGAGGCCCCAGGGCTTGCCGGCGCCGCCGACGGGCGGTCCCTCCGGCTCGGGACGCCTGACAGCCACCCCACCCGACCCCTTGCGTCTTCGCCTTCGGGACCGCCCGTCGGCGGCGCCGGCATATCGGCGACGCGACCGGTGGCCCCGGAGGTGAGGCTCCCAGGGGTGTGGGGGGGGGCTGTCAAGGAGCCGAACCGTAGGGGCCACCGGTCGCCGGAGCCGATTGCCGTTTTGCTGCTCGCCGCGCTTTCGCTGGCCGGCTGCGGCCGCGCCCGCGAGCCGCAGCTGTTCGAGCGGCTGCCCCCGGACCGCACCGGCGTCACGTTCGCCAACCGGCTGCCCGACGACACCGCGTTCAACATCCTCAAGTACATGTACTACTACGACGGCGGCGGTGTGGCGGTCGGCGACGTCAACAACGACGGGCTGCCCGACCTCTACTTCACGTCGAACGTCGGGCCCAACCGGCTGTACCTGAACAAGGGGAATTACCGGTTCGAGGACGTCACCGAGCGTGCCGGTGTGGCGGATGCCGACGGCTGGAAGACGGGCGTCACCATGGCCGACGTCAACGGCGATGGCTACATCGATATCTACGTCTCCGCTGTCGACTTTCTCACGATGCACGGGCACAATGTGCTCTACATCAATAACGGCGACGGCAGCTTCACCGACCGCACGAAAGAATACGGTCTCGACTTCGCCGGCTTCTCGACTCAAGCTCTGTTCTTCGACTACGACGGGGACGGGGATCTCGACATGTACCTCGTCACTCACGCGGCCCACCCCGAGCGCAGCAACGCGACCCAGCGCCGGCACGCATCCTCGGGTGCGGAGGTCGGCGACCGCCTCTACCGCAACGACGGGGGCCACTTCGTCGATGTCAGTGAGCGCGCCGGTCTGTACGGTGGCGCCGTGCGATACGGTCTCGGCGTCGTCGCGAGCGACCTCAATCTCGACGGCTGCCCCGACCTGTACGTCGCCAACGATTTTCAGGAAGACGACTTCCTCTACCTCAACAATTGCGACGGCACGTTCACCGAGTCCGGCGCCACGGCGCTGGGGCACATGAGCCATGCCGCGATGGGCGTCGACGCCGCGGACTTCAACAACGACGGGCGGCCGGATGTGGTGGTGCTCGACATGCTGCCCGACCAGGAGAAGATCCTCAAGACCTCCGCCAACGCCGAGAGCTTCGATGTCTACCTCGAGAAGCTCGCCGCCGGCTATCGCCCGCAGTACGCCCACAACACGCTGCAGCTGAACCGCGGTGCGGTGCGAGGCACGCCCCGCTTCAGTGAGATCGGCTACCTGGCGGGCGTGTCCGCGACCGACTGGAGCTGGGCCCCGTTGTTCGCCGATCTGGACAACGACGGCTACAAAGACTTGTTCATCACGACCGGGATCTATCGCCGGCCGAACGACCTGGACTACCTGGCGTACGTGGGGAACCCGGTCGTCCAGGCGTCGCTGCAGCAGGGGTTCGGGCAGCTCGCCGGGACGCTCATCCGCAAGATGCCGCAGGTCCCGACCCCCAACTACGCATACCGTAACAACGGCGACCTGACGTTCACGAACCAAACGCGTGCCTGGGGACTGGCGGAGCCGGGCTTTTCTAACGGCGCCGCCTATGTGGACCTCAACAATTCCGGCGCGCTCGATCTCGTCGTCAACCGGCTCGACGCGTCCGCTGCGATCTACCGCAACCGCGCGCGCGAGCTGACCGGGAACCACTACCTGCAGGTCGTCTTGCGGGGCTCCGGCGCGAATACGGCCGGGATCGGCGCAAAGGTCATTGTCGAGCAGGGCGGCACGAGGCAATTGCTGGAGCAGATGCCGACGCGTGGGTTTCAGTCATCGGTCGATCCCCGTCTGCATTTTGGCTTGGGGTCTTCCACGAGAATAGATTCGCTGATCGTCGTCTGGCCGGACCGGCGCACCCAGGTGCTGACCAATGTCGCGGTCGATCGCACGCTCACGCTGTCGCAACGGGACGCCGCGGGCGCGCGTGCCGGGACCGCCGCTCCGGCAGCCCAGCGGGCACCCGCCGTCGCGGCGGTCCCGGCCCTCGCACCCGCCGCCCGTCCGTTCACCGACGTGACGGACCGGGTGCACATCGACTTCACGCATCACGAAAACGCCTTCTACGACTTCCATCGCGAGCCGTTGATGCCGCACCTCTTGTCGGCCGAGGGGCCCCCACTCGCCGTGGGCGACGTGGATGGCGACGGGTTGGACGACATCTACGTGGGCGGGGCCAAGTGGCAGGCCGGACGCCTGTTTCTCCAGCAACGGGACGGCACGTTCCGCCCGAGCGCGCCGGTGGACCGCGTGTTCCAGGCGGACAGGCTGAGCGAGGACGTCGATGCCGTGTTCTTCGACGCCAACGGCGACGGGCATCCCGACCTGTACGTCGTGAGCGGCGGCAATGAGTTCTGGGGGGACGACGCCGCGCTGCAGGATCGGCTGTACGTGAACGACGGCCATGGTCACTTCGCCCGCGACACGCTGGCCCTGCCGCGGTTCTCGGAGAGCGGCTCGTGCGTGGTGCCTGGTGACTTCAACGGCGTCGGGCACCTCGATTTGTTCGTGGGCCGCCGTGCCGTAGCGCGCCGCTACGGCCTCGCGCCCCGGAGCTATCTGCTCGAGAACGACGGGGCGGGGCACTTTCGCGACGTGACGCTCGACAAGGCCCCGGGGCTCGCTCAGGTCGGCATGGTGACCGCGGCGGCCTGGGTCGATTACGACCACGACGGCCGGCTCGATTTGATCGTGACCGGGGAGTGGATGGCGGTGCGCGTGTTCCACAACGAGAATGGCCGGCTGGTCGACCGCACCGTCGAGGCGGGGCTCGCGGGGACGGAAGGCTGGTGGAACAGCGTCAGCGTCGCGGACCTGAACGGCGACGGGCGCCCGGACCTGGTGCTCGGCAACCTCGGGCTCAACTCGTCCATTCGGGCTTCACCGGCGGAGCCGGCTCGAATGTACGCGGCCGACTTCGGGCACAACGGCGCGCTCGAGCAGATACTCACGGTCTACAAGCACGGCGTGAGTTACCCGGTGGCTGGTCGGGACGAGCTGCTCGCGCTCATCCCCCGTCTGCGGGAGCGCTACCCGACATATGCCTCGTTCGGCGCAGCCCGGGTCGAGGACGTATTCGACGCCGCCGAGCTCGCCCGGGCGACCGTACGAGAGGCCCGGGTGTTCGCGAGCTCGGTGGCGCTGAACAACGGCAACGGCAGCTTCACGCTCGCGCCGCTCCCCGTAGAGGCCCAGCTCGCCCCGATCCGGGCGGTGCTGGCGGACGATTTCGACGGTGACGGGCGGACCGACCTGCTGGTCGCGGGGAACGACTACGGATTCCCACCCGTACTGGGGCGCGCCGACGCCAGTTACGGCCTGCAGTTACGGGGAACGGGAGACGGGCGGTTCTCAGCCGTCGACCCGGAGCAGAGCGGCGTCGTGATCGACGGACAGGTGCGCCACATGGCGTGGCTGCGGCGCGCGGACGGCAGCCGCGTGATCGTCGTCGCGCGCAACAACGACAAGCCTCAGGTGCTCCGTCCCCGGTCGGCGCGTCCTTGACAAGTGCACGGGGAGGGGAAGAATGGTGTTGCATGGGGGCGACACCTTTAGCGTGAGGGGACGCGTATGAGACGAGCAGAGTGTGTGATGGGTGCGCTGTTGGCGGTGCTGTGGTCGGCGCCGCTGGGCGCGCAGCAGGGGGCGGGCACGATCCGCGGACACGTCAGCGATGCCGCGACGCACCAACCGTTGGCGGGAGCCACCATCAGTTTCGGCACGCGTCGCGCGCTGTCGCAGAGTGATGGCCGGTATCTCATTACGGGCGTGCCCGCGGGTTCGGACTCTCTGCGGGCGAGAGTGATCGGGTACGCACGTGCAGTGCAGCCGCTCACGATCGCGGCGGGTGATACGCTTGTCGTCGACCTCACCCTGACCGCTCAGGCGGTGAGCCTGTCGGAGGTCGTGGTCACGGGATATGGGACGCAGCGCGTCGGCAACCTCACCGGCTCGCAGGCCCAGGTGAATGCGGACCAGTTCAATCCGGGCCGGGTCGTCAGCCCGCAGCTCTTGATCGAGAACAAGGTCCCGGGTGTGCAGGTCGTGGACAACAACGAGCCGGGAGGTGGTCTCTCGATTCGCATCCGCGGTCAAGCGTCGGTGAACGCGGGCAGCGAACCACTCTACGTTGTGGACGGCGTGCCGCTGGGCACTGGCTCGGGCGCAGGACTCAGCACTGGCCGCGACGCGCTCAACTTTCTGAATCCCAACGACATTGCGAGCGTCACGGTGCTCAAGGATGCCGCGGCCGCGGCGATTTACGGGGCGAACGCCTCGAACGGCGTGGTCCTGATCACCACGAAGCCGGGGCAGGGACGGCCCCGGGTCGAATACAGCGGCAGCGTGTCCTCCTCGTCGGTCACGCGGCTGCCGGCCATGCTGAATGCGGCGCAGTTCCGGACGGCCGTACAGCAGAACGCGCCTCAGTTCGATACCCTGCTCCTGAACGCGAGCACCGATTGGTTCGGCCAGGTCGACCGCACCGCCATAGGCCAGGAGCATAACGTCGCGCTCACCGGCGCGGGCGCCACCAATAGCTACCGCGTCTCGCTCGGCTACCTGCACCAGGACGGGATCCTCAGGGGCACGACCGCTGAACGGCTCACCCTTGGCGTGACGTACGATCAGCGGCTCTACGACAATCGCCTCGATTTACGGGCCAACGTGAAGGGCTCGCGCTCGAACGATCAATTCACGCCCAACGGCGTGCTCTACAACGCCGCTCAAATGGGGCCGACGCAGCCGGTCTACGACGCGACGAGTACCACCGGTTTTTACAACTGGCCTGGGAACTCTCTCACGTCCGCAGACAACCCGCTGGAGGTGCTGAACACCTCCACGGACCACGGCACAACGTATCGCAGCATTGGCAACGTGCAGGCGAAGTACGATTTCTCCTCAATCCGGGTCCTGCGAGGGGTGACGGGAACGGTCAACCTCGGCTACGACGTCACCACGGGCGATCGGGTGACCTTCTACCCAAACGACATCCACTACGAAACCAAAACCCCGACGAAGGGCAGCTACTATCGCACCACGCCCAACCAGGTCAACACGGTGCTCGATGCGTATGTCGACTACACGCCCCCGTCGAACATCGGGTCCGGCACCCTCGACCTCACCGCCGGCTATTCGTACTCGCAATCGCACTTCGACAGCGCCGGGACGCTGGTCACGCAGTTTGGGAGCAACGCCCTTGGCGACAACGGCATTCCCTCGACGGGCTTGGTGGCACCCAACCTGCCCGACGTGCAGGAAAGCAAGTTGATCTCGTTCTTCGGGCGCGTGGGCTACAACATCGGCGACCGCTACCTGGCATCGGCGAGCCTCCGGCGCGACGGCTCGTCGCGCTTCGGAGTCTCGAACCAATGGGGGTATTTCCCCGCTGCGTCCGTCGGCTGGAGGATCTCGCGCGAGCCGTTCATGCGCGGCATCCCGGCGATTTCGGATCTCAAGCTCCGAGCCTCGTGGGGAAAGACCGGCAACCAGGCGTTCGCGAACTACCTTCAGCACGTCACGTTTCAGCCGTGCAATGCCCAAGCCCAGGTACAGTTCGGTACCGCGTTCATATGCCCGGCCCGACCGAGCGCCGTCGATCCGAACATCAAATGGGAGTCGACGGAGAGCTGGAACGTGGGTGCGGACTACAGCCTCTTCAACCAGCGGCTCTCGGGCTCCCTTGACTGGTACACGAAGCGCACCGACGACCTGATTTTCACGGTACCCGCCCCGGCGGGCTCGAACTTGTCGAACTTCGTGACGACGAACATCGGGAGCATGAGGAACCGCGGGCTCGAGCTAGCCCTCAGCGCGCGCGTCCTGGATGGGGGTCCAAGCGGCTTCTCCTGGACGGCCGACTTCAACGCGGCGCACAACGCCAACGAGCTCCTGAGCATCAACCCGAACGCCAGCGCTGCGCAGCAGATCCAAGTTGGCGGCGTCGCCGGGGGCGTTGGCACCACGATCCAGGTCCTCGAGCCGGGCCAGCCGATCAACTCGTTCTTCGTGTGCCAGCAGCAATACCAGAACGGGAAGCCCGTCGAGGGCAAGTATGTGAGCTTGGCCGGCACCGTCGTCTCGGGCTGCGATGCCTCCGGGCTTCGCGCCTACCACGACCCCGCGCCCAAGTGGATGCTCGGGTTCACCTCCGCGATGAGCTACCACCGGCTGGACCTGAGTTTCACGCTCCGGGCCTGGCTCGGGAACTACGTCTACAACAACGTGGCGTCGAACCTGGGCGACTATCGGGAGCTCAAGCAAGGGGCGCCGTACAACCTCCACGCGTCGGTGTTGCAGACCGGCTTCCAGACGCAGCAATTGCTGTCCGATTACTATGTCGAAAAGGCGTCGTTCCTGCGTCTCGACAACGTGATGCTGGACTACCTGCTCCCGTATGCCGGCAGGCAGTGGCGGCTCTTCGTGAACCTGCAGGACGCGTTCACCGTCACCGGCTACAGCGGCGTGGATCCCACCGCCGGGTTGAACGGACTCGACAATAACATCTATCCGCGCTCGCGGATATTCACCAGCGGCCTGAGCGTGCAGTTCTAGAAAGGCGTGCCCATGAATACGACGATTCGAGAGGGAGCGGGGAACAGGGACCGCCTCCACCAGGCGCTCGGAATAGCCGTCGCGCTTCTGCTTCAGAGCGTGGTCGGGTGCACCGATCCGACCGTGGCGCCGAAGAGCAGCGTCAGCGACGCCAACTTCTTCAACGACACGAGCTCCTACAAGGCTTTCCTCGCGAAGATCTACGGGGGGCTGGCCTTGAGCGGACAGCAGGGGCCGGCCGGGCAACCGGACATCCGAGGGATTGACGAAGGATTCTCGCAGTATCTTCGACTGTATTGGGAGCACGAGGAATTGCCGACGGACGAGGCGGTGATTGCCTGGGGTGATATCGGTCTCCCCGAGATGAACACGCAGACCTGGACGCCGTCCAGCCGGATGGTGGTGGCGATGTACTACCGGATCTTCTTCCAGGTGAGCATGGCCAACGAGTTCTTGCGCCAGACCACGGACGCAGCGGTGGCGACGCGAGGGCACATCAGCCCAGGGCTCAAGGCCGCGATTGGGCAGTACCGCGCCGAGGCCCGTTTCCTCCGCGCCCTGTCGTACTGGCACGGCGTCGATCTCTTTGGGGGAATCCCGCTCGTCACCGAGAACGACCCTCTCGCCTCCGTGCCGAAAC
>WNFW01002104.1_pt1 | contig 14849 bp, 10 predicted proteins | sample 5400131 | NCBI WGS metagenome assembly WNFW01 (sample SAMN13153362, study PRJNA577476) | soil metagenome | isolation source: 20 cm soil or saprolite under grassland replicate 1 | place: USA:California | collected 2016-06-15 | reverse complement strand
CTTTGGCGTCTGGGAACGGCGAACCAGTAGTCAGAGGTCCGTAGCTCAATTGGTAGAGCACCGGTCTCCAAAACCGGGGGTTGCAGGTTCAAGTCCTGCCGGGCCTGTCCGCAGCAGAGTTTGCCTCCACCTTCCCACCCGGGAGGTCCTATGCGTACCTGGATTGCGTTCTTCACAACGATCGTCGTTGCCGCCTGCAGCGATCCGACGCCGCCGAGCCGAATCGTCGGCAACGCCGCGCTGGTCGCCGACGCGCAGAACGCGCTGGAACCGCCGGTCGTGTACAACACGCAGCTGCGCTCGGAGCTCGAGTCTCCGGCGTGCACGTCCGAGTCGCAGGGACTCGCGCAGATCATGATCTTGCAGGACGGCACGATCAAGGCGTTGGCAGTCCTCAACAACAAGGGCGGTGAGACGGTCCGCTTCGGACACATTCACCACCGGCTCTCGGGGCAGGCGAGCGGTCCGATCATCTGGTGGCTGACCACGCCGGTCGGCGCGAACCTCCACCTCACCGACCGCCACATCGAGGTGCGGAACGAAGGGGTCTTCAGTGCCAATCCGCACTTCGCGACGGAAGCACAAGCGCTCGCCGAGCTGCTCAGCCACCCCGGCGATTTCTACGTCAATTTCCATTCGGACCTCTGCCCGGCTGGGTTTGCGCGCGGGTTCCTGCCCTGAACGGGTTACCGGGCTGCGGGTGAGCCGCCAGGCCGAGCATGGGAATCGTCGGAGTCGACGCGCGGCGCGGTAGTGTGCGGTCGTTGCACTGATCGTGTCCGTGGAAGGGCCGCGACGATACCGCCGCGGCCCTTCGCTTACCCGGCGCTGCTACCCCGGACTACGGCGTGTCGGGCAGTGTGCGGTTGTAGAACCCGATGGCCTGATCGAGATGACGCCGCTCTAAAGATCGCCCCTGTTGCGTCGTCGCCACCCTGCCATCGTCGTTCCAAGGTGATCGGGCTGGACTGCGACTTGCGGCACCTTCCAATGCTCGTGCGCCCTCACCAGCTGCGGATTGTGACATTCAAGCGGACTGCCCTCACGTCGAGATGGTCCGATGTGGACGGCTGGCCGTCCTTGCTTCTTGCCCCGTAACCTCCGGAGGCCACCATGCGTCCTACCGCGGTCGCAGTTCTCCTGGTGTGCAGTGCCGCCGCTTGGCTGTTGTCGTGCTCATCCGATTCTACCCCACCCACGGCGCAGCCGGCTGCGCCGGGCAGACTGCTGGCGGACGCAGCTCCGGTCTGCGGCTGCGGCCAGCCGCCTACGCACCCGACCGGCCTGGTGCTCGACAGCGTGGCCACCCCGCCGGCGTGGGGCATCGCGGTGCGCGACGACGGCCTGACGTACTTCACTGAGCCCTACAACGGCGGTGTGGGGATCACCAGCACCCAGACCCGCACCCTGGACGGTTTCATCCCGACGGGCCAGATCCCCACCGGGGTCGACTTCGCGCCCGACGGCGCCACCGCCTACGTCACCAACCAGTACAGCTATAACGTCGGGGTGATCGATGTCGCCTCCGCACAGCAAGTCGCCACGATCCCCATCCCCAACGGTGCCTCACCGTTTGTGGTGCGCGTCTCTCCCGACGGCAGTCGGTTGTTCATCTCCACCAGCACCACGACCGTCTACATCGTGGATACCGGGACCCGAGAGATCATCGGGAGCGTGGAGGTCGGCTTCGCGCCGAATGCCTTTGCGGTGCACCCCGACGGACGGATCATCTATGTGAGCGCCTTCGCCGGCGGCACGGTGACCGAAGTGGACATGTTCACCGGCATGGCGCTCCGCACCTTCACCGTGGGCGGGACCCCGCAGGATATGGCCGTCGCGCGGGATGGCCAACGTCTCTATGTGGCCAACGAGGCGGGCTACTTGAACGAGGTCGACTTGATGTCCGGACAGGTAACCGCGACCATCCCCCTCGCGGGCGGCGGGTTCGGCATCGGGGTGACGCCGGACGAGAATCAGGCGTATGTGTCGATTCCGGGTGCGGGGTTGGTGCAGATCTTCAACCTGCAGTCACGGAAGTTGGCTGCGACGCTCTCCGTCGGGGGTGAGCCTCGCCGTCTTGCCTTCAGCCAACAGGGCCACATCGGCGCGATCGCGAACTTGAGAGGCTACGTGACGTTCGTGCGCTAGACTCTGCGAACGGGGTAACAGACACCGATGCGCGCACTGATCTGCACGAGTCTCGTCGCGCTGCTCTGGGCCACCGTGGCCCCCGCCCAAAGCCCGATCCCCGCGGCACCTCTGGTGCGCGGCGCCTTGAGCTTCGACGGCCACGCGACCCTCGGCGATTTCGTGGGGACGACCGACTCGGTCCGCGGCGAGATGACGGGCGCCGCGGACCTTGCCGGCGTGCGCGGATGGGTCGAAGGGCGCGTGGCGGCCTTGAACACCGGCAACGGGAAACGCGACAGGGACCTCCGCAAATCGATGGAGGTCGATTCGTTTCCCACGATGCGCTTCGACTTGGCCCGAGTGGCGATCGCCGATGAACAGCTCCCGAGCGACAGCACCGCGGTGACGCTACGCGGCCGGCTGACTATCCACGGCGTGACCCACGACGTGGACATCCCCGCGCGCGTGTGGATCACCGCGGACACCATCCGGGTGCGGGGGGACTTCCCGCTCAACCTCAAGGACTACCGCATCGGCGGCTTGTCCAAGATGCTCGGCATTCTCAAGATGCACGAGAACATCGAGGTGCACGTCGACCTGGTATTCGGGAAAGCGTCGCGCTAGCGCAGCTTTCCGTTGCGTGCAGGCCACACCAGCCTCAGCCCGTTCCCTCTTGTATCAAGCGTTGCGCGAACTCTCCACCTGTGTGTGCCCGGCCCATCACTTGCGGCGTGCCGCAATTGGAAACGGTTCGGGTCCCCGGGCTGGAGGGAGCACATGAGACACGCCTGCATGGTGGTCGCCGCCGTGGCCGCAACACTCGCCACGGCCTGTAAGAAGGACGCCGCCGGCCCGGTGGGGCCGCTGAACGGCCACTGGCAAGGGGCCGGCAGCGGGTTCACGCTGGACTACACGCTCAAGGACGACGACAGCGGCTTGAGCGGCGGCGGCACGGTGTACGGTCCGGCGATCTCGGGCGGTACCATCGCCTTCGACGCGGTCGGCAATCGCACCAATTCGTCGTTTACCTTGCGGCTTACGGCACCGAGCAAGCTCGCCGTCGACGAAACCGGCACGCTGGTGAACGACACCACCACCAACATCACCCTCAACGGCTCGGGGTTCGTGAACTACACGATGGCACTGTATCGCAAGAACTGACAATAGGGGAGTTCGGGGATTAACGACATCAATCAACTCCCTGGCCTTGGATTTACCCCGGGCTGTCGCCCGGGGTCAGAAATGAAGGCCGAGCCGGCCTGGGAACACGTTCAGGATGACGGGCATGCTGACCGGCGATGTACCCCGCGATCTTTGGCAAATCCTTCTTGTGATATGACGCGACATAGAACCCCCGGGCCCATTTGAGGGCGCCGGGGATTCTCTTGTTAGCGCGATAGGAAGAGATGCTCTTGGCCAGGCGAACGAAATCACTGACCCGCCCGTCTGGGCGGTAGGTCACCAGAACATGAACGTGGTCACTGAGAACCGCACACCGCAGCACCTTGACCGGGGTTCGACGGCTGGCGCACTCCAAGGCGATGACCACGTCCTGAGCGGTCTGCGCGTCCACGCATCCCACTCGCTCCCAAGTATGCCACGTGACGTGGGCATACAATTGGTAAGCGTGGTGGCTCATGAGCCTCGTGTGTCGTAAGTCGACTGACCCCGGGCGAAAGCCCGGGGTACATGGGGGTTGCAGACCGCATCTCTGACCCCGGGCGAAAGCTTGGGGTAGACGGTAAGCGCGGGAACAACTGTCCCATCATCGGAATCACGCAAGCCATACCGGATTCCCGCGGCCCGTCATGGCTCCGGCCCCTCCGGCCCAATCCTTGGCGCGAGCCCGGGGTTCGCCGCGATCACGTCTTTCAAATTCGCCCCGCGCAGCTCCGCGCTGAACGCGGGCACATCCTTCGCCATGAAGTCCGCGAACCTGGCTGACACGTCCGCGATCCGCTGCTTGAAGAGATCGTTCACGGCGGTCTGCTGAGACGTGGGCGCGAAATCACTGCCGTTCTCCGCCACGTCCGATTGCAGCGCCGCGAGCCGCTCGTACAGCTGCGTCGGGTTGCGGAACGCGTCCTCCCGCGCGCCGGTCAGGTGCACGTCGAACAGCACGGCTTCGATCGCCTGCCCTTTGCGGTCGAGGGAATCGGCGAGCCGGCCGATGCGCCGCGCGGCGGAGTCGCGCGCGATGGTCGAATCGCCGCGCACCTGGCCCGCCAGGTCCTGAAGCTGGCGTCGCACCCATTCGAGCCGGTTGACCATCCGCGCCACCGAATCCTGCTCGGCCCGGATCGCCGTGGTGAGCGCCGTCTGCGCCGCGACGTCGGCGTCGCTGGCGCTCGTGTTGGGATCCTTGAGCACCGTCTGTTGCTGGCTGAGCGTCGTGTCCCCGACCGTCAGACGCACCGTGTACGTGCCGGGCGGCACCAGCGGCCCGCGGGTGGAAAGGTCCAGGTCCCACGCGACGAGCGACCGGGTGCCGTTGGGTCCCGGGCGCACGAAGGGTTTGCCGGGCGGAGGCGTACGGAGGAGAGGCGGAGTGGGGGAGGCGTATCGTAAATCCCACCACACGCGGTTCAGGCCCAGCTGCCGCGTCGCCTCCAGCGTGCCCACCGTGTCGCCACCGGCCGCGAGGATCACGATGCGCGCCTGCCGCTGGCGCCGGGTCGTATCGGGCGACGTCGCCGTATCCGCGAGCGCCGCCGAGAGGGCGTAGGTGATATCCGCGCCGTAGGGTGGGTTCTGGGCCTGGATCGCGCTGCCGGGCGCGCGGACCACACCCTGGACCTCGCGGAACCGGTACGCCGGCCGGGGCGGGAACAGCGTGGCGCGGCGCGCGAGGGCGGCGGCGTCGAGCTGCTCCAGCGGCCCCACATCGTCGAGGATCCAGAAGCCGCGCCCGTACGTCGCGACCACGAGATCGCGGAAGTGCGGTTGCACGGTGATCCACACGACGGGCGCGTGCGGCAGGTTCGTCTGCAGCGGCAGCCAGCGGCCGCCGTCATCGAAAGAGACGAACAGCCCGTTTTCCGTTCCCGCATACAACAGGCCGCGCCGCACCGGGTCCTCGCACACCGCGTGCACGAACGAGAACGCCGAGCGGGGGAAGGTGTCGCTGATCTTGCGCCAGGTCTTTCCGTAGTCGGTCGTCTTGTAGATGTAGGGCGTGAGGTCGTCGAGCTCGTGCGCGTCCACCGCCACGTACGCGGCGCCCTTGTCGAAATGCGACGGCTCGATGTTCACGATCTTGGCCCACGCCGGGAGCTTCGCGATGTTGGGCGAGACGTTGCTCCAGTGCGCACCGCCGTCGCGCGTGACCTGCACGAGCCCGTCGTTCGAGCCCGTCCAGATCACCCCCGCTTCGAGCGGCGACTCGGCGATGGCGAGCAGATTCGCCCCGTCGAAGGTCATGAGGTTATCCGTCGAGACGCCGCCCGAGCTCTGCTGGTGCGTGGTGTCGTTCCGCGTGAGGTCCGGGCTGATCACCTTCCAGCTCGCGCCACCGTCGGTCGTCTGATGCACGACCTGGCTGCCGACGTACACCCTGCGATGGTCGTGCGGAGAGATGGCGATGGGGAACGTCCAATTCCAGCGGTACCTCACGTCCGCGGGCCGCCACCCGTAGGACGCCTCCGGCCACACCCGCACGTTGCGGGCGTGGCGGGTGCGCACGTCGTAGATCTCGAGTCCGCCGTCGTAGCACCCCGACCAGACCGTCGCGTTGTCCACCGTGTCGGGGATGCCGAAGCCGCTCTCGCAGCCGCCGATCGATTGCCACAGTCCCTCGGAGAGGCCGCCTCCGAGACTGTTGCTCGGCATCCGGTAGGAGCCATCATCCTGGCGGTTGCCGTAGAGAAAGTAGGGGACCTTCGTATCCGTGAACACGTGGTACATCTGCGCGATCGGCAGCACCACGCGGGCGTAGCTCTTGCCGCGGTTCAGCGTCATGCTCGCTCCGCCGTCGTGCGCGATCAGGTAGCGGTCGGCGTTCAGGGGGTCCACCCAGATGTCGTGGTTGTCGCCGCCGGCCCCGAACCCCGAGCGCGCCAGCGTCGCGCCGCCGTCGAGCGACACGCTGAAGCGCACCGTGACGAAGTACAGCCGGTCGGGATCGTCCGGGGACACGGCGAAGCGCACGTAATACGGCGCGCGCTCAGCCATATCGTGGTTGCGGCTCACCAGCCGCCAGGTGGCGCCCGCGTCGTCGGAGCGGTACAGCGACGGGTCCGTGTCCTCCATCAGCGCGTACACCCGGTTCGGGTCGGACGGGGCGACCGCCACCGCGATCTTTCCCACGGGGTGATTCACCTCGGGGAGCCCGTGGCCCGCCAGGCGCTTCCACGTCGCGCCGCCGTCGCGCGTCACCCACAACCCGCTGCCCGGCCCGCCGCTTTTCAGGTTCCACGTCTTGATCTCGAGCTGCCACATCGCGGCGAACAGGACGTTCGGGTCCCCGGGGTCCATCGCGAGGTCGGCGCAGCCGGTGTTCGGGTCCACCGACAGTACGCGGTTCCACGTTTTGCCCCCGTCGGTCGTGCGATACACGCCGCGGTCCGGTGACGGGCCGAAAGCGCGCCCCAGCGCGCACACGAACACGATGTCCGGGTTCGTGGGGTGGATCACGATGCGCCCGACGCGCCCCGTGGAGTCGAGCCCCATGTGACTCCAGCTGCGTCCCGCGTCGGTGGACTTGTAGACGCCGTTGCCGATCGCGGTGAGCGAGCGGATGATGAACGTCTCGCCGGTCCCCGCCCACACCACGTTGTGCGCCGACGGGGCCACGGCCAGCGCACCGATCGCCTGCGCGGGCTCGCTGTCGAACACCGGCCGCCACTGCATGCCGCCGTCCTCAGTCTTCCAGATGCCGCCGGACGCGGCGCCGACATACACGACCAGGGGATTGCCGGGCTCGCCGGTGATGGCGCTGGCGCGGTTGCCCTCCGGACCGACGAAACGGAAGCGCAGGTGAGCCCACAACGTCGTGTCCGGCTGCTGAGTCCGGACGGGAGCGGCGGCGAGCGCGACGAGCCCGACGAGCGCGAGCAGAGTGCGGGTGCGGTTCATGGCACGGCCTCGTGTTGAAAGCGCTGGATGATGGATGTGAAAACGGCCCCGTGGGCGGGGCCGGGTAAGAATGAAGATCGCTGGAGGTTTTGCCTAGGGTGGGCTACCCAGCTTGCTGCCGGCCCTCGCCCTCTCCCTGTTGCATCGACTCATGCGCCTGGGCGGTGACCCACACGCCGGCGTGGGGGATCGTGATCGCGAAGTCTTCGTGGAGGCGCGCCGGCCGCGTGGTGTAGGCGGCGACCGCCTCACGCCACCGCTGGCCGAGCGGCGCCGCGGAGCGCAGCGGCAGCGCGATGTAGTTCCCCATGCGACCCAGCACCACGTTTTCGATCCCGTCGGTCAGCGGCCGGCCGGACGTGTCGCGCAGCCGCGATAGAGCGATGTGCCGCGCCTCCGGGTCCCCGGCGGCGATGATCGCGGTGGAATAGTAGAGGATGTTGGCGGCGACGTGCTCGAGCAGCCGGCCACCGGGTCCCGGGGTCTCGCCGCCGAGCAGGAGGTCGAGCTCCGGCAGCAGGGCGCGATCCAGCAGCGTGCGCCGGAAGATGTGGCCGAAGCGGCGCACCACATCCGGGGTCGCGACGTTCGGCAGCCGGAACGGCACGAACAGGACGGGACGGATCCGCGGAGTGCGCACCACCACGCGGAAACGCTCCAGGGGCTCGAAGAAGTGGAAGGTGACGAGCCGGTCGGTGGTGGTGTTGCGGACCGTCCGGACCGCGGCCGTGGCGGGTGCGTCGGCGGGCGCTTCGACGAGGCCCAGCGGCCGGCGGCGTAGCGCGTGGCTCTGGCGCTCGGTGCGGTCGCGCAGCAGCTGCACCGTTTCGGTCACCGTGCCGTCGAGCGCGGGCTCGGCGAGGGTAACCGGATCGAGCATCAGCTCCGCGCGCAGCGACGTCGCGAGGTCGCCGAGCATCGAGCTGCCGACCATCCGGGCGAGGATCTGAATCGGCCGTTCGCGGCCGTCACTGTCCTTGCGCCAGCGTCCGTCGAGGACCGCGAGCCGCGCCTCGTCCCCCGGTGTCAGGGACACGCTGTGCAACAGCTCTCCCCACTGCACGCCCTGGGACTGCCACGACTCTTCCACCTCGATGACCACGCCGTAACGCAGCGGCGCGTCCTCGGGAGTGGCGAGCGCGAAGAAGTCCGCCTCGGCCTGGGACACCGGGGCCGCCTGCGCCGCGTCCGCGAACATAACCAGCCGCTGGAAATAGACGACGTGTGGCGGCACCGGCTCGCCGGCCGTGGCTGCGGGGGTTGCCGAGGCAGGTGGGGGCGAGGAGGGGCGCTTGACGTCCTCGTCGGCGACCGCGGTGACGTGCAGCTCGGGCAGCCGGCTCGGCGCCACGAGATCGGTCGGCTCGTCGCCCAGCAACGCCGTGTTGATCTCGATCGGCTCCTCGCTGCGCAGCCCGACCCGCAGCCGCAGCCGTGGGCCCGGCCGGCGCGGCAGCTGCACCATACCGTTCGCGTCGCTCGCGAGGTGGGCGAGCGGATTGCCGGCCTGGTCGAGGACGGTCATGGGCACGCCCGGCGCGGGCTTGCCCGTGTCCTGCTGTACGATCCGGAACACCCAGAAGTCTTTGGGGGTCATGGGGGGCCCCAATATGTGAAACCCGAGGCAGTGGGGCAAATCGAGGCGGGAGTTTCCCTTAGGTCTCGACGCGGTTGCGGCCCCCCTCCTTCGCCCGGTACATCGCTTTGTCCGCGGCCTTGACCACCAGGTCGGGGCTGTGCTGGCGCCCGTTCCGCTCGGCCACCCCGATGCTGACGGTTATCGTCTCCTGCCGGCGCGTCGGGCGGGTCGCGCGCGGACTTTCCGGTTTCTTCCGCGGGCGGCCGCGCCCCCGAAGTGTGAACGACGTTTCTTCCACGGCTTTGCGCACCTCTTGGAGGAAGGGCAGCACCTCCTCGGCGCTCTTGCCGGCGAACACCAGGGCGAATTCCTCCCCGCCGTAGCGGAATGCCCGCCCGCCGCCGCCCACCTGGCCGAGTTTGGCCGCCACCATGCGCAGCACCTGATCGCCGATGTCGTGGCCGTAGTTGTCATTGAACTGCTTGAAGCGGTCCACGTCCACCATCGCGACGGCGTAACTCTCCCCCACCTTGAGCAGCGCCTCGTTGAGCGCGCGCCGCGCGGGCAGCCCGGTCAAGCCGTCCTGGTACGCCATGAAGTAATTCGCTTCGAGGACGGCGACGACGAATACCAGCCCGGCGGTCGTCAAGGCGAGCGAGACGGTGGTCGCATTGCGCGGGGCCTGCAGGGCGAAGAGGACGCAGGCGAGGCCCCACAGCGCCGTGCGCGCGACGCGGCCTTCGCGGAATAACAGCCGCATGCCGAGCAGGACGACGGCGGTCGCGAACGCGGCGAGCGCAAGCTGGCCGAGCGGCGTCCAGCGGAACAGCATTGGGAGCAGCTTGAACTGGAGGATCGTCGCTGCGCGGTCCGGCGCGCGGCGCACCAGCTCGAGCACGAGCGCTATCTCCGCCGCGATCGCAACGAAGCGCAACACGCCGGCGCGCGTCAACACGCCGCGCTCGCCGAGCAGGGCGAGGGCCGCGAGGTCGAGCGGCAGCAGCACGGCGACGCTCTGGTAGGTGACGCGCCAGGCGAGCGCGCCGTGGGGGCCCCCGGCGGCACTGCGCAGCAGCGCGAAGGACGCGAGGCCGAGCAGCAGGATGCTGAAGAACAGGCGGCTGCGCTGGAATCGCCAGGCGAGCAGCAGCCCCGCGCCGAACACGGCGTACGGATAGAACTGCGCGAAACTGGCGACGGTCGACCGGTCGCCGAGGCGCAGGAACGCCACGGCGCCCGCCACGAGCGCGGCTTCGGGCAGGAGCCAGGCGTTCAGTTTCCGGAGCAGGGTTTTGAGGCGGCCCACACGTCGCGATGGCGAAAGGAGGGCTTAACCTAGTTGCGAGGGTGGCGGCAGTCCAGCGATATTTTTCGCCCGCGCGGCGGTATCGTCTAGGGGACTAGGACGGAGCCCTCTCAAGGCTCAAACACGGGTTCGAATCCCGTTACCGCTATACACCCGAAAGACGTCAAGCAGAAACGTCGAGCAGAAGCGTCAAGCATGGACGTCGAGCGGAGGCGTGCCCCGGAGGGGAGTACGATTTTGCTTGACGGTGTCGCTGGACGCCTTCGCTCGACGCTTTTGCTCGACGCCTCTTGTGTCGTTAGCCCCCATCGTCTAACGGCTAGGACACCACTCTTTCAAGGTGGGAACAGGGGTTCGATTCCCCTTGGGGGCACGTCATGCGGAAAGCCGGCTGCGTCGTTCTGCTCGCGATCGCGCCACTCAGCATCAGCGCGGGCCAGGACACCACGCGCTTCACCCACGCCGACACCCTGCGCGGGGCCAACTCACCGGCGCGCGCCTGGTGGGACGTCGCGTTCTACGACCTCCACGTCCGCGTCGAGCCGCGGGATTCCAGCATCAGCGGGTGGAACGGCATCGTGTATCGCGTGCTGCGTCCGGCCCGCGAGCTGCAGGTGGACCTCCAGGTGCCGCTCGAGGTCGACAGCATGGTGCAGAGCGGCGCCCGTCTAGTCTACCGGCGGGACGGCAACGCGTTCTTCGTCACGTTGCGCCGCCTGTCGCGCGCCGGCGTGCTCGATACCCTCACGGTCTACTATCACGGCAAGCCGCGCGTGGCGCGGCGCCCGCCCTGGGACGGCGGCTTCATCTGGGCCCAGGACAGCCTCGGCCACACCTGGGTGGCGACCGCGAACGAGGGGCTCGGCGCCAGCGTGTGGTGGCCCAACAAGGATTACCTGGCCGACGAGCCCGACAGCCAGCGCATCGCCATCACCGTGCCCGACTCGCTTGTGGACGTGTCGAACGGCCGGCTGCGCGGAGCCACGCATCATCCCGACGGTACGACCACCTACGAGTGGTTCGTGGCCAATCCCATCAACAACTACGACGTGGCCGTGGACGCGGCGCGCTTCGCCCACTTCGGCGAGGTGTACGACGGGGAGCTGGGCGCGCTGACGCTGGACTTCTGGCCGCTGGCTTATCACGCCGACACGGCGCGGGTCCAGTTCCAGCAGGCGAAGTCGATGCTCAAGTGCTTCGAGAGCTGGTTCGGGCCGTACCCCTGGTATCAGGACGGCTACAAGCTGGTCGAGTCGCCGCACCTGGGGATGGAGCATCAGAGCGCGGTCGCCTACGGCAATCATTACCAGAACGGCTATCGCGGGCGCGACCTGTCGGGGACGGGCACGGGGCTGACCTGGGACTTCATCATCGTGCACGAGAGCGCCCACGAGTGGTGGGGCAACAGCATCACGATGCAGGACCAGGCGGACATGTGGATCCACGAGGGGTTCGCCAACTACGCCGAGAACCTTTACGTCGAGTGTCTCGCGGGGAAGGCGGCGGGGGCGCGGTACGTGATCGGCACGCGCCGCGGGATCCGCAACGATCGCCCCATCATCCCGCGCTACGGGGTCAACGCCCAGGGCTCGGGCGACATGTATCCCAAGAGCGGCAACATGCTGCACACGATCCGCCAGATCGTGGCGGACGACGCCAAATGGCGCGGCGTGCTGCGCGGGCTCAACCGCACCTTCTGGCACCGCACGGTGACGAGCCAGCAGGTGGAGGACTATGTGATTCGGGAGACCGGGCTCGACCTCGCGGCGGTGTTCCGGCAGTACCTCACGACGACGCAGATCCCCGTGCTCGAGTACCGGCTCGCGGGCGACACCCTGCGCTTTCACTGGGCGAACGTGGTGCCGGGGTTCGCGATGCCGGTGCGGGTGACGGTGGCGGATTCGAGCTTCGCGCTGCTGCATCCCACCGAGGCGTGGCAGACGACGGTGGTGCACCTGTCGCGGCCGGAGGCATTTCAGGTGGACGAGAACTTCTACGTCGAGGCGAAGCCGGTCACTCCGGGGGCTTCTCCCACACGTACGCCCGCCCCATCGCGTAGCGCTCGAACCATTCCAGCTCGGCGTTCATCTTGAAGAGCCGATGGCGCGGCTCCGCCCAGCCGTGCGGCTCGCGCGGCGCGACGTAGAGGCGCGTCGCAACGCCGTTGGCGCGCAGGGCGCGATACAGCTCCACCGATTGCGGCATCGGCACGCGTGGGTCGTTCTGCCCCACGAAGATGAGCGTGGGCGTGGTCGCGTTGGCGATATCCTTCAAGGGCGAGTTGTCCCAGTACACGCTGATCGGTGCGTTGCGTTGCCACGGCGTGCCGCCGAACCACGGCGTGCGGTAGCTGCGGATGTCGCTCTGGGCGTACATGGAGATCCAGTTCACGGCCCCGGCGCCGGACGAGGCGGCCTTGAAGCGGCGTGTGAACGTGATCAGCTTGTCGGTCATGTGCCCACCCGCGGACCAACCCATCGCGATGAGCCGAGCGCTGTCGGCGACCCCCATCGCGATCACGCGATCTACGCCCGCCAGCACGTCGAGGTGCGCGTTTCTATAGTAGTGGCCCACCATGTCGCGCAGGAACGCGTTGCCGTAGCCGGTGCTGCCGCGATAGTTGGGGTGCAGAACGGCGTACCCCATCGCCGTCAGGACCGGCGGGTAACTCCCCCAGCTTCCGAAACCGAAACGGTCCGACGAGGCCGGCCCGCCGTGCGTCTGCACCACGAGCGGGTAGCGGCGCCCCGGCTGGTAATCCACCGGATAGAACAGCAGCCCCTCGACCGTGACGCCATCGGCGCCCTTCCAGGTGACTTTTTCCTGGCGGGGCAGTCGGAAGTCGCGGGCGAGGTGATCGAAGACGTGGGTGACCTGCGTCGGTGCGGCATTGCCCGCGGCGGTCGCCACCATCCAGAGGTCACCGGGGTTCGTCGGCAGGTCGAAGCTGACGAGGTTCTTGCCGGTGGCGGGGTCGAAGGCCCACCCGCGGATCGAGTGCGCGCCGTCGGTGATCTGGCGTAAGGCTCGCGTCGCGACGTCTACCGCGAACAGCTCGCTGTGCACGCCCATGTTGGCCAGGAACTCGATGGTCTTGCCGTCGCCCGACCAATGCGCGCCTTCGACCTCGTAAGCGAAGTCGGGGAGCAATGGTGTGGCCGTGCTGCCCGCGGCGGGGACGAGGAAGATGTTGTCGTTGTAGTACGACTCGAAGCGCGCGTTGGCGCCGGCGAGGAACAGCACGCGGGTGTTGTCGGGGGAGAGCTGGGCGTCGCTTTCGCCGACCTGGTTGTGGGTGAGCTGGACGGCGTTGGCGCCGGCCGCGTCGGTCACCCAGATCTCGCCCTGGTCGGCGTCGCCGAGCAGGGGGGTGGGGGCGCGGCGCAGGACGATCTTGGACCCGTCGCGCGACACGGAGTAGTCGAGAACAGAGTAGTCGCCCTCGGTGATGCGGTGCTCGGCGCCGTCGGCGAGCGTCACCTTCCAGAGGTGGTGCTGCTGGTAGTTCTCATCGTAGGCGAAGACGTCGTCCTTCTGCCGTTCTTTGTCGCGCTGCTCCTTGGTCTTGGGCTCCTCCGCTATGAAGTAGATCGCGTCGCCCGACGGCGCCCAGGCGATCGCTCCGGGCGACGTGGCATGGTGAGTCAACTGGCGGGCTTCGCCGCCGGCGTCGCTGATGAGGTAGATCTGTGCCACGTCGCTGTCGCGCGTCGCGACGAAGGCGATCACGCGCCCGTCGGGCGACCAGCGGGGTTCGCTCTCGCCGCGCGTGGCGTTGGTCATCTGGACGGGGGGGCCGCTCCCGTCGGCGCTCGTCCGCCAGATGTGGCCGACGCTGCGATCGGCTTTCCAGTCGGCGGCCGTGAGGACGTAGAGGACTTCGCGGCCGTCGGGGGAGAGCTGCGGGTCGCCGAGGCTGGGGATGTCGAGCAGGTCGACGAGCTTCATGGGGCGCGGGGTGGCGGGGGTCTGGGCGAAGCCGAGGAGGAGCGCCAGGACGGTGTATCGCATGAGCGCCAAACATACGGGGGGCTTCGCTTGCGTAAAGCTTGCCGCTGTGTGGGACGCGGGGAGCACACTGCGCTGGGACGGAGGACGAAAGCGCGGCTAAACTCTGGGAATGAGTTGGTCTAGTCTCAGTGATCTAGTCCACTCGATGGCCTTTGCCGAGCGTCGGCAGGGCCGCATATTGGAAGGCAGCTCAGGTGCTATGAACCCCGAGGCGCGCTGTCGTGCGGGTCGCCTATGCCTCGAGGGGAGCCAATCGCGAAACCGGCTGAGTGGGAACGCCCACGCGGCCGGTTTTTTTTGCCCTTCAGTCGTCACCTTCAGAGCCGCGCGCAGGACGTCACAGGAACATCACGTCGGACAGGAGGAGTCATGAAGCTCGCCGCCGCGCTGCGTCCCGCACTGGCCTTAGTCTGCCTAGTGCTATCGACCTGCAACCGCGATCAGCCTCTTGCCCCAGCGAGCCCGCACCGCGGGACCCCCAGTTTCGAGATCGCACCCAGCAGTGGCACGATGCCCACGTGGATCGACCTCGCCCCGTCGGGCGGGCCCCCGGATGCCCTCGGCAGCGTGGTGGCCGATCCCACCAGCGGGCGCGTCATCGTCTTCGGGGGCGGATCAAACACGAACGCCGTGTGGGTGCTCGTCAACGGCGACGGCGTGAGCAACCCCGCGCAGTGGACAAACCTGATCCCCAACGGCGCGCCGGGCTCGCCTCCTGGCCGCCACGGGCACGTCGCCGTGTATGACGGC
>WNFW01001702.1_pt1 | contig 14849 bp, 14 predicted proteins | sample 5400131 | NCBI WGS metagenome assembly WNFW01 (sample SAMN13153362, study PRJNA577476) | soil metagenome | isolation source: 20 cm soil or saprolite under grassland replicate 1 | place: USA:California | collected 2016-06-15 | reverse complement strand
GCAAGCGCCGCGGCGATCAGCAGGTGTAAGAGAAGCGGAGCGTAAGTATGTAAGCCAGAACCACTCATGGGCGACTTGCTATAATAACGATTCAGCAGCCAGTCGGTCAAATGCGGCCGAAAGCTTCCTGCGAAGCGAGTTTATTCCCGCGCGCAGGTCAGGGCGAATAGACGAATGCTCTTCGGTCACAATTCGAACGTGCAAGCAGGCGATACGACCTACCACGTCCAAACGGAAGATCGCGGCTCCACCAACGCGCTCATCGATACCACCGTATATTTCCGTGGACGCGTACTGCACCGGCGAACGAATAATTACTTCGACCTGCTTCCGCTGAACGCGGACAGTGAACAAGCGCTGAAACAACGTCTCGATGAGCAGCATCGTACCGTCATCGAGGAGCTTCGAACGGGCGCGCTCCATCTCGCGCTGCCACAAGACGAAAAGGATTCTGCGCGGGCAGCGGCGCCGGATTCCGCGGCAGCCCACAAGGTTCTCTTCCTGGAATTGATCAATGCCAAGACCTGGCTCTCCGGCAAACGCGCCTTGCTGCAGGTCGCCGTTCGAAACCAGACCAACCAGGCTGTCGAAGGCGCTAGAGTTACCGCGCGCGTGGATGGCGCGGCGGAGATTTCAGAGTATGCTTCGGAAACCGGACCATTCGGACATGCCCAGTTCGAATTCGATATGCCCCGGCTGTCGGGTGCCGACCCGGCGCTGCTCATCGAAGCGTTGCATGGAAATGCCCGGGGGCATTTGCGTTTTCAGTTGCGCACCAAGCCGCGCGTGCCTTCGGCGAGTTAACGGATAACGGATGCAGACAACAATTTCAATTGCCGTCAATGGAGAAAAGCGCGCGGCGAAGCCCGGAGCCACCGTGACAGACTTGCTTCGCGAGTTGGGAATGGATGTGGGACGCGTGGCCATCGAACGCAACCTGGAAATCTTGCCACGGCCGAAATGGACTGAAACGAGAATCGAGGCCGGAGACCGCTACGAGATCGTGCAATTTGTCGGCGGCGGTTAGAAACTTATCTCCCGGATTCAGACTCCTTCCAGCAGGTGCCCCATTTTGCGCTTTTTCGTCTTGAGGTAGGCGCGAGAAATTTTTGAAATGCGCGGCTGGCATGGCACGCGCTCGACGACGCGAATACCAGCGCTTTCAAGCTGGCGAACTTTTTCCGGATTGTTGGAAAGCAAACGAATTTTCGTTGCGCTGAGCATTTTCAGAATTTGCGCGGAAAATTCGTAATCGCGCGCATCGGCGGCGAAGCCCAGCGTCTCATTTGCCTCCACCGTGTCCATGCCGCCGTCCTGCAGTTCGTAGGCCCGCAGTTTGTTCATCAGGCCGATGCCGCGGCCTTCCTGCGGCAGATAGAGCAGAATTCCCGAGGATGCCTGGCCGATGTTTTTCAGAGACAATTCAAGCTGCGCGCGGCAGTCGCAACGAAGCGAAGCGAGAACGTCGCCCGTCAGGCACTGCGAGTGCACGCGTACCAGTGGAGCGATTTTTCCGTTGAGTTTGCCGCGAACCAGCGCGACGGCTTCTTCTTGCGGGCCGCGGCCCTTGAATCCATAAATGGTGAAGCGTCCGTAACGCGTTGGAAGCACGGCATGTGCGATCATCTGCACGCCGGCGACTTTTCGATTCGATTTCTTGCCCTGATGTGATTTTGCGTTCATTGGGAAACGAGAAGTATAGCAGGGACCCTGTTTCGCACCGTTTTTCGTTCGCGCTGCCAACTATTGATTTCCGGACCGCACATTAGATGCACCGGCCACGGCCAGTGCTCCTGGCTTTACATCGAGCGGCGGATTGGCTAGCGTTAGCTTGAGACGCGCAGCCAAAAATGGATACAGCGACATCCGTCGGCGACCTGCTTTTCACCCTGCTGCTGAAGGTGGGGGTGGCGTCGTCCATTGCCGCGTTGCTGGCGCGGTGGAACGCGTTTCGGCGCGTGCTCTTCACCGAGGAGCGCGATCCCGACCAGAAACTGAAGCTGATGTTGTTCATGACGCCGGCGCTGATCGTGGGGGTGACGTTGCGGCTCGTGGGCGGGCCTCCGTACGCATTTGCGGACTTGTCGCTGGAGGGCGCTTTTCTGATGGGGCTGCTCGGGGGGCGCGTGGTGGGGCCGATCGGCGGCGCGATCATCTCGATTCCGGCGCTGATCTCGCACGAGTGGCTGGCCATGCCCGCGGCATCAACGGCGGGGCTGCTCGGCGGATTGATCCGGCAGGCGATTCCCAACAAAGAAGATCTCTGGAACTTCGGGCCATTCACGTTTCTGAATATTCCGAAAGCGACGGTCAAACTGCTGCGCAAAGCGGAATTGTCGTGGGAGATGGCGCCGCTTACGACGTGCATCGGCCTGGAGCTGGGACGGGTGGCGCTGGTCGAGGCTACCAAGCCGAATTGGCTCTTCGCGATTGACGCGCACTGGGACTGGTGGCTGGGGCTGACGGTCATTGCCACGCTGATGTCGGTGGCGTCGCCGCTCAAAATATGGAACAACACGCGCATCGAGATGAACCTGGAGCGGCACCAGCAGCTGCTGTTGAAAGCGCGCATGGATGCGCTCTCCAGCCAGATCAATCCTCATTTTCTCTTTAACACGCTGAATACCGTGTCCGCGCTGATCCGCTTTGATCCGGATTCGGCCCGCGGCGTTGTGCTGAAGCTGAGCAACATTCTGCGGCGGCTGCTGCGCAAGCATGAAACGTTTGTGCCGCTGCGTGAGGAGTTGCAATTCATCGATGACTACCTGGACATCGAGGTGGCGCGATTCGGAAAAGATAGTCTGGACATCGTGAAGCACATTGACGCCGCCGCACTGGAAGCGTTTGTGCCCAGCATGCTGCTTCAGCCGATGGTCGAGAATTGCCTGAAGCATGGGCTGGCGCCAAAGCTGGGAGGGGGAAAAATCGAGCTGAGAACGACGAGCCGCGACGGACGGCTGAGAATTGAGATTGAAGACAATGGCGTGGGCATCTCGGAAGAGAAGATGCCGCATGTGTACGTCGAGGGAATCGGGCTGAGCAACGTGCGCGAGCGGCTGCGCGTGCTCTACGGGACGGATTTTCATTTGGACATCCAGAGCCGCCCGGGAGAGGGAACGGTGATCCGCATCGAGATTCCCGAGCTAGTATCGACGATGCAGGAAGTGAGAGGAGACGAGGTAATGAGGTAATGGCCTGCGCTTTCAAGAGGCAGCCTCATCCTAGCGGATTCGACCGCTTGGCTGGACGGGGTTGTAGTTCCAGCAACAGAGGCGCAAACTAGCGGATAGATTCATCCCTCTCAAAAGCAGCGCTGGAAATCTGAGCCTCCCCCAGGGCGATGGTGCTTGAACATTCGCCTGTGCGGATGCGAAACTAAGAGGAACGAAATCCCCGGGGCGCGAGAACGGCGCCAGGGTACACATGAGCGAGGAACAGTGACCAGTAAAAATTTACAAGACGCAAAACCGCTGATCGGTGTACGAGGCCGTCCAGCGGGAGCTTCGCCCGAACTTGCACGAGAGGTGTGTACGTGCGGGCACCGTGCCGGCAGCCACGCTGCACTCAAGTATTCCTGCCAGGCCCCGGGCGACCGCAAAGGTTTCTGCCCGTGCATGCGCTTTATTTCGGCGAAGGAATGGCGGGCAAATAAAGCGCGCTCCACATAGCGAAACGCCAGGGCCACCGACGATCGGGCGACCCGATAGGCGCATGAGCGGAGAGAAGTTCCTGTGCGTGCTCCATGGTCATCAAGCGGCGGCCGAATTGCTGCCGTTCTATCCCTTTGCGGACCTGGCGAGCGGCCGCGCGGTCTTGGATTCCCAATTCTTGCGCAACTCGTCGCGTTGTTTGAGCACGTAGGCCTTGGCCTCATCGAAGTTCGCGTAAACGCGCGTGCCCTTGATGGTGTTACAGGGCGTGCAACAGGCTACCAGATTGCTCGGATCCTTCTTTCCTTTGCGAGCCCGCGGAACAACGAAATCTACGCGCATCACCAGGGCGTTCTCGAAACTGGCCCGGCCGTCCAGCCCGCAGTACTGACAGCGGTGATCGTCTCGTTCCAGAATCTTCAGGCCTTCCTGCAGGGTCACCGGCGAATCCACCAGAGATAACGTCGTAAGGCTCAATGGCATGGGATCCCTCCAAAGCGGAAATCTTCGAGAGAAGGCAGGAGCTTGCGATTTCCACTTTCCTTGCGCAAGACCATAGGGCAGCGCGTGTTAGGTGTCAAGCCGAGAGACGATCTGGCAGTGGGTCAATCTCCGGTAACGCGACTCATCGCGAGTTCGCCCGTCGCTGCCTGTTCGATTGTTGGTGACAAGGCGATTTATCAACAGTTGGGTCAGCATCAAATAGTGACCCGCAAGGCAGACCATCTAACCCGAATCGCCGGAAGGGATTATTCAGTTTCCATCCGAGCAGGTTGTCCCGTAAGGGCCCGCGTTGCTGACATCGCCGGTCCACTGCTCGGAGTTCGCGGACTTGTCAATGACGGATTCGAGGTCAAAAAGAGACTTCCGGGCAACCCGCACCCATCGTAGTGGTTCATGCGATGAGTCAGTCCTCTTATGCTGAGTTCTGCGATTGCGGTGGCCATATGCGTACAAACGCGGCCCTTGCATTTCGCTGCCGAATAGTCTTCGGCAATTCCCAAGAATTTCATTTTTGCAAACACCGAGGCTAAAGCTGTGATCTTTTGATGACCAGCAACGAAAGCCCCGTGATCAGAAGGCGGACCATGAAGAGCCTTTGAAAAACCAGATCTTCCTCCCTTAGTTGCCATGAAGCGCGGTCCGTCCGAATGAGGAACGTCGATTCGGAGCTACCCTTCCATCTCCTCCGCGAATCGGGGGCGCGGAGAGCGCCCTTTCCGCCCACACTATCTGACATCGTCGAGCGCGCATGTGTTCCGAACGATTAAATTGAAGGGTTCGGCGTGCGGGTGCCAAAAATAACCTGTCGAAATCACCTGTTATCGCCAGCGAATGGATTCAGTGCCCGATGAACGCGGTAACCAAAATTGACCCACCCCCACAATCTCGACTCGCGGTTCGCACAAACGAAACAGGCGGCCGGCTCTAGTTTTCGATCAGGCAAAGATTATTCGTCGCGCAGGGCGACCATGGGATCGACTCGGGTGGCGCGTCGCGCGGGGATATAGCAGGCGAGCAGTGCGGAGAGCAGGAGCACCGCGGTGACGGCACTGATGGCTGCAGGATCGATGGCATTGACCTCGTACAAGACGGTTTTCATCAATCGCCCGACAAAGTATGTGCCGGCCAGACCCACCCCTAAACCGATAAGGGCGAGCAGCATACCTTCCCCAAGAACCAGACGAAGCACCTGCTGCGGACCGGCACCGAGAGCGATGCGCAATCCGATTTCGTGGGTGCGCTGGGCGACGGCAAACGACATCACACCGTAAATGCCGATGGCCGCGAGAAGGAGTGCGAGGCCGGCAAAACTGGCGAATAGCACGGTTGAGAAGCGGTCGCTGGCCAGCGATTCATGAACGAGTTGATCCATGGTTTTTACCTGGTCGAGGGGAAGTTCGGGATCCACGGTGTGGACAACGGCGGTAATGCTCTTGGTCATGCCGGCGGGATCGCCAAAGGTGCGCACCGCCAGGCCCGCTTGCGGCCAGGGGGATTGCCAGAAGGGAACATCGATTTCCGGGAAGCCTTCGCGGCGGACTCCGCCGTTGTGAACGTCATGATAGAACCCGACAATCTGCCATTCGATGGGAGGGCCGAGTTTGGTTACGCCAGGAATCAACTGTTCAACGACAACGCGCTGTGTGAGGGGATCCACTTTGGACAGGTATTTTTTCACGAAGGTCTCATTCACGACGGCAACTGGTACGCCGCCCGCGGCGTCCTGCTCGGTGAACGTCCGGCCAGTAATCATGCGAATGCCAAATGTGCGGAAATATTCCGGAGTAACCATATTGAAGCCGGCGCCAGGACGAGAGGAGGGGTCGTCAACAGCTTGTCCCGCGAGATGGAAAGGCATGCCGAAGTTTGTGCCGATGATGGGCATGCCGGTGGAAGCGGAGACCGCGGTGATTCCGGGAAGGGCGCCGATCTTATCGATGAGCTGGCGGTAAAAAGCGTTGTTCAGTTCGGATTTGGCAAACCGGTCGTTGGTGACGGGCAGATAAAACGTGAGGATGTGGTCTTGCCGGAATCCGAGATCCACGCGGGACAGCTTCCAGAAACTGTGTATCACGAGGCCTGCGCCAGTAAGGAGCGTGAGGGCCAGTGCAAACTCGACGACGACCAGAGTTTGGCGCAGACCTTGTCGGCCGGCGGAACTGGACGAGGAGCGCCCGGATTCTTTCAAGGTGTCGCTCAAATTGAGCTGCGCGGTTTGCCATGCCGGCGCGCAGCCGAACAGCACTCCACACACGATTGATGCGGCAAGGCTGAAGAAAAGCACCGGCAGGTTCAACCGAAAGTCGGCTTCGGACGGCAACGTAAAGGGCGGAATCATGGCGACGATCACTTTGAGCAAGCCCCACGCGAGACTGACGCCCAATACACCGCCAATCAGAGACAACGCGACACTTTCAGTGAGGAACTGGGCGAAGAGTTGCCAGCGAGTTGCGCCGAGCGCGGCGCGGACGGCAATTTCTCTTTGGCGCGCGTTGCCGCGTGCGAGTAAGAGATTGGCGACGTTCACGCACGCGATCAACAGGATGAAACCGACCGCGCCCATCAGCAGCCAGAGACTCTTGATGGTGTCTTTGCTGATGAAGTCATTCCGCAAGGGTTCGACGGCGGCGCCCCAGCCCTTGTTTGACTTTGGATAGACTTCGGCGATGTGGCGAGTGACCGAGTCCATGTCAGCGTTGGCTTGCTGGAGAGTAATTCCCGGTTTTAGGCGGCCCATCACCAGAACAAAATGAAAATCGTGGTTGATCTGTTCCGGTTTGAAGGCGAGTGGCACGAATAATTGCGATTCCAGGCGGTCGGGCTGCCCGACAGCCAATACGCCAACGACCGTAAAGCGCTCGCCATTCAGGCGGACGGGCTTGCCGATGATGTCGCGGTCGCTTCCGAAGCGCTCTCGCCAGAGCCGGTGAGTCATGATGACGACACGGTCTCTGCCGACCTGGCCTTCCTCGGGCAGAAAATCCCGCCCAAGGAAGAAGGGGGTTCCCACCATGTCGCTGAATCCCGGCGTGACTAATCTGGTCTGGATTAGCTCGGGATGATCGGAGGTGGAAAGACTGTAGTTGCCGCCGGTCCAGGCGCAAAGCGACTGAAAGACAGTGCTCTGGCTCTTCCAATCGAGAAAATCGCCAGCCGAAACGCCGTTGCGGTTTCCATTGATTTTCGACCAGACAATAACAAGCTGGTCTGGATTGGGGTAGGGCATGGGGGATAGAAGGGTGGCGTAGACGACGCTGAAGATGGCGGTGTTGGCCCCGATTCCCAGGATGAGCGCCAACAGAGCAACGGACGTGAAGCCGAGATTCTTGCCGAGCAACCGCAAGCCAAAGCGAACGTTGCGCCCGAGATTTGCCATGCTGGTTCCCCCCCTGCTTGCCTGACGACCACCCGTTGGAGTGATTAGACGTTCGGCGGGCCGAGTCGTCACGGTCAAATGTATAAAATACGTTTGAGGAAATAAAAAGTTCCCGTGGCGCTATGTTAGTTGTGGTTTGCGGGCAGGGTCTCCACAGAGGAAGGCTAATGACGCGGGACTACTGCCGCTTTAGCGATCCTCGTCAAATTGACGCGTCAGTGGCTTGGGAGCGGCGAGACGCCAGGCGGCTTCGAGAGCACAGCGCAAGGTGGGTTTTCGCGCGGCCTTCAGGTGGACGTTGGTGGCGCCGCGGCGTCCCCAAACACCCGTGCAGGGGTTGAAGACGGTGGGCTGGGCTTTGACGAACATCTCCTGTTCAATGGGTGTGAGTTTGACCATAGCCCAGCCATCCTCAGGATAGCCCAGGGTGGCGAAGATCTTTCCGGCAACGCGAAAGTCCGGATGGTCCATGTGGGCGCGTTCCTCTGTTTCGGGGAAGCTTAGGGCCAGGTGGCGAAAATCGTTGGGGGTCATAAAGTCGCCTCCGCTGATGGCGACTCTACATGAAAGCACAGATGAAGCATTTGCAACCAGGCGCTGATCAGAATTCCGTGTTATCGAGTAGCTGAGGAAGACGGCGGAGATTGAGGTGCGTGCCAGGAGATCGAATACCGTTGCAGAAGAGCGATCGCGCTGCGAATGGGGACGGCGGCACCTGGGGTAGAGGCCGACAGAGAGGAGGACTTGGCGATGGAAACGGCGCTGGAGCGCAGCCAGCGGCCTTCGACAAGACCGACTACCGCGCGTGAGTCGAGGGCGAGGACCGGGGAGCCACTCTGGCCGCGAGTCACGGGATGACTGAGGAGGAACACCTCAGCCGAAGGGGCAGATTTTTCGAGCTGAGTGGATTCGTAGGAGAGGACTTCGCCGGAAGAGCGGTCTTCTTGGGAAGCCTGGAATGTATGAGCATTTTGGAGCTTTGGAGGATGAAGCGAAAGGGCGATCACGGCTTGGCCGTGGATGGCTGGCTCAGGGGCAAGCGGCAGAAAGGTTACTTTGTGTTTGCCCTCGAAAGGATTTGGCGTCGCCCGAAGAATGGCGACGTCGTGTTCTGCGTCCACCGCAATCACGTCGGCTCGAAGAAGCTGCGGCGGACTATTGGGGCGGCTGACGAGAATGTTGGGCTGGCCGCCGTCGCGAAAGGTTTCTAGGAGGTGGGCGACGGTCAGAAGGTAACCCTGCTCGTTAATGAAGAAGGCGTTGCCAAAGAAACTGTAGTGGTAACCGCGCGAGGATGGGGATTGGTCGAGTTGATAAACGACGGGGCAGACAGCGGCGGCGAGAGAGGCGTCGTCAGCAAGGTCATCGACCGCGGCACCGGCCGTCAGGCAGCCGAGGAGGCAAACAACAAGTGCTAACAGCCAGGAAGCGTTACTCCCGTTGTTCTGGCGCGTTCGTCGTAAAAGCATCTCCAAAGGCCCTTCTGGACACGGTTAAGAAGGTAGCAGCGCGGCGAGAGGCGGGGAAGGCCAGAAAGAGGACAGGTAGAGAGGGCTTGACAGGCAGCGGAAATGACTGTATATTCTGTAACAACAGAAATAACAGATATGACGAATGCAACAAGAAGGACGCCAGGTACCGCAGGGGAAAAATGAGGGAACCGACAAAAAACAGTTTAACGCCGGTGGCGCAGAAGTTCATTTTGCACTGGGGAGAGATGGGTACGCGCTGGGGCATCAACCGCACGGTGGCGCAGGTGCATGCGCTGCTGTTCCTGTCGCCGCAACCGCTGCCGGCGGATGAGATTTCCGCGACGCTGGCGGTGGCGCGCTCGAACGTGAGCACCAGCTTGCGCGAGTTGCAAGGGTGGCGGATCGTGCGCGTGGTACACGTGCTGGGGGACCGGCGCGACCATTTTGAGTCGATCAAAGATGTGTGGGAGATTTTCCGGATCGTTTCGGAGGAGCGAAAGCGGCGGGAGATCGACCCGACGCTGAACGTGCTGGCGGAGTGCGTCCGCGAGGTCAAGTCCAATCCGCAGGGCGATGCGTACACGCGGGAACGGCTGGAGAGCATGCTGGAATTTTTGACGGCGATGACGGGGCTGTTCGAGGAAATCATCCGCATGCCGACGGGCGCGTTGAAGGGCGTGGTGAAGCTGCGGGGGAAAGTCATCACCTTGCTAGGTTCGAGCAAGACGAAAGCAGCAGGATAAACAAAGTAAGGAAAGTCGCAACGAAGTAAGGAAGTGAAGAGACCATGATTTCTTTGGTGAGTGAGTACACCGACGGGAAGGGGCGGCACGCGCGGGGGTGGTTGTTCTTTGACGCGGAGTGCCGGTTCTGTACGCGAATCGCAAGGTGGATTGCGCCGATTCTGGAGCGGCGGGAGATGTCGTTGGCGCCGCTGCAGGATCCGCGCGTCGGTGCGCTGCTAGGAATGCCGCGCGAAGAACTGATGCGAGAAATGCAGTTTCTTCTGAGCGATGGAAGCCGATTCGGCGGCGCGGATGCGGCCGTGGCGCTGGCTCGGGAGATTTGGTGGGCGAGGCCGCTGTTATGGATTTCGAAGATTCCCGGGATGATGGAAATTTTGCGCAAAGGGTACAGGTGGGTTGCGGGAAAGCGGAGTTGCGCGGCGATTTCGTGCCCGGCTGAACGGTGAGGAGGCTTTGTGGCGAACCGTTTCGTTGAGATGGGGAGGTGGCACGGGACGATCGACCCCAAGACGTATGCGGTTGCCGGCTGCAGCGCCTTTGTCCTGAAATATTTCCTAGATAAATTCGTGGCCTTCGCGGTGTTTGGCAGGTCGTGGTTCTTGTGGAGCTATTGGGAGCCGCTGGGGCCGGATGCGCGTGTGAATGCAATTCATCCGGATACGCAGGTGTTTGCGGGGACGTTGCTGGTTTTGGCGCTGCCGTTCATCTGGTTGGGCGCGACGCTGACGGTTCAGCGGCTGCGCGATGCCGGGAAGCCGCTCTGGCTGGTAGTGTTCTTTTTTGTTCCGGTGATCAATCTTTTGTTCTTCCTGCTGCTTTGCACGATCGGATCGCACCCGGTAGCAGCCCAGCGAGAAGCTGCGCCGTGGCCGGAGACCCGCACGCTGGATCGATGGATTCCACGCAGCACGCTGGGGGCGGCAGCAACGGCGATCGGGATGACGATTGCGATTGGTTCCATGTTTACCGTATTGGGGACGGAGGTGCTGCGGTCCTACGGCTGGGGGTTGTTTGTGGCGCTGCCGTTTTGCCTGGGGCTGTTTTCGGTGCTGGTGTACAGCTACCACGAGCCACGATCGTTTGGCAGTTGCATGAGTGTTGCGCTGGGGCCCATCGCGTTGCTTGGCGCGGTGCTGATCCTGGTGATGATCGAGGGACTGATTTGTATCTTGATGGCGGCGCCGTTTGCGCTGGGGCTGGCAGCGTTGGGCGGGATGCTGGGGTACGCGATTCAAGCAGGGTATTGGCTGAACAAAGGTACGCCCGCGATGCTGTCGATCGTTTTCCTGTTTACGCCGGTGTTCCTGACCGCGGAACGCTGGGTAAATCCCCAAGCGGAAACGTTTGAGGTGCGGACGGCGATTGAGGTGAATGCGCGGCCGGAGAAAGTTTGGAACCAGGTGGTGGCGTTTGCGGAGATTCCTCCGCCGAAGGAATTGTTGTTTCGGGCGGGGATCGCCTATCCGATTCGCGCGGAGATTTCCGGCCACGGAGTTGGCGCGGTACGGCATTGCATATTCTCGACGGGGCCTTTCGTGGAGCCGATTGAAGTGTGGGACGAGCCGCGGCTGTTGAGATTTGGCGTGACGGCGAATCCGGCGCCGTTAAATGAACTCAGTCCTTACGGGAACATTCAGCCGCCGCACCTGCGCGGCTATTTCGTTTCCGAGAAAGGACAGTTTTCGTTGACTACCTTGCCCGGAAGCAGGACGCGGCTGGAAGGCACGACTTGGTATCAGCACACGATGTGGCCGGCGGCGTACTGGCATTTGTGGTCGGACTACATCATTCATCGGATTCATTTGCGGGTGCTGGAGCATATCCGAACGCAAGCTGAAGGTGCCATCAAGTGACGTAGGATCTCAACACGGAGTACGCAGAGGGCGCAGAGAAGCGAAACTCGCAAGCAACGCTCTTCGCCGGGGGACAGGCAACCTTCCTCGAGCGTGGAGAGGAAACAGGTCCCTTATTGTGATGCTCCTCCCCGACCGGAACGGGGTAGCCAGGACAGGACTCCTAGTCGGATGGCAAGAGAGGTCCTTCACTCCCGCTGGTCGTTCAGGATAGACATGCTTCGTCGCATGTCTAGTTAACCGTAACTGCTACGCCCCCCTGTTTTTCATAAGTGTTGATTTTAAAGGGAGTTACGTCGCACGAAGATTGCGCAACTGTCTCGTCTGTTGGCAGTCGAAGGGGATGAACCCGCCATCCGGGAATCCGCAACGGCGGTTTCTTGCCCTGACTCTCTTAAATCAGGCCGGACCAACACTGAGTCTAGTACGCATACGCCTTGAGGAAGACGAAAACCACCACGCCAGTGATCGAAACATAGAGCCAAATGGGGAACGTCAAGCGTGCGACTCGGCGGTGCATCGCGAACCGGCCGGTCAGCGAGAAAAAGAACGTGGTGAGCACCAGCGGCAGAGCGACGACGGAAAGGATTACGTGGCTGGCTAAAATGGAGAGGTACAGCGTGCGCACCGGGCCGCGGCCGGGAAAAATCGTGTCGCCGTGCAGTGCGTGGTTCACGATGTAGCCGATGAGAAAAACGGAGGAGAACGTGAAGGCCAGCAGCATGCTCGTGCGATGCGCTTCCTTGTTGTGATGTTTGATGAAATACAATCCGACGCAGAGCGCAATCGCGCACAATCCGTTCAGAAGCGCGTTGAGGGCCGGCAAAAACATCCAGCGGCCGGCGAAATCAGCCGAAGCATGATGCACGTACAGCAGCCACAGCAGGAATGACACAGCGAGGCCGCTGACCACGACGATCGCTCCAACCACCGGGCGCGGACTAATGTGAGCCTGTTCCATGGTGACAATTAAATCATAAAAACCCATCCGCAAGTCATATAGAGCGCGCCGCGAGGGCGGCAACATGACTACCGAGCGCGCTGTCGCCCGGGCACGATTCGCAGAGGGTTTGCCGGATCCCTCCGCAAACTCATTTTGCCGAGGAGAACGCGAAACGTGGACTGGGCATTCGTTCAATGTGGCCGCATCGGCAGTTCGAGGGCGCAGCATGCTGCGCCCCTACAACGGAAAAACCCAATCACGGCTCAGGATTCGTCGAGGACGCGCTTGTAGTAGGCTTCGTAGGCGGGGATGACGTCGTTGGCGCAGAAATTTTTCTTGGCATTGAGGCGAGCGGTGTGGCCCATGGCGCGGCCGCGGTCGGCGCGGGACAAAATTTCAATGGCGTAGCGGGCGGCTTCCCGCACGTCGCCGGGTTCCACCAAAAAACCATCCACGCCATGCTCGACGACTTCGGGCACCCCGCCGACGTTTGTGGCGATGACGGGAACTTCGCAGGCCATGGCTTCGAGGGCGGCGAGGCCGAAGGATTCGAGCTGCGAGGGAAGCAGAAAAAGATCGGCGGCGGCGAGCTTTTCGTAAACGTTGTCCTGTTTGCCCAGGAAAAAGACGTCCTTCTGGAGCTTTTTCTTGCGGACGAGGTATTCGGCGGCGCCGCGGTCCGGGCCGTCGCCGATGAGGACCAGCTTCGCGGGCATTTTGGCGCGGACAACGGCGAAAATTTCGACGACGTCGGTGAGGCGCTTGATGGGGCGGAAATTCGAGAGATGCATGAGGATGGGTTCGCCGTTGGGAGCCCACTGGGCTGCGAGACCTTGGTTGGCGGTGCGGTTGTAGAGATCACAGTTTACGAAATTGGGAATGACTTCGATGGGGCGCTTGATGTCGAACTCTTTGATGGTTTGATTGAGGAGATAGCGGGAGATGGCGGTGACGCCGTCGCTCTGCTCGATGGAAAAGCGCGTGATGGGGAGATAGCTGCGGTTGCTGCCGACCAGGGTGATGTCCGTGCCGTGGAGAGTGGTGACGAAAGGGAGGCGGCGCGGCGCGGCCATGGAGCGCGCGAGCAGGGCGCTGACAGAATGGGGAATGGCGTAGTGGACGTGGAGCAGGTCGAGCGATTCGGATTCGAAAACTTCGAGCATTTTTGTGGCGAGCGCCAGGGTGTATGGCGGGTGGTCGAAGAGCGGGTAGGAGACCACTTCCACTTCGTGGAAATGGATGCGCGGATCGTTGGGGTTCATGCGGATCGGCGGGGCGTAGCTGATGAAATGAATGTCGTGGCCGCGGGCGGCGAGTTCCATGCCGAGCTCGGTGGCGACGACGCCGGAGCCGCCGTAGGTGGGGTAGCAGGTGATGCCTATGCGCATGAGCGTTTTCAGTGTTCAGTTATCAGTTTTCAGTAAGAAACAAAACAAATGTGTTGATCGATCTCGTTCCTAGACTTGTGACCTGCACCCAGTGGCCTGTAGCCTGAGACACTAACATAGAGATTGGTTCAAAGACCGCATGCGTTGGAGCACCGGCAACTGTCCGTCTTAGCAGGCGCACAGCACAACTGCAAGAAAGAGAAGCACGGGTATGAAGACCCGCCACTGCAAATGCCGGTACGGCGGCCTTGCGGGGGCGGGGAGCCAAATGCTAGAGTCGCGCCCACCCGCGCCGCAACGCGGTGCCGAGGCATCCCATTAGACGCGGGTAAAAGGAATTCCGTGACACGACTTTCTGGCAAGGTGGCCCTGATTACAGGCGGAGGTACGGGCATCGGTCGAGCGATCGCGCTGGCGTTTGCGCGGGAAGGCGCGAGCGTGGCGGTGGCGGGGCGACGGCTGGAAAAGCTGCGAGAAGTGATTAGCGAAGTCCAGAAACAGGGCGGCGCCGGGTTGGCGATGGAGTGCGATGTGACGCGCACGCGAGAGGTCGAACGAGCGGTGAAGGGAACGGTGGAGCGATTCGGGCGGCTGAACGTGTTGGTGAACAATGCGGGGGCGCTGCATGTATCGACGGTGGAGGGGATCAGCGAAGAAGAGTGGGACCGCGTGATGACGGTCAATGTAAAGGGGCCGTTCCTGATGTCGCGTGCGGTGCTGCCGGAGTTTCGAAAATGCGGCGGGGGAGCGATCCTGAATATCGGGTCGGTGCTGGGGCTGTTCGCGGTGAAAGACCGCGCGGCGTATTCCGCTTCGAAAGGCGCGGTGACGATGTTGACGAAGTCCATGGCGCTCGATCACGCGCATGAAAAGATTCGCGTGAACTGCATTTGCCCCTCGGTGGTGGAAACGGATTT
>WNFW01002400.1_pt1 | contig 14857 bp, 17 predicted proteins | sample 5400131 | NCBI WGS metagenome assembly WNFW01 (sample SAMN13153362, study PRJNA577476) | soil metagenome | isolation source: 20 cm soil or saprolite under grassland replicate 1 | place: USA:California | collected 2016-06-15 | reverse complement strand
CGGCGTCGATATCGAATTCCACTGCAAGCCGCTTGGCGACACCGACTGGAACGGTTCCGGCATGCACGCCAACTTCTCCACCAAGTTCATGCGCGAAGTCGGCGGCAAGGAATATTTCGAGAAGCTGATGGAAGCATTCAAGGCCAACCGCGCAGATCACATCGCGGTCTATGGCCCCGACAACCATATGCGCTTGACCGGCAAGCACGAGACCGCGTCGATCGACACCTTCACCTACGGCCTCGCGGACCGCGGTGCTTCGATCCGCATGCCGCACAGCTTCGTCAACAACGGCTACAAAGGCTATCTGGAAGACCGCCGTCCGAACTCGCAAGGCGACCCCTACCAGATCGCCTCGCAAATCCTGAAGACGATCGCTTCCGTCCCGAGATCGGCCAAAGCGGCCGCAGCCTAAAGGCTTCGACCTGCCGGACCAGGGACGGTCCGACCGCTATTTGATCCGCCAAAGCCTCTGTGCCTTGGCGGATCATTGCGTTTGGGCCCGATCTTCCCAAAGCCAGAGCATTTGCCGGGATGCGCCGGCTCCGGTAGAGAACTTTTCGCGAAACCAGCGGCGCCAAGAACCGTCGCGCGATAACTGTCGCAAAAGGCCGCCCATGGAAAATGTCGTCCGGCTGCTCTCGACGCTCGCCCTGAAGGGGGCAGTCAGCAGTCTTGCTGCGCGATATGAAGCCGCGGGAGGCGCGCGGATCGACGCCGATTTCGCGCCGACCTTGGCGCTACTGGATCGCATTCGCGGCGGCGAGGGCGCCGACGTCGTGATTCTGACCCGCGAGGGACTCGGCGAACTCGCCGCGGAAGGCACGGTGGCGGCAACGAGCTCTGTTGATCTCGCGCGTTCCTTTGTTGGCATCGCGGTGCGCACCGGCGCCGACCGTCCGGACATCGCAACCGAGGCCGCATTGCGGGCGACGCTGCTCGCCGCGCGTTCGGTGGCCTATTCGCGGCTGGGTGCCAGCGGCATTTTCTTCGCGCAACTGATCGAGCGGCTAGGGATCGCGCCCGAGATCAACGCGCGTGCGCAGATCATTCCGCAAGGGTTTACCGCCGAACGGCTTGTGTCAGGCGCGTCCGATCTCGCGGTGCAACAGCTCAGCGAACTGAAACAGGTCGCAGGGGTCGACATCGTCGGGCCGATCCCGCGCGATTTGCAAACACCTGCGGTGTTTTCCGCCGGGCGTCTGGCGACGTCGCGGCGGGTGGGCCAGGCCGATGCGCTATTAAAATATCTCGCCTCGCCGGAGATCGTGCCGGTGTTGCGGGAGTGCGGGCTGGAGTCTTGAATTTGCCCGCGCAGCGAAGCAACCTCGCTTCTGTCATGACAACACGGTTTCGCGCGCTTTGGTTGACTGCGATCGGCTGCGTCGCCGCCTCGGCGATAGCGATCGCGGCGGCGCCGGATTTGGCTCACGCGCAATCCGCCGATCTCGTGCTGTGCGACCGTCTGGCGGCCGATCCCTCCGATCCCGACAAGCCCGCCGATGTCAAAGGCGCAGCCGAAATCGCCTCGTCGGATATCGCCACCGCGATCAAATATTGCAGGATCGCTTCAAGTTCGTCGCGGCGCGCGATGTACCAGCTCGGCCGCGCCCACGCCGCCAACCGGCAAATCCCCGAAGCGATGGCTATCTGGCGCAAGGCCGCCGACAAGGGCTCGACCTCGGCGATGGTCGAACTCGGCGTGCTCTACGGCACAGGCACAGGCGTCGCCAAAGACGAGGCCCAGGCGCGCAAGCTGTTCGAGCGCGCCGCCGAAGCCGGCAATCCGCGCGGTGTCAGTAATCTCGCCGCGCTCTCCGGCGGCGGCGGTGGCGCGCCGGCCGATCCCGCGAGAGCGCGGGCCCTGCTGGCGAAAGCGGCGGAGACCAACGCCGAAGCGCAGTATCAATTGGGATTGATGATGGAGGAGGGTGCAGGGGGGCCTGCCGATGACGCTGCCGCGCGAAATCTGTACGAAAAGGCAGCGGCGCAAAATCACCCGGCTGCGCTGGCGCGGATGGGCGCCTTCGCGCAACAGGGGCGCGGTGGACCGAAGGATTCGGATGCCGCGAAAGCCTATTACGAGAAAGCGGCTGCGCTCGGCAATGAAGACGCCAGGAAAGCGCTCGAGCGTGCGCGGTGTCCCTACGTGATCAAGGACAAACGCGGAAACGTCGTGACCAACCTTTGCTTTTAGGCACGGCGTCGAACTGCTGAAGTCATCAAATTCAAGTCCGCGTCCGGGAACGCAAGAGGGACACTCGCGATTAACCCCGCAAGTTTCGCTGAAGAAGGCGTAATCCCATGATCCGAAAATTGCAGACAGGCGAATATCGGCTCTATTCCCGCAAGGTGAATCCGAAAACCGGCAAGCGCCGCAACCTCGGTACCTTCAAATCGCGCGCGGCTGCGGAAAAGCACGAACGCGCCGTGCAGTATTTCAAGCGGCACTAGCAACGGTTGGCGCGGTTAGTCCCTGGAATTGAACTCGCCGCATCGGGCGCGTCTGCCCAGGCGCCTGTCGAAATCCACCATGCCGCCGCCGACAGGAATGCGGCCGGAGGCCGCTCGGGCGCACGCTGGTCGAGGATGACAAATTTCTTGTCTTCGGAGATGCTGACACGGACCGGCTCCAGCGGCCTTCCCTGGCCCGCTTCGGCAAGCAACGGTTCGATCCTCAGGAACCCCAGCGCGCGCAGAATGCCTCGTTCCTCGGTCAGGCAAGCCCATGGCCGCCACGCGGCGTCATGTATCATGGCGTTAGGGCGAGAGAGAAGGCGTGTTCGGACTGGCAATTTGCAGCTAGTTCTTGGCGCGAATAAACCCGGCAAGGCTCGTTTTTTCAGTCTCGCACCAGCCCGTCATGCCGAGGCGTCTCTGGTCCATGTCGATTGACTGTGTCGCCATTGCGACTTCCGACATCAGTTCGTCATCCCCGCGCTCGCCCATTTTCCCGCCGGTGTGCATGAAAGCGATCGCCTTCCGCACCTTCTCGGTGGTGCCGTCCGGCTGGTGCATCTCCTGAGCCTTCTGCACCAGATCCTGATAGGCGACGTCCATGCCCGGGCATTCCACCTTGGCGGCGAACGCCTGCAACACCATGGTCACATAGGCTGAGCGGGGCTCGGCATGCGCCGGTGCCGCAATGGCAATCAATCCTGCTATCAACGGACCATAACGCATCGCCGCCTCCCTGATTGTTGGGAAAGCTAGCGCTGGCGGTATCACGGCGCAAGCGAACTGGTCGCCCGGATGCCGCCGCATACTTTTCTTTCTGAACCTGTTTCTGCACCGCCCGCTACCGGGCCGTTGGTGCGGTCGCAAGCCGAGTTCCCTAAATGCCATCGCCATATTGCGGCCCACTCTCTCCATTGTATCGCCTTGCTTTGGTCAAATGGGGCTGGCGTGTGGAGCGGGGCAGAAGGTCGTCAACCCAGCATAAATCCGCCAGCCGCTGTTATGCGGTGACATTGGACGGAGTATGGAGCGCCAATGCATTCCACGCTGAACCCGAATGAAACCGATCCGCACGATATGCTTGTGATCGCACCCGACGTTGTTCTGGTCGCGCCCGGGGATAAAGAGTTTTCCAGCCTGCCCTACGACGTCATGAACCGTCCTTCGGATCCGCAGGCCCACATGAGATCCACCTTCTCCCCCGGCCCATCGGTTCCGCCGGTCGATACGACGTTTCGCGCTACTGCCGTCAACCATGTCCAGCTCCCAGGCGACCGGCCGTCGATTGCCCGGCGGGCGATACGCGGCCTCTTTGGCCTGCTGTTCACGGTGTGCATCGGCATCGCTGCGGTCGTTTGGCAGTCCTATGGCGATGCGGCCAAGGAGATTGTCGCGAAGTGGGCGCCGCCGTTCGCGTTGACGTCGTCGCCGCCGGAAAGCCGGGCGCTACCCGATCAACCGAGCCCGCCCGCCATTCAAGCATCCGCAACAGAGACAGCACCTCCGCAACCAGCACCTCCGGCCCAGACCCCGGACAGCGTTGCACCGACCGCCACCGCCCAGTCTCCTGAAGCGGCGCCGTCGCTGCAGTCGATGGCGCGCGATCTCGCAACCATGGGGCACGAGATCGAGCAGCTCAAGGCCAGCATCGAGCAGCTCAAGACCAACAGGGAACCAACGCCCCGCGACATTGCCAGGGTTCCCGAGCAGAACCTGAAGCCCAGGGTATCAGTATCCGCGCGGCCGCCGCGGTTCGCCGCAGTGCCGGCGCGCAAGCCGATGCCGCCATTATTTCCGCCCCCGCGGGCCGCAGCAATTGCCACGCTGCCGCAAGCCCCTGCACCCCCGCAGCAACCTGCGCTTCCACAGCAACCTGCGCCACCACCGCAGGCCACGGCTCAGCCGCAGGACGAACCGGTGCCGCGGCCGCCGATGCCCGTGCGCTAACGAGCGATTGTGTTGAAGGACCCGGCCGTCGAAGCCGACGCGCCGTCGTGTGTTATGTTGGCTGGTCCCGCGAGCCATCTCGCGCGAAACTGACGCGGCAATTTTGACCGCGATCCTCCGGGAGCGCCGACCGACATGAGCCTGCTCGACACTCCATTCGACCCCGCGCGCGAGGCGGCTTTGGTGACCGGCGCGGGAAACGGCATCGGCCGTGCCATCGCGCAAGCGCTGGTCGGCGAGGGGGTGCGAACGGTGTTCGCTGACATCCGCGAAGATACCGTCACTGCTGCGGCCAAAACCTCGCCCCGGCCGGAACTGGCGGTGCCGTGGGTCGGCGACCTCGCAACTCGCGCCGCATGCGATGCGCTGCTTTCTGATGCGCAGTCCGCGGTCGGGCGGGTGACGCACTTCGTTCATAGTGCGTCGCCTGCGCGGCGCGAAGCCGATCACGCTTTCGCCGTCAGCAGCGAGGCCTGGCAGCAGATGCATGCGGTCAATCTGGACGCCGGCTTTCACCTCGCACGCGAACTGGCGCGTCCGCTGATCGCAGCCCATGAGGCCGGTTCGTTCCTGTTCCTCACCTCGCTGCATGCCGGCACGCCGCGCAACCTGCCGCACTACTCGACGGCCAAAGCCGCGCTGGCGATGCTGGTCAGGGAATTGGCAAAGACGCTCGGCCGCTTTGGCATCCGGGTCAACGCGCTGGTGCCCGGCGCCATCGCGGCGGGCGGCTTTGTCGCCGATCCCGCGCTCAAGCGACACATCCCGCTCGGCCGCCTCGGCCGCAGCGAAGACCTCGCACCGATGGCGCTGGCGGTGCTGTCGAACCGGCTGTCGGCCTACGTCACCGGCACCGCGATCGTGGTCGACGGCGGTCTGTCGCTGACGAACTGGTTCGATCCTCCGGCGTTGGATGATCTCTGAGAGGGGCTCAGCGGTTGACGTCGCGGCAATGGTTCGTCTGCAGGCTCGGGCGTGTGTCGGGCAGTCCGCGGGTTCACCGTGCCAATCTCTCAAAGAACTCCGCCTTTTCAAGGAGAGGCGTAAAATTATCTGTGGAGTTGAGAGGAACGAGACTTCCGGTTGGATGGTTTGAAAGGGACCCCGGCGTATCGACGGGAACTGATCTCTGCGGCGCCGAGAGCGGCCCAGCGTGAGGAGAGCGACATGATATCCGAGACGCAAATTCACGTGATCGCGCGGCAGATGTTCGAGCGGCACGGCCTTGAGGCTATCGCCCAGGCGGCCCAGAATGCCCTGGCTTGCGAGGGCAAGGGCGACGCCGAACAAGCAACGGAGTGGCGCCATATCGAGGACGCCATGAAGATGATGCGGGGGCCACACCAGAGCTGACGGGATTGCAACAGTTCTATCAGCTCCGGCCGCGCCACCCGGACGGCCGCCCTTTATTTGAATTTGAAATGCCCCGGTCAGGCGCCGGCGTGGTAGCGTGCCGATACCATGGGCAACCGCATTCTCGTGTTCTACGGCTCCTATCGCTCCGGCCGCATGGGCATCCGTCTGGCGCATTTCGTCGTCGAGGGCTTGGGCGGCCGCGGCGACGATGTCGAACTGATCGACGCCAAGGCGGTGGGCCTGCCGATGCTGGACCGGATGTACAAGGAATATCCGAAGGGCGAGGCGCCTGCCGCGCTGGAAAGACTCGCAAGGCAAATCCGTGACGCCGACGGTTTTGTCTTCATCACCGGCGAATATAATTGGGGCATCCAGCCGGGCCTCAAAAATCTCACCGATCATTTTCTGGAAGAATGGTTCTGGCGTCCGGCGGCCATCGCCAGCTATTCGGCGGGCCGTTTCGCCGGCGCCCGCGCCGCCATCGCCTGGCACGGCACGCTTTCGGAGATGGGCATGGTGGTGATTTCGAGCACGATCGCGGCGGGGCCGATTTCGCAAACCTTGTCCGCCGACGGCAAGCCGATTGGCGAGGGCGGCAAAGCGCTGGCGTACGCATTCCCGCGCTTCGCCGATGATCTGGCGTGGTGGGTGGAGGCCGCGAAAGCCCAACGGGCGAAGAAGCCACCGCCGTATTGAGGGCGGGCAGGGGGCTGGCCAAACTGCGGTGACATCCGGCAACCGCCATGTATGATCGATCCATTTCAAGAAGGATTTTTTCAGGAGATGACGTCGATGTCCCGCACCGAACGTTTCAGGCAGGGAAAATCGCTCCGCCACAAGACACCGAGGGAAGCGCATGCGGACCTGAAGGGATCGATGTCGCGCAGTGCGGTGGCCATCCTCGCCGAGAGCGATGCGGACCGCGTGCCGGAGCTTGTCGCGGAACGCTACGACCGCATGATGGCAAATCCTTTTGCATTCCTGCGTGGTGCGGCGGCGGTGATGGCAACCGATCTTGCTGCCCAGCCGGTGGCGGGAATTCCGGTGCAGGCCGGCGGTGACAGCCATCTGATGAATTTCGGCGCCTTCGTTACGCCGGAGGACAACATCCTGTTCGATGTCAACGATTTCGACGAGACGCTGCCCGGGGTCGATTTCACCGTCGATCTGAAGCGTCTCGCGGCGAGCGTGGCGGTGGCGGCGCTGGGCGCGGACGCACCGAGGAAACAGGCCCGCGCGCTCGCGGCTGCAACCGTCAAGGCCTATCGCTGGCATATGGCCGCGTTGGTAAAGCTGTCGCCACTGGAGATCTGGCACAGCCGGATCGACCTCGAGCAAGAGGCCGATACCATCGGCAACGCCAGCCTGCGGCGCAAACTGGCCGGCGTCATCGGCAAGGCAAGGGGCGAGGGGCTGGCAAAGGACGACAATTTTCCGCATCTCGTCAGCGGCGATGATCCAAGGATCGTCGACAAGTGGCCGACCATCTTCCATCTCGATCCGAAGTCCGACGCGCGACACAAGATCGACCCGGCAGGTCTGTTCGCGGCGTACCGCAAAGGCCTCACCCCCGATCGCATGCGCCTGCTCGATCGCCATGCCATGAAGGACATTGCTTTCAAGGCGGTCGGCGTCGGCTCCGTCGGCACGTTCTGCTGCGTCGCATTGTTCATGACCGGCGACGGCGAACCGCTGTTTCTTCAGGTCAAGCAGGCGCTGCACTCGGTGCTGGAGCGGCTCGGCGACAAGCTTGGCTACAAGGGAAACCAGGGCCGCCGCGTGGTGGAGGGCCAGCGGATGATGCAGGCCGCCACCGACATCTTCCTCGGCTATACCCAGGACCCCGTCTCGGGACGTGAATTCTATGTTCGCACCCTGAAGAACCGCAGGCTCGGCGGAATCAGCGAACTCAGCGCGAGCAAGGATCTCGTCGACTATGCCCAGCTCTGCGGCCGCACCCTTGCGCGCGCCCACGCGCGCTCCGGTGAGCCGGCGGCGATCACCGGCTACATGGGCAAGAGCGCAGTGCTCGACGACGCCATCGCGTCGTTCGCGATGGCCTACGCCGATCAGACCGTCGTCGATCACGCCGAGCTCGTAAAGGCAAAAGGTCCGCGCAAGCCGGCCAGGCCGGTCGCGGAAAAGAAGAAGGCGAAGGCGGCGTGAGCTCGTTGCGGCTGTATCTTCGGCTGGAGCCTGTCATCGAGCGGGGCAATGTGCCGACCCGGTGGCTCGCAACCATCCGGCGGGCCACATGGTTCGAGACGCGCGGCGATACCGCGCGTCTCGAACCCTAAGGCCGCGGTGCCAGCAGCCGCGATCCTTTCCGCTGCGCCAGTTTCAACAACGCGTCCCAGTTTTGCTTTCCCCAATCGGAATCTCCGAGGGCATTGGTCAGGATAATGGGTGTATCAGGAACTATAGTTGCGCCTGGTCGTAAGCGATGTCGCGCACCGCCCGGACCGTTGCATAAAACTGCGGCGTTCGAAATTCGGTCAGGCAGGGCGGATTGGCCAAGGCGTAACCCGCCTCTTTGTTGTCGGTGAGCGGCGGAGTACGCTGAGTTCATCATCGGGCGCGCCTTGGCGCGACCCGTTGGCTAACCGCCCCATGGACTTCGCGCCGAGAAGCCCGCTTGGCGCTTCTGCGACGCGATGAGGGCTCTGATGAAAAAGCCGGTTCACTCAAGTGACGAGCCTGGGAAGAAGGCGCCACGTGCCGATAGGCCGCCGACTGAAGGATTTGTGGTGATTGTTGACGGCCATTTCAAGTCGGAGTTTAGTACGGTGGAAGCCGCTGAAGCATCTGGCCGGAAATTGAAGGCGGCCTATCCGATGCTTCGGATTGAAATATACGACGCCGCCACGAAGGCGAGAACGATATTGAGCTAAGCACTGCCGCCCCTCATTCACGAGGCTGGGAGCAGATAAAAAATGAACGACTCGTTTGAGCAATTCTGCATGCTGCTGGGTCAAGCTGCTCTCACGCTCTGGCCGGATCTGCCACGAGACGTTCAAGAGCGACTATTCGAGACGGCAGTTGCGACGGACGATGTTGTTCGCAACAACCTGGCTGTGTTCCTTCATGAACGTCATCCGCGAACCGCACATCCCCGCAAGCCGACAATGCTGGCCTGAGAAAATCCTCACGGACTTGCGGCGAGGCAGCGGGCGATGTAGTCCGGCTAAAGCCAACGGGTCGCGCGAATGCGCGTCCGACGCCGGGCTCCGCACAATCCAGGATCGCGCTCCGATTGCGCGTTCCGTCATCGAGAATCTCAGGTGTCGAGCGAGACGATGCCGAGATCGCCTTTCATGCCAAACGCCACGCCGGTCGCGTAGCGCGGATCGGTGAGGATCGATACGACGTTGTCGCCAACCTTGCGCGGCGGCATCGGCGCGCCGAAACCGGCGAGGAAGGCCTCGAGGCTGACACCCTGGCGCCGCGCGTAAGCCTCGGCCGCTTCGCGCCCGAGTTCGGTGTCGCCGATGATCTGCTGCGGGACGATGGCCTGGAAACGGATGTCGAGGTCGAGCCGCCTGGCGACGTCGTTGGCGTACCCTGCCATCAGCCACAGCATGCGCTTGGCGCCCGCGTAGCTCCCGGAGAGTGGCGACCCGTTCACAGCCGCCCCACTCGATCCGATGATCACCCGGCTGCCGCGCGGCAGTGGAAGGCGTATCGCTTCTTGAACCCAGTGAAAACCGGCTTTCACGTCGACGTCCCAGGCCCGGTTGAAGTTTTCCCAGCTGAGCTCGTGAAGCGGGCGCATCGGGGGAGTGGCGCCGGCGTTGAGCACGAGCACCGCTGGTCGAACGTCGCGCAAGACGTCTCGAGCGAGCCCTTCGTCGGTGACGTCGCCGCGAACGACATCGACGCCGAGCCTCTTCGACACCTCGGCGAGACGCTCCGGGTCGCGCGCCACGACGGTGACACGCGCCTTTTGCGCGACCAGCGCTTCGACGATCCCGAGCCCGAGCCCGCGGCTCCCGCCCGTGACAACGGCCTTTTTCCCTTGCAGGGTTTCCATGGCGATGCGCTCCTTTGCTTGCATCGACCATGACGATCGAGCCCGCCCAAAGGATGCCGTCGCTCCGGAAAACGTGATCGGATTGCCGTTGGCCGGCGTGATCGTCGTGCATCGCGCCGACAGGTGCCTGTTGCCACTGGCACTCATCCTGGTCGGCGCGCTGTCTTATCTCGCGCTGCTCGCCGCCGCGGCGGCGGGCTGCTGGGGTTTTTTTGCGGGACTAGCCGGGCCGATGGCAGGCTCCGGCGCAGCCCCCTGCCCGAAGTCGATTGGATTGCTTGCCGCAGACTTCATGGCGGTAGTCGTGGGCCCAGGATGGCCGGAATAGTCCGAACCCGTTCTGATACCATCGGCTTCTCGGGGGCGGTAAGTGGACTTTCAGCCCATTTCACCGCGGGGTCGTCACAACTGATGCATTGGAGGTCGGTGCGGCCGGAGAGGGTCATCACCGGGACCAACCGTTTTCCACATTTCGGGCAGCGCGTTGTCGTATCCATGACATCCTCCCGATTTTTCATCCTAATCCGGAACTGGAAATTTGGTTCCGTTCGGGCGTTTCGCGCGGCGCGCGGGCCAGTTCAATTTGGTGGCCCGGCTCGCACGGGCGTGCAGTATATCAGCGGTGTTCGCAGCACCTCATCCAATCGCTGCGGCAATTCCGCCTACCTCGGGCACCAGAAAAGCCAAATTCTGCCGGACCTGTCGGCCCGTCGCCCCGCCGCAAATCCCCAAAGGATATACCGTTGTTGTCCGAGGATGATTTTGAAAGCAGTCTCGACACCGTCTGCAAGGCGGCGGCGGGACCCATTGAGGGAATCTTCGGGCCTGCCTCCCTGACCTGGCGGGTCGACCGCGAGGCGGCCGTCTTCCTTGGCGCCGGCCGCGCCTTGTTGCTTCAGTTGGCGCACCCCTGGGTCGCCGCTGGCATCACCGAGCATTCCCGCACCCTTGCTGATCCGATTGGCCGGTTCCACCAAACCTTCAACACTGTTTTCACGATGGTGTTTGGCACGCTCGATCAGGCACTGGCTGCGGCCCGCCGACTGCATCGGCGCCACGCCGCGGTGACAGGAATATTGCCGCAGGTGGCAGGCCGCTTCGCCGCGGGCTCGGCTTACGGCGCCAATGAGGTCGCAGCGCTATGCTGGGTTCACGCGACGCTGGTGGAGACGGCGTTATTGACCCATGATCTCGTCTTGCCTGCGCTCACGAGTGGCGAGCGTGAAGAATACTGGGCCGAAGCCCGGCTGTACGCCGCGTTATTCGGCGTTCGGGAGGCCGATTTACCCTCCGACTGGACCTCGTTCACGGCCTACACTGAGGCGATGTCGCGGTCGGATATTCTTGCCGTCACCCCCGCCGCCCGCAAAATCGCGGAGCAAATCTTTTTAGGCCACGCGACACGATTGCGCCCGCCGAAGTGGTATCTGGCGCTGACGATCCACTTGCTGCCGGAGCGGTTACGCGGAGAATACGGATCGATCCTCGGCGAAGCTGATCCGCGCAGCGTGAGCCTGGCGCTGGCGCGGATCCGGCGCCTCTATCCCCGGCTTCCGATGCGCCTGCGCGCGGTGGGTCCTTATCAGGAGGCGCTGGCGCGTTTGCAAGGCAAGAGGCGGCCCGACCCGGCCGTGCGTTGGCTCAACAGGCTTTGGATCGGTCGGCCGATGATGGAATAATCGTGCCTCGGAAGTGGCAGCTGCTCGTACCGGTTCAGAAACAACAACCTTATCGTGCCGTTCTTGCCCCGATTATGCCTCAGTTTGGCTTCCATATTATTACTTATTACCGGCTGGTCGACGAAACCTTGCGGGTTGGGCACCGCAAGAGGTGGGAAACCGGGGACATGTCGTTATCGCGAGGCCGCATCGGGTGGTCTGAGACGATCGCGCTGGTTGTTGCTGCGCTGGCCTGGGCGGTGGGCGCGGCTGCCTGGATGGCCGACGCCGATCGAGCGACCGCAACGGCGCTGGCGACCGCAACGGCGCTGCCCGAAAATTCGGAAGTCGCCGCCTTCGACGATCGTTTTATTGACCCGTCAGCATCCCAATCGTCCGACCGCAACATCGTCCTGCACCCCCTCTACCGTTCCGCGTTGGCTGCGCGCGAGTTGAAGTTTCGGAATGCCATGGGCCTGCTTGCCCAGCGGTTGAGCTCCGAGGATTGGCGCACTGCTGTTGCAGATGACGCCGGCATCAATGAAGCCAAGGCGTCTATCAATGAAGCCACGCCATCGGCCAATGAAGACAAGGCATCTATTGAAGATAAGGCTTGGGCCTCAGTCGACATTCCGCTGCCGAGGTCTCGTCCTGTTGCGGCAGGCGTGGAAGCACCAGCCGTATCGGCTCAGGCTGACACCGCGGCCCGGCAGGACAATCGCACGCTGTGGCAAAAACTGTCCGACCTGTTGCCAGGACGGATCACGCTGGCGTCGCTTAGCCCCGATGGCGGGCTGTTTCGGAAAGCGCCGGACCTTGCGTCTCTCGGCTATGACAAACTTACCGCGGTTTACGACATCTCGGCGAAGGCGGTCTACCTGCCGAACGGTTCGAGCCTGGAGGCCCATTCGGGACTGGGCAGTGTGAGAGATGATCCGGTACACGTTGACAAGCCGCGCGTTGGTGCGACTCCGCCGGCCGTCTATGAATTGAAGCTGCGGGAAAGTCCGTTTCACGGCGTTCGGGCGCTGCGCATGACCCCGGTCGACGGCAGCACGACGCTGGGGCGTTCCGGGCTGCTCGCGCACAGTTTGCCCGGGCATGACGAGCGCCGCCTCGATTGACTGCATTCTTGGGCCGGCTCTCCAGCGAGCCTTCAGGTGCGGCGACCTGCAAAGAGCCCGATCGAACTCCGACCCGGCGGGAGCACGACCACGGTCGCGCCTTGCTTCACCCGATCAAAGAGATCGATGACATCCTCGTTGGTCATGCGGATGCAGCCGGACGATATGGCCTGGCCGATATATTCCGGCTGGTTGGTGCCGTGGATGCGGTACAGGGTGTCCTTGTTGCCCTCGTAGAGATAGAGCGCCCGCGCTCCCAGCGGATTGGCCGGACCTCCTGCGATGCGTGACGGGTAGGGGCCGAGCCGCGCCTGGATCTCCGCCGTCGGGATCCAATCCGGCCATTCAGCCATACGGCCAACCGAGGCGACGCCGGACCAGGCCATCGCTTCCTCCCCCACCGCCACGCCGTAGCGGATCGCCTTGCCTCCCGGTTGGACGTAAAACAGATAACGCGCGTCGGTATCGACCAGGATCGTGCCCGGCGCCTCCTTGCGCGGATAGTCGACGATATGCCGGCGATATTGCTCGGGAACGCTGGCCTGCGCATAAGGCGGATGGGCCAGCAACTGCCGGTCCCTTGGGCTCAAACCGGCATTCGACGACGGCGCGAGCGTGGCCTGCATGCACCCGCCGAGCACGAACCCGAGCAGTCCCATGAGCAACAACGCGAGCCCGGACCTCGGCACCGCCTGCCCTCCAATGCGTCACATCACCGCATTTGTTTCCGCAATAATGCTGAAATCAAGGCGGGAGTATAAAGGGCGGGTTGAGCCCTTTGCGAAACCCATCAATACCACCGTGATTGATGGGTATCGCTTTCCCCGCTCCACCCATCCCACGCGCTGGTGCGTGAATTAAGCCGCGTGCTCTGGCGATCGTGTCACGTCGCCGCGGCCGGCCAGCAGGCTTGCGATGGAAATATCTTCGTCGAGAGCTTCCCAGTGCAGGCCGACGCGGCTCAACTCGACCTGTTCGCGCTCAACGGGCGTGGCGCGCAACAGCTTTGGAAACCACGCGAGTGGCACGCCGAGCGTACGCCCGTCGGTCAGTTCGACCCACATCGCGTGTTCGTCAAATCGGACGCTAGTTGCCGAAGTGGCCATGCCATGCTCTCAGAATGATGTCGCGGTTCTCCGCCACAGCCCGATACCCGAAAGCTCGCGCGGATTGAAGCCGTAACTGTCGGCTATCGATATCTCCGGCTCGATCCAGACTTTTGCATCCCGGCCGCCACCCTTGATGTGAATATGCGGCGGTTCTGGCGGCTGACCTTCGTTGGAGAAGAAGTAATAGCGCAAGCCGCTCTGGCGGAACACAACAGGCATGAACGCTGCGGTACCGGGCATATTTGGTCCCCTACGGCCCGGCTATCCTACTGAAATCGCTCTATCGGAATTTCAACTGATCGCGCACGAAATGACCGATGCCGGGTAAAGTATGTCCCCTAAATTCGACGCGTTGCCCGCTCGCCAGCGGCGGATAATGCCAGGCGTCAGGAAGCCTCCGCTGTCGCCGGCGGGATTTTCCGTGTGACCCACCGATCGGCGCGCGGCTTGAAGCACGTTTTACAACGCTTCAGCCGCAAGGGCGCCGGGCCGGGCCCTCGCCTGCAGGCGGGACACCGCCTCGGCCAGCGGAACGTCGGCCTGCGAGCCGTCGCGCTCGCGCAGGCTCACCCGACCGTCCCTCATCTCGCGCCCGCCGACGATGGCCATCACCGGCACCGCCATTTCATGCGCCGCCACGATGCGCCGCGAAAGGGTATCGGCGCCGTCATAGGCAACGGCCCGGATCCCGGCATCCTCGAACGCCGCCAGCACGCCTGCGCCGTATCCGGCTTGGTCTTTCGAGATCGTCGCAACCGCGACCTGGTCCGGCGCCAGCCAGAACGGAAGCACGCCGCCATGTTGCTCGAGCAGGATCGCGATCATGCGACTGAGCGATCCGAAGATGGCGTGGTGGATCATCAGGGGCCTGGCGCGGCTGCCGTCGGGGGCGACGTAGGACGCATCGAGCCGCTGCGGCAGCACGCCGTCGAGCTGCACCGTGCCGCACTGCCAGGATCTTCCTAGCCGGTCGCGCAGCGCGAATTCCAGCTTCGGTCCGTAGAACGCGCCTTCGCCGGGATTGATTTGAGGCGCGAGGCCGCATTGCCGCGCGGCATCGCCGAGCTTCGCCTCTGACCAGTCCCAGATCGCGTCGTCGCCGGCGCGCGCCGCCGGCCGCGTGGCCAGCGCCACCTCGTAGTTGGGAAAACCGAGGTCTCGGTAGACCTCGCCCAG
>WNFW01001700.1_pt1 | contig 14859 bp, 15 predicted proteins | sample 5400131 | NCBI WGS metagenome assembly WNFW01 (sample SAMN13153362, study PRJNA577476) | soil metagenome | isolation source: 20 cm soil or saprolite under grassland replicate 1 | place: USA:California | collected 2016-06-15 | reverse complement strand
AGCGTCACTCGCGGCCCTGGCCTTGACCGTCGCCGGGACGAGGATCGGCGCCGATTTGATCTCGGCACAGGCTCGGGCGGTCCTTGGGGCGGCGGGCTCTGGCGCCTCGAACATCGAAAATCTCGCGATCAACGGCGTGCCCATCCCCGTGAGTGGGGGCCCGAACCAGATGGTCCCCATTCTCGGAGGCCTGGTGGTGATCAACGAGCAGCAAACGTCACCCACCAGCACCGTCGTGAATGCTCTCCATGTCACCGTCTACGGCGTCGCGGACGTGGTCATCGGGTCGGCGACCGCCGGAATCTACTAACTCGTCGCCGGATGCGCGCGGGAGGAACAGAGTGATGCGTAGGGGAATCGGAAGACTTGCAGTCGCAGCGTTGGTGCTCGCCGCCGCCGGCCCCGCCCGGGCCTGGGATCAGCCGTCGTCGTGCGACTACCTGGACGGTGAGGGCTACATCGTCACCACGGCGAACGGCACACACAACCCCGGCAAGGCGGAGTTCTGCGTCACGGCCGGATGCAAGTATGGATCGCCCTGGGGCCATCTCGAATACATTGACAAGAGCACACGCCTGAGCGTCCACGCCACCAGCATCACGGCCTACGTCTTCGTCGACCAGCTCCCACCCGACCGCCACGGCGAGCTCCGGGGGACCCGTCAGATCTGTGGTACGGCCAAGACGAACCACTTCGGATACGTCGATTTTTGGGTGCAGGCGAAAGACTCGGGCGAGCCAAATACCTATGACGAATTCATCATTCGGCTGACGAAAGGTGGGCAAAGCGTCTATACAACCGAGTTCGACGCGGACCATACGTTGGGCGGTCCCGGCAGCCGCGGCGGTGGCGAACTTGACCTCGAGAAGCCGAACCCCTGGAAGCGCACTGGGGACTTCAGTCACCTGGACGCAAACAATTGTCCCGCGGCTCCTGCTCCTCCCCCTCCTTCCTGTCCTCCGGGGGAGGTATTCGACCCCGGGAGCGGGATGTGCGTCTCGCAGTGCCCTCCCGACCAGATATTCGACCCGGGGACCGGGACCTGCGTATGCCCTGCCGGGCAGGTATTCGACCCCGGGAGCGGGATGTGCATTACGCAGTGCGCTGAAGGGGAGATGTTGTGCCCGAACGGGACTTGCGTTCCCCAGGGGCAGGCGTGTGTTGATTGAGCAGGGGTAACTGACGTCCGCGGCTGCCCCCGGGGTGTTCGTCGCGAACGCCTCGGGGGCCCGCGGCGCTCTCGTTCGGATCCCTCAGCGCCTCGCGCTGACCCGGCTTCCCGTGTCCGTTCGCTCTCCCCGTGTTCTGAGCACAGTCCTCGCCGGTGACGCCGATGTGCAGAGTCGTGCCGGCGGCGATACTATTCCGGCGAGCAGTCCCAGCGAGTCGGGCCGCGCCGACATCCTCGGCGTGGGGAGTCGAAGGTTGCCAGATCCTCGTATCGGGAGCCCTGAGGCGCGCGCGCGCCGCCCGTACCGGTGGGCCGTCATGCTCTACGACCGGGCCTACCGTCTGGTGCACGGCCTCGACCGACCAACGGCCCGGGTCGGGCCGGCCCTCAGCCTGGAGGTCCGCCGGAGCTGGCGCCCGCTGACGCTCCCCGACGGGACCCCGATCGCTAGTGGCGAGCGCATCGGCATCCTCCACCTGAACAACGCCCGCATCGCCGCCGTCCATGTAAACGGCCAGCTACCGGTCGCGATCGGGCTCGAGTTCCGCCGCTGGCTTCTCTGCTCTCTCCGCGAGCTCGCGCACCTCGCCGCCGCCGGCGGCCCGCTCGCGGACGTGCGCGCCTTCAGCGCGATCACCATCTTCCACCGCGGTCTGGCGCGGATCGGCTTCTGCCCCGAGCGCGACGGTCTCCTCTGGCCTGGCCTCACGGCCGCCTACCAGCGCGCCCTCATGGCCTCGCTGCACCCCGTGGGTCCGCTCCGTTTCCGGCGCGCGGCGCACACCCGGGCGCGGCGGCTCTGGCTCACCCGCGAGGAGCTGCTTTCGCGCTACACTTGACGCGCCATGCTCGACCCCGTCACGGTATCCGTCCTCACCCATCGCTTCGAGGCGATCGTGCAGGAGATGGGCGAGGCGATGCTGCGCACGGCGTACTCGCAGATCCTCAACTCGAGCCGCGACTTCTCGACGGCCATCTGCGACGCGGGGGCGCGGCTCTGCGCCCAGGCCGAGCACGTGCCGATCCACGTGGGGGCGATCCCGTGGGCGGTGGAGTCGGTGCGCGACGCGTTCCAGGGGCGCGTGCGCCCGGGCGACGTCTACCTTCTGAACGACCCCTACCACGGCAACAACCACCTGCCGGACCTCACCGCGTTCGTCCCGGTCTTCGCCGACGGCGAGGTGGTGTTCTGGTCCGTCAATCGCGCCCACCAGTCGGACATCGGCGGCTCCACCCATGGCGCGTACAACCCGGCGGCGACGGAGATCTGGCAGGAAGGGCTACGCGTCACGCCCCTCAAGCTCTACGACGCGGGCGAGCTGCGCGACGACGTCCTCAAGATGATCGCGACCAACGTGCGCCATCCGCACGACTTCATGGGCGACCTGCGCGCGATGATCGGGTCGGCCCGCGTCGGCGAGCGACGGCTCCTGGCCCTCGCCGACGAGTACGGGCCGAAGACCGTCGTGGGTGTGGTGGACGAGATCCTCGACGGCGCCGAGACGCAGGCGCGGGCGTGCGTCAGGACCTGGAAGGATGGCGTCTACCGGGGCGAGACGATCCTGGACGACGACGGCCACGGCACGACCGACATCTGGATCCGCGCGACCGTGACGAAGAAGGGCGACGCGCTCACCGTGGACCTGTCGGACTCGCATCCGCAGGTGGAGGGCTTCATCAACTCGTCCTTCCCCAACACCATGTCGGCCGTGCACATGGCGTTCGCCTATCTCATCGACCCGCGGACGCCGAAGAACTCGGGGACCTTCCGTCCCGTGAAGGTGGTGGCCCGGCAGGGCACGATCGTTTGGCCCTATCCGCCGGCGCCCGTGACCCTCGCGACCAACCACTGCGCCCAGGACATCGCTGAGGCGATCATCAGAGCGCTCGCGCCTGCGTGCCCGGCCCGCGCCATCGCGGGCTGGGGCAGGCGGTTCCGCGTCGCGATCAAGGGCGTGAACCCACGCACGGGGCGGCCGTTCATCTGGCACATGTTCCACGCGCGCCCCGGCGGCGGCGCCACCGTCGTCGGCGACGGCTGGGAGACCGCGGGCGAAGGGCAGGCGGCGGGCGGGATCAAGTTCGGGAGCGTGGAAGTCGCGGAGGCGCGCTTCCCGCTCACGTTCGAGCACCACGAGTTCCGCGCCGACTCCGGCGGGGACGGCATGCACCGCGGTGGCGTGGGCGCGGTGCTCAGACTCCGCGTCGACGTCGCGGAGCCCGCGGTCGCGAACACGGCGGGCGACGGCGTGCGTCACGCGCCCTACGGCCTCCTCGGCGGCGCCCAGGGGCTCCCGCATCGCTACCGACTCCTCTCGCGCGGCCGTCCGCCCCGCGTCCTCAAGACCAAAGAGGTCGGGATCCGCGTGAGGCCCGGCGACGTGTTCCTGGTGGAGTCGTCGGGCGGCGGTGGCTACGGGCCGCGGGCGAAGCGGTCGCCCGAGGCCCGCGTGCGCGATCGAGAGAACGGGTTCGTCACGCGCTCGCCGAAGGCGGCGGCGCGGTGAGGGGGGAGCGCGAATGTTCAGGCACGTGGTGACGACGGAGAGCGAGCTGCGGGAGCTGGTGGGCTCGCCGAGCGAGCGGGCGCTCAAGAAAGACGTCGCCGTCCTGGACGAGCACTGCCGCGCGTTCATCGCGCGCTCGCCCTTCCTCCTCCTGGCGACGGCGAGTGGCTCGGGCACGTGCGACGTCTCGCCCAAGGGCGACGCGCCCGGGTTCGTCCGCGTCCTCGACGACCGCCGCCTCGTGATCCCCGATCGGCCGGGCAACAAGCGCCTGGACGGCATGCGAAACCTGCTCCAGAACCCGCACGTCGGGACGATCTTCCTCATTCCGGGCCGCGAGGAGACGCTCCGCGTGAACGGGCGCGCCTCGATCATTCGTGACGCGGAGATCCTCGAGCTGCTGACGGCCCACGACAAGCGCCCCCTGGTCGCCATCGGGGTCGAGGTCGAGGAGTGCTTCTTCCACTGCCCGAAGGCCTTCCGGCGCTCCGGGCTCTGGGACCCCGAGCGGTGGCTCGACCGCGCCGCGCTCCCGTCGATGGCGCGCGTCCTCTTCGACCAGGTCCGCCCGGCGGGCAAGACCGTGGAAGAGTACGAGCGCGAGAGTGAGGAGGGGCTCAAGAGGACCCTCTACTGAGGGCGCGCGTGCCGCACCGCGCATGCTATCATTCTGATAGCAACGCCGGCCGCGACGGAGAGTGCGCATGCCTCACGTGCTGATCCGGGAGCTGGACCCCGCGGTGATCAAGAGGCTCAAATTGCGGGCGCGCCGACATCGTCGCTCGCTACAGGCCGAACTCAAAGACGTCTTGGAAAAGGCCTCGGCGACGAGTCCGGCCGACGTGATCGCGCGGATCGAGCGGGTCCGTGCGATGTTCCGACGCCGGCGGTTCAGTGATAGCGCCGTGCTGATCCGTCGAGACCGGGCGCGGTGACCGTCGTCGTCGACGCCAGCGTCGCGATCAAGTGGTTCTTGCCGGAGCGCCATGACGACGCCGCCCTGCGGTTGCTCCGCGCGGAGCACAGGCTAGCGGCGCCCGACCTCTTATTCCCCGAGGTGGGCAATGTCCTCTGGAAGCGCGTGCGCCGGCGAGAGGCAACCGTCCAGGAGGCGGGCGCCGTGCTCGATGCCTTGAGGGCGGTGCCGCTTGAGGTGCAGGCCTCGCAGCCGATGATGCCCGTGGCGCTCGAGATCGCCTGCGCCACCGGGCGGACCGTCTACGACAGCGTGTACCTCGCCTTGGCAGTCTTGAGAGAGTGCCCGATGGTGACCGCAGACCGCAGGCTGCATCAGGCCCTGGAGGCTGGTCGTTTCGGTCGTCATCTATTGTGGATCACGGAGGTGCCCCATGCCTGACGCGCGCGTGCCGCTGATCTCGAGGAGGGACGAGGTGGCCCCCGAACACCGGGCGGCCTTCGACGCGATCGCCGAGAGCCGGGGCCGGGTCGCCGGCCCGTTCTCCGTGCTCCTCCACAGCCCCGAGGTCGCGAAGCGCGCGGCCCACCTCGGCGCCTATATCCGATTCGAGTCGCCGCTCGCCGGCGCCGAGCGCGAGCTCGCGATCCTCGCGACGGCGCGCGCGATGGATTGCCGCTACGAATGGGCGGCGCACGTGCCGCTCGCCAAGAAGGCGGGCGTGCGGGCCGAGGCGATCGCCGCGATCCGCGCCCGGCAGGTTCACGGGAGCCTCACGCCCGCCGAGGCCGAGATCGTCGCGTACGCCGCCGGGCTCCTCGGCGCCCATCGCGTCGAGGGCGGACTCTTCGAGGGGCTGCGGAAGCGCCTGGGCCCCGGGGGCATGGTCGAGCTGACGGCGACCGTGGGTTACTACGCGATGATCGCGTGCACGCTCAACGCCTTCGACGTCCAGCCCGACCCCGGCGCCGACCTCCTGCCCGTCTGAGCCGCGTGTACCGGATCGGCGTCGACGTGGGCGGCACCTTCACCGACCTCGCCGCGGTGGATCGCGCGGGGCGCGTCGTCATCGCCAAGTGCGCCTCGACGCCGCGGGATCCCTCCGAGGGGCTCATGGAAGGGCTCGGCCTCCTCGCGTCCGAGCTCGGGCTCGACGTGCCGGGCCTCCTCGCGCGGACGGAGGCGATCGTCCACGGCACGACGGTCGCCACCAACGCACTCCTGGAGCAGAAGGGCGCTCGCGTCGGGCTCCTGACGACCGAGGGCCACCGCGATGTCATCGAGATGCGCGAGGGCCTGAAGGACGACCGCTACAACCTCCGCATGCCGCCGCCGGTCCCTCTCGTGCCGCGCGCGCGACGCCTCGGCGTGCGCGAGCGGATGCGGTTCGACGGCACCGTGGCGATCCCGCTCGGCCGCCGCTCGCTCGCCGCCTCCCTGGCAAAGCTCGCGCGCGAGCGTATCGACTCGGTCGCGGTCTGCTACCTGCACGCCTACCGCAATCCCAAGCACGAGGTCGAGACCGGCCGCGCCGTCGCGCGGCGGCTGCCGCACGCCTACGTCTCACTCTCGTCGGCTGTGCTGCCGCAGATCAAGGAGTACGAGCGCGTCTGGACCACCGTGGTGAACGCGTACGTGGGGCCGGTGCTCGCGCGCTACCTGGAGCGCCTCGCGACCGGGCTCCGGGCCCGTGGCTATCGCGGCGATGTCCTGATCATGCAGTCTCACGGCGGTGTGGCGCCCGTTCGTGAGTCGGCGCGCCTCGCCGCCGGCGCGGTGCTGTCGGGCCCCGCCGGGGGCGTCGCGGCGGGACGCTACGCGGCGCGCCTCCTGGGCGAGGGCAACCTGATCACGTTCGACATGGGCGGCACCTCCACCGACATCGCCCTGCTCGAGCGCGGCGAGCCGCAGCTCACCGGCGAGAAGCGGGTCGGCGTCGCCAGGGTGGCGCTGCCCGCACTCGACATCCACACGCTGGGCGCCGGCGGCGGCTCCGTCGCGTGGGTGGATACGGGGCGGATCCTGCACGTGGGCCCGGAGAGCGCGGGGGCCGATCCGGGTCCGGCGTGCTACGGGAGGGGCGGCACGCGGGCCACGGTGACGGACGCGAACCTGGTGCTCGGCTACCTCGACGCGCGCAACTTCTTGGGCGGTCGCATCGCCCTGGATAGAGACGCGGCCCAGCGCGCCGTCGCCGAGGTCGCGCGGCGGCTCGGCACGAGCGCCTTGACCGCCGCCGAGGGAGTCTCGCGGGTCGTCAACACGAACATGGCGGAGGGGATCAAGATCGTCTCGGTGCGCCGCGGAGTGGACCCGCGCCGCTTCGCGCTCGTGGCGTTCGGCGGCGCCGCGGGGCTGCACGTCACGGAGGTCGCGCGGCTCCTCGAGATCCGACGTGTCGTCGTGCCGTCGGTCGCCGCGGTGCTCTCCGCCTGGGGCATGCTCGCGACGGACCTGCGCTACGAGCTCGTGCGCTCGCACGTGAGCGAGGCCTCCCGCATGACCGCCGCGGGCCTCAGGCGGCTCTTCGCCCGGCTCGAGCGAGAGGGACGAAGGCGGCTCGGCCGGTTCGACGGATCGATTCGCGTGCACCGGTCGCTCGACATGCGCTACGGCGAGCAGATCTTCGAGATCCAGGTCCCGCTCGACGGCGTGGAGCCGGCGTCGCCGGCCCTGATGGGCGAGGTCGTGGAGCGCTTCCACAAGCGGCACGAGGAGCTCTACGCCTACAGCGCACCCGGCCAGGAGGTCGTCGTCGTCAACGCGCGCGTCGCGGTGGTCGGCGAGCTGCCGACGCTGCCGGCCGAGACCGCCGCCGCCTCCCGGCGCCCGACTGCGGCTCCGGCGCGGCGCCGCGTGTGGCTCGGCGACTGGGCGGAGGTGCCCGTCTACCAGATGGACGCGCTCCCGGCGGGCCACGAGGTCAAGGGCCCGGCGGTCTTCGAGTCGGCGACGACGACCGTGCTCGTGCGCCAGGGCGAGCGCGTCACGGTCACACCCCACGGCTGGCTCGACATCCACATCGGCTGAGCCGCGTCCTGCGTCGCAACGCCCTGGCCCTCGGCGCCGACTACGGGCTCTTCATGGTCGGCCTCTCGTTTGCCTCGCAGGCGACGATCCTGCCGGCCTTCGCGGCGCACCTCGGCGCCCCGAACGTCGTCATCGGCGCGATCCCGGCGGTGATGACGCTCGGGTGGTTCCTCCCGTCGCTCTTCGCCGCGGGTCACACGGAGGCGCTCAGCCGGAAGCTACCCTTCGTGCTCCGCTACACGGTCTGGGAGCGCGTGCCGTTCCTCGTGCTGGCGCTCGCCGCGTTCGTCGCGGCGGAGCGTGCGCCGGCGCTCGTGCTCGGCGTGCTGCTCACCCTGCTCCTGGTCATCACCGGCGTCGGGGGCGTGCTGATGCCGGCGTGGATGGACGTCGTGGGCCGGGCGATTCCGGTGACGCTGCGCGGCCGGTTCTTCGCGGCCTCGAATCTCGCCGCGGCCGCCGCCGGCTTCGCCGGGAGCTTCCTCTCGGCGCACGTCCTGGCGACGATGCCGGCTCCGGCGAGCTTCGGCGTCTGCTTCTTGTGCGCGTCGGCGTGCATGGCGCTCTCGTACGCGGCGCTCGCCCTGGTCCGGGAGCCAGCGGCGACCGCGTCGTCCCCGCCCGTGGCCCTTAGGACCTACCTCGGGCGCATTCCCCCGCTGCTCCGGCGCGACGCGAACCTCCGGCGGTTCCTGGTCGCGCGCGCCTTTGCCGTCGTGAGCGTCATGGGAGGCGGCTTCTACACGGTCTATGCCCTCAGCACCTGGGAGGCGCCTCCCGCGCAGGCCGGCGTGTTCACGACGCTGCTCCTCGCCGGCCAGATCGCCGGCAACGTGACGCTCGGCTGGCTCGCCGACCGCATGGGGCATCGGCTCGTCATCGTCGCGGGCGTCGCGGCGATGATCGGCGCCAACGCGCTCGCGCTCGGCGCTCCCTCGCTCGGCGCATTCGGCGTCGTGTTCGTCCTGGCGGGCGTCCAGGGTGCGGCGGTCAGCATCTCGAACCTCAGCGTGCTCCTCGAGTTCGCGCCCGCCCCAGAGGAGCAGCCGACATATGTGGGCCTCGGCACCACGCTGATGGCCCCCGTGGCGTTCGGCGCCCCGCTCGCCGCGGGGCTCCTGGCCGACGCGTTCGGGTTCGCCGCGGTGTTTCTGATCGCGGCCGTCGCCGGGGCCGTTGCTCTCGCGGTGCTCGTCTCCTTCGTGCGGGACCCACGACAGGGCTGGAGAGTGGCGCGCGACGAGCGCGAGCGCGGCGTGAGCGGATAGGGCTCGACCCGCCGCCGATGCGCCGCTCGGCCAGGCCCGAGTGACGTAAATGTCGTTGCCGAGTGACCGGAAGGCAAGCCCGGGAGCGTCCGATCACGCTATAAGCCCTGGAAATCGCAGCGTTGGCAATACGGCACACGCCTTGCTCCTGGGACAGGCAACATGGTGTGGAAGGGTCGTGAAGCGCGATTCTTGGTTTCCCGTTCTGGTCGGTTCGTTGCCAGAACAGAGCGGGGCTATACCCTGACCGAGCTCCTGGTGGTCCTCGCGGTCATCGGGATCATGGCCTTCATCGCGGTCCCCTTTCTGCTGACCTACACCTCGGGCGCGACGATCGACTACGGTGCGCGCGAGCTCCGGAGCGGGCTCAACCGCGCCAAGCTCATGGCGGTGACGACGCGCCAGCCCGTCTGCGTCCAGCCCACGGCCGGCGGCTACCAGTTCTTCCAGAACACGACGTGCACCGGCACGCCCTGGTCCGGCACGGGCACTGACGCGAACGGCGTCTTCAGGCTCGTGAACAACATGACGGCGACTCTCGCCGCGGGCGCGAACCCGGTCTTCAATCAGTTCGGAGTTGCCGTCCAGACGGGAACCCTGAGGGTGACCGGCCCGACCGGGGGCTCGATGACCGTCTCGGTCGAGGCGTCGGGCCGGGTGAGGATCCCATGAACGCGCCGAACGCCCTCGGTCGCGCCGCGCGTGGGTTCACGCTCACCGAGCTGCTGATCACGATGGCCATCCTGGGTCTCGTCATGGCGGCCGTCCTCGGCGTGCAGATGACGAGCAGCACGATGTTCCTCCGCGGCGAGAACCAGGCCGAGGCGCAGCAGGGGGCCCGCGCGGCGATGCTGATGGAAGAGGACCTGAGGATGGTGGGGTACGGATGCCCCGACCTCGGCTGCCCCACGCCGCCGCCCGGCGGCGCCCAGCAGAAGATCACGGCGGCGAGCGTGAACGCGATCACCTTCTGGGCCGACACGCTCAACGTCTCGACCCAGCTCTCTGCCGCCGTCGCGGCCGGAGCCACGAGCCTTCCAGTCGTCAACGCTGGAGGGATCATCGTCGGCGACCGCATCTACCTCAACAGCGGCAGCACGTGGGAAACGAAGGTCGTCACGGCGAAGGCCGGGAACAACCTCACGGTCGCCGCGGTGACGAATGCCTACGGGCAGGGGGTCCAGGTGGGCCGTCCGCGGCTCATCGCCTACACGTACACCGCCGGGACGGGGACCCTGACCAAGGACGCCGGCGACGGCAGCGGCGCGCAGACGCTGGCGACGGGGATCTCGGGCCTCACGTTCGGCTACTTCAACAACTTGGCCGATGCGCCGATCGCCGCGCCGGTCGCGGCGGCGGATCTTCCGCTCATCGGCCGGATCCAGATCCAGACGACGACCCTGTCGGCGCAGGCCGCGAGCGGCCGCAGCACGTATCAAATCAACACCAACGTCCGCCCGCGAAATCTTTAGGGGGTGAGGACCATGAACGCACGACACACGGCCCACACGATCGCGAGCTCCGAGCGCGGCGCCGCGCTGGTGATGACCCTCCTGGTCCTCGTTATCCTGACGGCCTTCGGCCTGACGCTGGCCGCGCTGGGAATGACCGAGGTCGCCATCTCCTCGAACTGGCGCGACTACAGCAAGGACTTCTATGCGGCAGAGGCCGGGCTCGAGTCCGGGGTGGTCGCGCTCCGGAACCTTCTCGCGGCCACCCCGGCGCCGACGCAGGCGCAGCTCAACACCATTGCCGCGCCGGCGCTCAACGACTCCCGGATGAACTTCAGCGCGTACACGATCACCCCGGCGAGCCCCCTTGCGAACCGGCAGACGTTCGCGACCGGGCCGTATAGCGGCCTGTTCGGGTGGGTCCAGGGCTACACGATCGCGGCCCAGGTGAACGGTCAGGGCGGGACGAGCGCCAGGCTCGCGCAGGTCCTGCAGTACACGCGGGTGCCGCTCTTCCAGTTCGGCATCTTCTACGGCAAGGGCGTGGACCTCGAGCTCCGCCCCGGCCCGGCCATGACCTTCAACGGGAAAATCTTCGCGAACAGCAACATCTACATCGCCGCCGGCAGCACGCTCCAAATCACCGACAGCGTGAGGACGGCCGGGAACATCTACCGCTCGATCAAATCCGAGCCGGCCTTTCCAAACTACAACAATCCCCAGATCGAGGATGCGACCAACACGTTGCGGACCCTGGACTTCGATCACGCGTACAAGCAGGGATTCGGCTCGACGTGGTCGGCGGGAGAGTGGGCGAAGCAGGCGATGCTGACCTTCGGTGGGCAGGTCCAGGACAGCGCGATGGGGGTCGGGCAGATCATTCCCCCGCTCCCGGACCTGTTCGGGAACCCGGCCAACCCGGATGCCGTGGCCCATCAGCTGATCGAGATGCCGCAGCCCGGCGACTCCGCGGCGCTCGCGTCGGCCAAGATGTACTCCCAGGCGGATGTCCGGATCATCGACGGGGCCGCGACCGGCCTCGCGTGTGGGACAGCGCCGGCCGGGGCGATCACCTCGAAGACGTTCTTCGACGCGCGCGAAGGCAAGACGATGGCCACCTACGACATCGACGTCAATCTTCTTCGCATCAACAACTGCCTCCCGAAACAAGGTGCCAACGAGCCCGGGACGGTCCTCTACGTGGCTGGCACGAACATGGCCGCCAACCCGGTGGTCCGGCTCGTGAATGGCTCGCAGCTCCCCAATCAGGGGCTGACCGTGGTGTCCCAGAACCCGGTCTATATCGCGGGGGATTACAACACGGTGGCCGTCGGGGCGAATCACCCGCCGGCGGCCGTCCTGGCCGATGCGGTCACGGTCCTGTCCAACGCGTGGATGACGAACAGCTACGACACGAAGGGGAACCTCACCTACAACAAGCGCTTGGCCTCAGCCACGACCGTGAACGCTGCCATCGCCGGCGGACCAAGTTCGGAATCGACGATGGGCAACGACAACGGCAAGGCGAATAACCTCGTCCGCTTCCTCGAGGACTGGACGAACAAGACGTTCGGCTACAGCGGCTCGCTCCTCGCCCTCTGGCACAGCCAGCAGGCGACGGCGCCCTGGCGGTACGGCGGCACGGGTCTTCCTTACTATTACGCGGCGCCCAATCGGGTCTGGGGCTACGACACCCTGTTCGATACGACCCAGCCGCCCGGCACGCCGATGGGCGTCATCGTCACGAAGGGTCCTTGGTCACAGTCGTGAGACGCTGGACGAGGTCGAACGCCCGCGGCATGACTCTCGCCGAGGTGCTGGTCGCCGTCGCGATCCTCACGATCGGCCTGCTCTCCGTCGTGGGCATGATTTCGTCGGGCTTCTCCGGCGTCGTCGTCAGCGGCGGCCAGTCGAAGGCCACCTCCTATGCGCGGCAGAAGCTGGAGGAGCTCAAGAACCGCTGCTACAACAACGGCACCACCTGCGTGGACGCGACGTACCCCGCGAGCAACGGCAATGACACGCCCGAGGCCGGGATCACGCGGGGGTGGACCGTCGCTCAGGCGGGCGCGACCGTCGCACCGAACCGTCTCTCGCGGATCACCGTGACGGTCACCTGGACGAGCGGCGCTTCGGGCCCAGGCGGCGGCCAGCAGGTGATCATGGAGACCATGCGGGCCGAATGACCTCTGCGCGTGCGCGTGTCCCCGCGGAGGGACACGCGCAACGCCCGATCGGCTCAGCACGCGCCTTCCGCCTCCTGAAAGCCCTCCACCGGCATCCTGGACCGACGGTTTCGCTCTCGCGCAATAGAAGCCGCCATGCGGGCTCCGCCGCGCGTCAGGATCCGACCCTCGAGGACGAAGAACCGTTGCGATGCCGCGAGGTTCCGACGCGGTGAGCTCTAGCTCATCTGCAATTGCCGGAAACCACGGCGTTCTCGGAGCGGCTGATCCAACCCTGGTCACGCGATGCTTAGCTAGTTGCCACGGACCGGGGACCCGAGCGAGCTAACTGCGGTTGTCTTAAGGCCCAGGAGGCTTGGCATAGCCGTTGCTCAAAAGCAGGTCGTTATGGGAACTCACGAAACCATGAAAGGGCAGCGGCGCGGCTCCTCAATTTCCGGCGGTTTCTCGATCATCGAGCTCGTCGTGATCGTCGCCGTGCTCGCCGTCGTCAGCGCGATCGGCTTTCCGTTCTATATGAGCTTCCAGCGAGCCCAGGAGACCGACGGTGCGGCGCGGACACTCGTGACCGCGCTGAACCAGGCGCGCCAGCTCGCGATCACGCGCAGCTCGTCGTTCAGCGTGCAGACGCAGACGAACCCGACCAACCAGATGCGGTTCTGCTCGGGCACGACGCTCCCATGCCCCGGAGCCTCGGTCTGGACGGGCGCCGGCACCGACGGCGCGGGATGGAGAACGCTCGAGAACGGGTCGCGCATCGTCCTGGGCCCGAACATCACGTTCAGCTCGCTCGGCGGGGCGACGGCCTCCGGCACGCTCCGGGTGCAGAACTCGTCGGCCACAGGGTGCCTCGACGTGGTCGTGGACCCGTCCGGTCGCATCCGGATCACGGCCCCGGCGGCCTGCCCATGAGCACCTTGATGAAGACGCAACGGACGATCGCGAGGCCTCTCGGCGACAGCCGCGGGTTCACGATCGTCGAGGTCTTGATCGCGTCGGTCGTCCTGCTCGTCGCTCTGCTGACCCTCGGCGCGATGTTCCCGGCGGGGTACAAGCAGGTCGCCGATGCGGGGAGGATGACGCTCGCCGTGACCGCAGCCAGGCAGATTCTCGAGGACCTGGGCGCTCTCCCCTTCGCTAGCGTCGCCAACCTGAACGGCTTCACCACGACGAATCCGGCGACGCTTCCCGCGAGCAACCCGGAGAAGGCGGCGGCGCGCCGGTGGGCGTACATGGCGGCTGCATCCGCGAACGGCTTCGCGTTCACCCCTGCTGAGCTGGCCGAGTATGGCTCGGCGACCCCCTTCGGCGGGCAGGCGAGCATCCAGGTGACCTCCCCCAGCGGGACGTTGCGCCAGGCCACGGTGACGGTCACCGTGCCCGGCCTCGGCCCGAGCATCCAGCTCACCACCGTCATCGTGCAGCTCTTCTGATGAGACCCGCCCTGCTCCGCCGACAGGACGGCTTCACGATGGTGGAACTCCTGGTCGCCCTGAGCATCTTCATGCTCATCGTCGTGGGGATCCTCCAGATCTTCGAGCCGAGCAACGCGGCGAACCTTTCGAGCCAGCGGAAGCTCAGCGTCCAGCAGAACGGCCGGGTCGCCATGGACGTGATCGTGCGACAGATCCGGATGGCCGGCTACTACCCGGAAAACTTCGACGCGAATCTTTTGAACGACATCACGACCCCGGCTTCGATTCAGGTGGCTACTGACACGGCCGTGTCCGTGGCCGGGGACCTCGACGGCTCCGGCGCGAGCAACGCCTTCCTCTTCTGCCTCAACGGGGGGCTGCGGATGGTCAAGGGCGCGATCGGCGCCGGCGCCTCCTATACGTGCGCCGGCGGCGTCATTCTAGCCGAGAGCGTCACAGCGCTCAGCTTCGCCTACTACGATGGCAACAACAATCCGGTCCCGAATCCGCCCGCCGCCCCGTATCAACTCGACGGGGAGGGGACCGGGGCCGCCCCGGCCTTTGCCACGACGGCCCAGCGGTTGGCGGCGCGGCGGGTCGTCATCACGTTGACCGCGCGTGAGTCCGTTCCCAATCAGCCGACTCAAACCTACACCCTCACCTCCGACGTGAGGCTCCGGAACCCATGACGGCAATGACGGGAGGCCCTCGTATGCGCAGAGCGTGGCAGCAGTGCAGCGACGAGCGTGGAATGGCGCTGGTGATGGCTCTCTGCATCATGGCCATTCTTCTCGTGACCGGCACCTTCATGATGACGATGTCCGCGACCGAGGGCGACATTGCGTACAGCTCGATGTGGGGGGAAGGGAGCTTCTTCGCCGCCGACGCGGCGATCAACGTCGGCCTCGACCAGGG
>WNFW01001698.1_pt1 | contig 14865 bp, 20 predicted proteins | sample 5400131 | NCBI WGS metagenome assembly WNFW01 (sample SAMN13153362, study PRJNA577476) | soil metagenome | isolation source: 20 cm soil or saprolite under grassland replicate 1 | place: USA:California | collected 2016-06-15 | reverse complement strand
ATGAAACGCAACGCCGTCTATCCGGGCACCTTCGATCCCATCACCAACGGCCACCACGACCTGGTGCGGCGCGCGGCCGGCATTTTCGACCACGTGATCGTCGCGATCGCGGCCAACACCCACAAGACACCGATGTTCCCGCTGGAGAAGCGCGTCGAGCTGGCGCGCGGCGTGCTGAGCGACCTCACGAACGTGGAGGTGCTGGGCTACTCGGGACTCACGGTCGATTTTGCGCGCCAGCACCACGGCACGGTGATCGTGCGCGGCTTGCGGGCGGTGTCGGATTTCGAGTTCGAGTTTCAGCTCGCCAACATGTCGCGTGCCCTCGACCGCAACTTCGAGACCGTGTTCCTGACGCCGCAGGAACACTTCACCTTCATCTCCTCGACCCTGGTGCGCGAGATCGCGGTGCTGGGCGGGGACGTGAGTCAGTTCGTCCATCCGATCGTGGAGGCCGAGCTGAAGAAACAGCGGCGCCCTTGAGGAGCGCAGCCACGCTCGCCTGCGCGGATCGCGCCCCGCGCCACCAGCTCGAGGGTGCCTGGGTGCCGATCGCGGCCAGCGTCGCCGGCAGCCGCCTGGCGGTGGGTGAACTGCGGGTGCGGTATCTGCTGCTCGAGGCGGGTGGCTACAGCATCATCGATCGCAGCAACCACGTGGTCGACGGCGGCCGCTATCTGGTGAACGAGGAGCTGAGCCCTGCGACCATGGACATCGTCGGGGGCAGCGGACCGCACGCCGGGCGCACGATGCGCGCGATCTACGAGTTGCGCGGCGATGAGCTCACCGTGTGCTATGACCTGGAAGGCGGGGAACGCCCGGCTAACCTGCAGCCGCAGCAGGATCGGCTGCTGCTGCGCATCACCTACAGCCGCGCCGCTATTCTGTTTTCCCAGCTTTCCTGAGCCGGCCGCGTGCCGCGGAGCGTGGAGTGCGCGCGCCTGCAGGCGAGGCGCGACGTGCTCGCACCTTCCGTGCGCGCACCGCCGCCCGCCCGCGCGGCTTGCCGCGCCCAGGTCCGGCCGCCCCGCGGCGCGCCGCGCGGCGCAGCCTCTTCACGCGCGGCAGGCGGATGCGCTCCGCTGGCGATGGCAGGGTGCCGGCGCGCTTCAGTTCCAGCGCCCGCCACAGATACCAGGCGGCGGTGGTCCTGAACGGCTTCCAGCGCTCGCCCCAGGCGGCGAGCGCCCTGGGGTGCGGCATGCGGCCGAGGCCATACGCGGCGCGAAACCCGGCGCGCACCCCGAAGTCATCGACCGGCAGCACATCCGGGCGCCCGAGCTGGAACATCAGCAGCATTTCCACCGTCCAGCGGCCGATGCCGCGCACCTGCGTGAGACGCGCAATGATCTGCTCGTCGGACAGCTGCATGAGCGCGGCTCCATCGGGGACCACCGCGGCGAGGGTCTTCGCGGCGAGATCCTTGAGAGCGGCGACCTTGGCGAAGGAGAAGCCGGCGGCGCGCAGCCTCTCCACCGGGGCCTCCAGCACCTGATGCGGTGTTGGAAACGTGCCCTGCCCGCAGGAGTCGACGAGGCGCTTCAGGATGGTGTTGGCGGCGGTGCCGTTCAGCTGCTGGTGAGCGATCGCCTGGGCGAGCACCTGGAAGGGGTGGCAGTCCTCGGGCGCGGCGAGCTTGCACGGCCCCACGGCGCGGATCAGGCCCCCGAGCACCGCATCCGCCCTGGACAGGTGCGCGAGAGTCTCCTGGCTCATGCGGCTCACTTCTGGCACGACGGACAATAGTACGTGGAGCGCTGCCCCTGAGACACCGCCCGCACCGGGGTGCCGCAGCGGCGGCAGGGCCTGCCCCGGCGCTCATACACATACAGGCGCTGGCGGAAGTAGCCCGGCGCGCCATCCGCGCCCAGGTAGTCGCGCAGCGTCGTGCCGCCGGCGCGGATCGCCTGCGCCAGCACCGCGCGCACCCCGCGCACCAGCCGCGCGGCCTCCGCGCGCGTCAGGGTTTTCGCCCGGCGCTGCGGCCTGATGCGCGCGCGGAACAGGGCCTCGCTCGCGTAGATATTGCCCACGCCGACCACCAGGCGGCTGTTCATGAGCAGCTGCTTGATGGCCACGCGGCGCCGCCGGGTCGTGCGCCACAGGTAGTTCGCATCGAAGGCGGCCGTGAGCGGCTCGGGCGCGAGAGCGGCCAGCAGCGGGTGCCGCCGCGGGTCCTCGCAGGTGTAGAGCAGGCTGCCGAAACGGCGCGGGTCGTTGAAGCGCAGCGCGAGCCCCGAATCGAGCACCAGGTCGAAATGGTCGTGACTCACCCGCGGCGCCTGCGCAGGCACGACGCGCAGATTGCCGGACATCCCCAGGTGCAAGAGCAGGGTGCCGGACTCGAGCTCGAGCAGCAGGTACTTGGCGCGCCGGCCGGTGCGCACGATGCGCTGGCCGGCCACCTTGGCAGGCAGGTCGCGCGGCACCGGCCAGCGCAGCCGCGGCTCGTAGACCTCGAGCGCGACGATGCGGCGCCGCAGCGCGTAGGGCCTCAGGCCCCGGCGCGTCGTTTCGACTTCAGGCAGCTCGGGCAAGCGCTGGGTGAGCGCACCGTTACTTGATCTTCGACTCTTTGTAGGCGACGTGCTTGCGCGCCACGGGGTCGAACTTGCGCACTTCCAGCTTGTCCGGGTGCAGGCGCTTGTTCTTGGTCGTCACGTAGAAGTGGCCGGTTCCGGCCGAGGACAGCAGCTTGATCTTCTCGCGCATGGTGGCTCCTATGCCGCCTAGAGCCTGTGGCCCTGGGCGCGCAGCTCGGCGAGGACCTTGTCGATGCCGCGCTTCTCGACGGTGCGCATGCCGCTGGTGGTCAGCCGCAGGCTCACCCAGCGCTTCTCCGTCTCGACCCAGAAGCGCTGCGTGTGCAGGTTGGGCAGAAACCTCCGGCGCTTCTTGTTGTTGGCGTGGGAGACTCGGTTCCCCACCCCCGGCTTCTTGCCGGTGACCTCGCAAACGCGGGACATACGCTTACCTTGAGGGATTTCAGTGGCTTGGAATCGAGGAGCGGACCCTCGTTTCCCGGGCCGGGCTTTATACCAGCCCGGAGGCGCGATCACAAGCCAAGCCGGTTTGCAGGTGGGGCATGAGCAGCGTACGCTCGCGCGCGCCCGAGGCCGGCCGGAGCTGCTCCCCCGGCTCGCGGTACAACACCAACAACCGCAATCCAATTACCTTTGGGAGAACTACATGAAGCTCATGAGGCGAGTTTTCTGCGCCGCCGGCGCTCTACTGTCCCTCACCGGTGTGGCCACCACCGCCCTCGCCGACGGCCGCGACTACAACGACGGCCCGGTCATCAATGTCTCGGCAATCCGTACCGTCGACGGGCATTTCGACGATTACATGCACTGGCTCGCGACGGGCTTCAAAAAGGAATCGGAGGCCTCGAAGGCCGCCGGACTCATCCTCAGTTACCGCGTGATGGTGGTCGAGGCGCGCGGCCCGAACGACCCGGATATCTATCTGGTCACCGAATACAAGAACTGGGCTGCTCTCGATCACCTCGGCGGCAAGCTCGATGCGGTCGCAGCCAAGGTCCAGGGGTCGGTCGATAAAGCCAATCAGGCCCAGGCGGATCGCGCCAAGATCCGCACCGTGCTCGGCTCGCAGACGATGCAGGAGGCGCTGCTGAAGTAACAGGCGGGCACGCCGGCGGTGGCGCATGACGGCCGCCCGCCGGCCTTGCCCGGCGGCATGCTCGTGAGTCCGCGAATCGTCCTACTGCGGGTGATACTTCCGGTACGCGGGAAGGTCCTTGAACAGGTCGCTGCGAGCCTGTGCCTCACCCGTCAGATGAGCCCGTGCTCGGAGAAGGAAAAGCACAGTCCGTCGCCGATGATGAAGTGATCGAGCACGCGGATGTCCACCAGGCCGAGGGCCTCCTTGAGCCGCCGCGTGATGAGCTCGTCCGCCTGGCTCGGCTCGAGCACTCCGGAGGGGTGGTTATGCGCGAAGATGACCGCCGCCGCATTGTGCACCAGCGTCTGGCGCAGCACCTCCCGGGGATGCACTCCGGCGCGGTCGATGGTGCCGCGAAACAACTCCTCGAAGGCGATGAGCCGGTGGCGGTTGTCGAGGTACAGGCAGCAGAAGACTTCGTACGGCCGGTCACGCAGCTGCGCCAGGAGGAAGGTGCGCGTCGCCTCGGGGGCCGCGAGCGTCGGTCCGATGCGCAGCGCCTCGCGAAAATGCCGCCGCGCCAGCTCCACCGCCGCCTTGAGGATCGCGTAGCGCGCCGGCCCGATGCCCGCCTGGGCGAGGCAGCGCTGCGCTTCCGCGTTCAAGAGCTCGCGCAACGAGCCAAAGTCCGCGATCAGGCTGCGCGCCAGCTCGACCGCGCTGCGCCCCGGGGTTCCGGAGCCAAGCAGCAGCGCGACGAGCTCGGCATCCGAGAGCGCGTGCGCGCCGCGCTCGAGCAGCTTCTCCCTCGGCCGCTCCCGGCCGGGCCAGTGCCGGATGCTCATTACCTTCAGTTCTAACGACCGTGGGCCGCCAGTCTAAGGAGCCGCCGCCACGGGGCGGGAGGGGGAGAAAGCGCCCGAAGTGGCGCAATTGCCCACTATTCGCGCGCTGGTGTGCGCGTTCCGGCAGGCGCGGTGCGATAATTGCCTCCGCGGCGAAGCGGATTTCCCATGCAAGGCAAACGCATTCTTCTTGGCGTCACCGGCGGCATCGCCGCCTACAAGAGTCCGGACCTCGTGCGGCGCCTGCGCGAGCGCGGCGCGGAAGTGCAGGTGGTGATGACCGCCGGGGCGCGCGAGTTCGTGACGCCGACCACCTTCCAGGCGGTCTCGGCACGCACGGTACGCAGCGACCTGTGGGATGCGGCCGCGGAGGCCGCCATGGGCCACATCGAGCTCGCGCGCTGGGCGCACGCGGTGCTGATCGCGCCCGCGAGCGCGGATTTTCTCGCCCGCCTCGCCACGGGGCAGGCGGATGACCTGCTGGCGACGCTGTGTCTCGCGACCGAGGCGCCGATCGCGGTGGCGCCGGCCATGAACCACATCATGTGGGCCAATGCCGCCACGCGCGCCAACATCGGCACGCTCACACAGCGCGGCGTGCAGGTCTTCGGGCCAGCGGAAGGCGATCAGGCGTGCGGCGAGATCGGCGAGGGCCGCATGCTCGAGCCGCTCGAGCTCGCCGAGCGTGTGGGCGCGCTGTTCTCCGGCAGCGGTGCGCTCGCCGGCAGGCGCGTACTCATCACCGCCGGCCCCACGCGCGAGCGCATCGACCCGGTGCGTTTCATCAGCAACCGCAGCTCCGGCAAGATGGGCTTCGCGGTGGCGCAGGCGGCGCACGAGGCGGGCGCTGCGGTGGTGCTGGTCGCGGGGCCCGTGAGCCTGCCGACACCCGCCGGCGTGAGGCGCGTGGATGTCGAGAGCGCCGCCGACATGCTGGCCGCGGTGCTCGGCGAGCTGCCCGGAACCGACGTCTTCATCTCCACCGCCGCGGTCGCGGACTACCGCCCGGCGCGCGCCGCCGAGCACAAGATCAAGAAGACCGGCGAAACCATGGAGCTGGCGATGCAGCGCACCACGGACGTGCTCGCCACCGTGGCGACCCGGGCCGACCGGCCGTTCGTGGTGGGGTTCGCCGCCGAGACCGAAGCGGTGGAGCAGAACGCGCGCACCAAGCTCATGAAGAAGAATCTGGACATGATCGCGGCCAACGAAGTCGGCCACGACAAGGCCTTCGACTGCGAGGACAACCAGCTGATCGTGTTGTCCCGCAACGGGCGTCACGAGCTCGGCCGGGCCGGCAAGCTCACGCTCGCCCGTGGGCTCGTCAGCCTGATCGCCGAAGATCTCGCGGCGCGCGCCGGCGCCCGCACGCGCGGCACGGCGCGCGCTTGAGCACCCGCTCCGCCGCACCCCGCGCGCTCAAGGTGCGCATCCTGGATGCGCGCATGGGCACGGAATTCCCGCTCCCGGCCTACGCCACCGGGGGTTCCGCGGGCCTCGATCTGCGCGCCTGCCTCGCCGCCCCCCTGGTGCTCGAGGCCGGCCGGGCCGAGCTGATCCCCACCGGGATCGCCATCCACGTGGACGATCCGGCACTCGCCGCTCTCATCCTGCCGCGATCGGGACTGGGTCATAAGCACGGCATCGTGCTCGGCAACCTGGTGGGCCTGATCGACTCGGACTACCAGGGGCAGCTGATGGTGTCGTGTTGGAACCGCGGCGCGCAGCCGTTCACCATCCGGCCCGGCGAGCGCATTGCGCAACTGGTCGTGGTGCCGGTGGTGCAGGTGGAGCTGGAGGTCGTGGCGGACTTCGCTGCGTCGGCGCGCGGGGCGGGCGGCTTCGGTCACTCCGGGCAGCGCTGAAAGCGATCGAGGTTCAAGGTCAACGGCGGGCGCAGGGCGACGTTTTCGGGCAGGGCAGGGAGGCTCCCATGACGAACGCCCGCAGGGCAGGGTACGCAGTTGTCGGAATCCTCATGGGCGCGGCGTGTGGCTCGGCGCACGCCGCCGACCCCCTGGGGTTCTACGTGGGCGCGGGCATCGGACACTCGCAGGTGCGCAACGAGGTGCAATTCGTCGGAGCTTCCGGCGCGCCGATCCTCGGATCTCTTGGCCTCTCCGGGGGCGCGACCGGCTGGAAGGCCATCCTGGGCATGCGACCCTTGTCGGTCATCGGCGCCGAAGCGGAGTACCTCGACTTCGGCAGCGCCTCAGGCTCGGCCAGCATCCCCGCGACGGTGACGACGGGGGGACTCAACGCGACGGGACACTCCCAGCCGAAGGCGCCGGCGATCTTTGCGATGGGCTACCTGCCGATTCCGCTGCCCTATCTGGATATTTTCGCCAAGGCGGGCGTGGCCGAACTGAAATCCAGCGTCAATGCCAGTGCGCAGGCGACCTGCCCGACCAACCTGCCTTGCATTCCGATCCTCATTCCGCCGTACTCCGCCAGCAGCAGCAGCACGCGTTTCGCGTACGGTGCCGGGTTGCAGGTGAAGCTCGCGTCGCTGGCGTTGCGAGCCGAGTACGAGCGCATCCACTCGAGCAGCGGCGACCCGGATCTGCTGTCGCTCGCCCTCACCTGGAGCCCGTTGTAGGAGCGCCCGCCGGACCCTATTGCGAGTGGATGGTGTGCAGCGCCCGGTAACGCTCGATGTCGGCCTGGAACTGCGCGCGCAGGGTCGTTTCTTCCTGGGTCTTGACGGCGAGCTCCTGGTCCTGGGCGTGCAGCTCATTGACGGTGCGCACCAGATTCTCCGCCAGATCATCCGGCATGCGCCGCGCGTCGGGGCGTGCGCTGTAGGGCTGGAAGCTCAGCGCCCGCGTCTGCAGGGTGGCGAGGCGCGTGCGCAGACTCTCCGTGTACTGCTCGGCCGCGGCGCGCTGACCTCTGAGCTGATCCAGCCGCAAGTCCCGCAACGCCTCGATATCCTTGATCGAAGTGTAGGTGGTGATCAGGAAGGCGTCATGCTGGCGCTGCTTCATCTGTGCCTCGCGCGCGCGCGCCTCCGCAGTGGCCTGCTCCGGAGACTTCTGCGCCTCCAGGCGCCCGACCTCCACGCCCTGACTGTTGAGGACGGCACGTTCCTTGGAGGCGTACTGCGGCGGAATGTGGTCACCGTAGTGCACCACGCCCTGCTCATCGACCCAGCGGTAGGCGACGCCTTGCTTGGATGAGGAGTGGCTCGGAGCGGCGGCGGCGCACGCGCCGGCACACGCGAGCGCCGTAGCGGCGAGCAGCCAGCGGGAGCGGGGGCGCGGGGCGCGGGAGGACATGCGGGTATATTCCCGCGCCGGATGCGCGGCTGGCAAGTCACGCGGCGCCGTAGCGCTGCTGATAGGCACGCAGGGCTGTGAGCTGCTCGGCAGAAACGCGCGCGCGTCCGTCCGGCGGCCCCGACAGGGCCTCGATGAGCTCGGTGAGTGTGACGATGCTCACACACTGAAGGCCCTGCTGCTGCTCCAGCTCCTGCACGGCGCTCGCGGCGCCCCGCCCGCGTTCCTGGCGGTCGAGCGCCAGCGCCACGCCTGCCGGCTGCGCGCCCGCGGTGCGAATGATCTCGAGCGATTCGCGCACCGCCGTGCCCGCCGTAATCACATCGTCCACCACCAGCACGCGCCCCTCGAGCGGCGCCCCGACGATGTTACCGCCCTCGCCGTGGTCCTTGGCTTCCTTGCGGTTGAAGGCGCAGGGGACGCTGCGGCCGTGCTCGCCGGACAGCGCCATCACCGTCGCAACCGCCAGCGCAATACCCTTGTAGGCCGGGCCGAAGATCATGTCGAAGCGGATCCCGGAGTGGACGATGGCCGCGGCATAACACTTCCCGAGTGTCGCGAGCGCCTCGCCGTCGCTGAACAGGCCGGCGTTGAAGAAGTACGGGCTCTCGCGCCCGGACTTGAGCGCGAAGTTCCCGAAGCGCAGCGCATCGCGCTTCAGAGCCAGGTCGATGAACGTGAGCTGGTATTGCCGCATGGCCTATGATTGCCTGATGCGAGTCATCACCGTCAATGTCTGCGGAATCCGCTCCGCCGCGGCGAAGGGCCTGTTCCGCTGGCTGCGCCGCCAGGACGCGGACTTCGTCTGCCTGCAGGAGACCCGCAGCCAGGAGCCGCAGCTGGCAGGCCATGCCGTGACGCTGCCCGGCTATCACAGCTTCTTCTGCGACGCCGAGCGCAAGGGTTACGCCGGTGTCGCGCTCTACACGCGCCACACCCCGCGGCGCGTGGTGCGCGGCTTCGGCGTCGCCGAGTTCGACCGCGAAGGACGCTACCTGGAAGCGCAGTTCGGAGACCTCTCGGTGGTATCGCTCTACCTGCCCTCGGGGTCCGCCGGCCCGCAGCGGCAGGCCGCGAAATTCCGCTTTCTCGAGGCCTTCACGCCGCACCTCGCACGTCTGCGCCGGCGGCGCCGCCACTACATCCTGGGCGGCGACTGGAACATCGCGCATCGCGCCATCGATCTGAAGAACTGGAGGTCGAACCAGAAGAACTCCGGGTTCCTGCCCGAGGAGCGCGCCTGGATGGACCATTTGTTCAGCCGGGGCGGGTACGTGGACGCGTTCCGCGAGGTGCGCCCCGAGCCGGAGCTGTATACCTGGTGGTCGAACCGCGGGCGGGCGCGCGCCAACAACGTCGGCTGGCGCATCGACTACCAGGTGGTGAGCGGCTCGCTCGCCGGCAAGGCGCGCGCCGCCTCGATATACAAGGAGCGGCGCTTCTCGGATCACGCGCCGCTCATCATGGACTACGCTCTGTGAGCGCGCCGCGCGCCAGGCCGCGGCTGCGCGAGGTGCTCGCGAGCCCCAAGATGCTCGCGATCCTGTTCCTCGGGGCCGCGTCCGGCTTTCCCAACCAGATCACCGAGAGCGCGCTGCAGGCCTGGCTGAAGGACGCCGGAGCCACCAACGTCACCATCGGGGTGATGTCGTACGTGGCGCTGCCGTATCTGTTGAAATTCCTGTGGGCGCCGTTCATCGATCGCTACCCGCTGCCGCTGCTCGGGCGCCGCCGCGGCTGGATAGTGGCGATGCAGGCCGCGCTCGGGGCCACCATCGCGCTGTTTGCGCTGCAGAACCCCGCGCTGGCGCTGGCGCCGATCACCGCCTGCGCCGTGGCGATCGTATTCTTCTCGGCGACCCAGGACATCGCCTTTGATGCGTACCGCACCGACGTGTCGCTGCCGAGCGAGCGCGGACTCGCCGCGGCCGCCACCAACCTCGGCTACCGCTCGGCCGCCTGGTTCGCCTCCGCCGGCGCGCTCATCATCGCCGATCACTTCGGCTGGCGGCTTGCGTTCCTGGTTCTCGCCGCCCTCATGCTGGCATTCGGCGTGGCGACGGCGCTGGCTCCTGAGCCCCCCTATCCTCATCAGCCCCGCTCGCTGCGCGAATCGGTGGTGATGCCGCTCGAGGAACTGCTGGGCACCCCGAGCGCGGCGACGCTGATCGGGGTGGTGCTGCTGTTCAAGGTGGGCGATGCCTTTGCCAACAAGCTGTTCACGCCGTTCATGATGGACGTCGGGTTCTCGAAGACCGAAATCGGGCTCATCGTGAAAGCACTGTTCACGGCCAGCACGCTCGTCGGCTCGGTGCTGGGCGGCATTCTCATGGTGAAGCTCGGGCTGCTGCGCTCGATGCTCGCCTTCGGCGTGCTGCAGGCGCTCACCAACCTGCTGTACTGCGCGCTGGCGCTCGCCGGCAAGAGTTATCCCATCATGGTCGGCGCAGTGGTCATCGAGCACGTTGCCGGCGCCATGGGCGGCATTGCACTGGTCGCCCTCATCATGGCGCTGTGCGATGTGCGCTACAGCGCATTTCAGTACGCGCTGCTGTCGGCACTCGCACTGCTGCCGCGCTACAGTCTCGGGTACCCGGCCGGCTGGATTGCCGACCACGGCGGCTGGTATGTCTACTACGTGATGAGTTTCGTGCTCGCCCTGCCGGGCCTGGCGATGGTGTATCTGACGCGGCGCAAGATCGATGCGCTCGACCGGCTGCGCTCGGAGGAGGGGTCGTGAGCACGGGGGATCGCATGCAGGGTGCACAGGCATTCGACCTGGCGAGGGTCGTGTGCCGCCTCACGGAGCTCGAGCGCCAGGGCGCACGTGCCTTCGTCATCGGCGCCGGCGACTGGCCGCTCAGGGGCTTTGTGGTGCGGGTGGGGGATGCGGTGCGCGGCTACGTGAACCGCTGTCCCCACGCCGGCCATCCGCTGAATCTGCTGCCGGACCGGTTCCTCACCTGCGACGGCGCGCTCATCCTGTGCTCCTCGCACGGCGCGCTGTTCGAGAAGAGTAGCGGCTATTGCGTGGCAGGCCCGTGCGCCGGGCGCGCCCTCACCCCCGTGGCGCTCGAGATCAGACACGGATACGTCCTGCTGGCCGACAGCGTGGACGCGGGCGCTCTGGCGCAGGCGGCCTGTTAGCGGTGCGGGTGGCGTTGCGGGCGGCGGATCACTCGAACAGATCGATGCCGTCGAGCGAGCCCGCGCGCAGGTCCCGGTCCTCCGCCAGCGAGTCCGAGCCCGAGCCGCGGCCCTCGTCCGTGGCCTCGACATCGACCGAGCCGCTCCAGTCCTCGGGAGCTTCGGCGGCTTCGAGCGCGCCGTCCTCCCACTGCGCCTCCCAGTCCTCAATGTCCATTTCCTCGACCGTGCCGTCGAAATACTGGATCTCGATCGTGCCGTCGTCATCGTCGAGGGCCACCACCTCGAACAACGCGCCGCCGCTTGAGCGATACCAATCGCCGATAGCCGGTTGAGGAGTCGCCATCGCTGCCCACCTCCCGCGAAGACATTCCTTGGTACTGCGGATTCGCAGTGCGCTCTACAATCCATGTTGCGCTTCGTTCTTGACGCTTTCAAGAACTATCGGGGGATTTCGCCGCGGGCCTGCCCGTGACGCGTGCCATCAATGCTCGAGCAGCCACTCAAGTTCTTCGTCGTATTCTTCGTGGTGGTCGAACCGGTATCGCTCATTCCGCTGTTCACCGGGCTCACCGTCGGCGCCACCAGACAGTACAAGCGCCGCATGGCGCTGAGAGCCGTCAGCGTGTCCGCCATGATCCTGCTGCTGTTCGCGCTCGGCGGGGCGGCGTTCCTCACGCTCATGGGCATCAGCCTCGAGGCGTTCCGCATATTCGGCGGCCTGCTGTTGTTTCTGCTCGCGCTGGAGATGGTGTTTGCGCGCGAGTCCGGCGCGCGCACCTCCAGCAGCGAGGCGGCCGAGAGCCGGCGGCGCGCGGACATCTCGGTCTTTCCGCTGGCGTTTCCGTTCATCGCAGGCCCCGGCGCGCTCGCCACCATTCTGCTGTGGTTCGGGCCGCTGCACCTTGCCGGCCAGGCGGCGCTCTTCGGCGCACTGCTGGCGGCGGTCGCGGTGGTGCTCGCGATCGCACTGGCGCTGATGCTGCTGGCCGATCCGCTGATGCGCGTGATCGGCGTGACCGGCGCCAATGTTGCCGGCCGGCTCCTGGGGGTGGTCCTGGGCGCGCTCGCCGTGCAGTTCGTGCTCGACGGACTGCGCCAGGCGTTCGGCGTCGGCTGAAGGGTGTCGTCGTCTCAGATTCGCCGGAAGGCGAGGTCCCAGACTTCGTGGCCCAGACGCTCGCCGCGGCGCTCGAAGCGCGTGGGAACGCGTTCCGCCGGCCGCGGCGCGAAGGCGCCGGCGGGCGCGAGATTCTCGAGCTCCGGCGTTGCCATCAGAGTCGAGAGCATCTCGAGTGCGTACGGCTGCCAGTCGGTGGCGAGGCGCAACACGCCGCCGTGCACGAGGCGGCTCACCGCCAGGTCGACGAACGGGCGCTGGATCAGACGCCGCTTGTGGTGGCGCTTCTTGGGCCAGGGATCCGGAAACAGCACCAGGATCTCGTGCACGCAGTGCGGGGCGATCTGCCGCTCGAACACCTCGACCGCGTCGTGACAGATCACGCGCACGTTCGTGAGCCGCTGCTCCTCGAGCCCGAGGAGCAGCCGGCCGACGCCCGGCCGATGGACCTCGACGCCCAGGAAATCCCGCCCGGGATGCGCGCAGGCGAGCGAGAGCAGGTTCTCACCGTTGCCGAAGCCGATCTCGATGGTGCACGGTGCATCGCGCCCGAACAGCGCTTCGGTGTCGAGCACCTGCGTCCCGAACGCGACGCCGTATTTCGGCCACAGGCAGCTCAGCGCGCGCTCCTGCGCCGCCGTGATGCGGCCGCCGCGGGTCACGAAGGAGCGGATGGAGCGGATGGAGCGTGGGTGTTCGGCTGCAGTCATGTCTTCACTGGATCTTACAGCGCGGTGACGGGCGCGCACCGGCGCGATCATGGTATAAGCCCGCGCGGTGCGGGAGCGGCCCGCTGACAAGAGGGAGTCGCGCAATGTGGAAGTGGCGGTCGGCGGGCATCATTGCCCTGGCGAGTGTGTGCGGCGCGGGCCTCGCGCAGGAGCGCCCGCGAGCCGAGGAACCATCCCATGCGATCGAGCAGGGCGCCCGTGCGGGTGAGCAACCCGGCCCCGCGGCGGGTCTTACCTCGCAGCTGTGCAGGATCGACATCAAGGGCGACAAGAAGGACCAGTGGATGCGGCTGCCGAAGGCGGAGAGCTCGGTCACGCAGCATCGCCTGAACGCCGGCGGCAAGTCATTCGACTACACCGCCACCGCCGGCACGCTGATCATCCGCGACGACGAGGACAAGCCGACCGCCAGCATGGGCTATATCGCTTACACGCGGCACGACCTCAAGGGCGCGCGGCCGCTGATGTTCGCGTTCAACGGCGGACCGGGATCCTCCTCGCTGTGGCTGCACATGGGCGTGTTGGGACCCAAGCGCGTCGTGGTGTCCGATCCGGGTCCGACGCCGGCGGGCCCGTATCGCACCGTGGACAACGAGTTCGGCGTGCTCGACAAGAGCGACCTGGTGATGATCGATCCGGTCGGCACCGGAGTGAGCCACGCGGTCTGCGATCACCGGGACGACGAGTTCTGGGCGGTCGATCCGGACATCGATTCGGTCAGCCGCTTCATCGCGCAGTACGTGAGCGACAACAATCGCTGGACTTCGCCGAAGTACCTGCTGGGCGAGAGTTACGGCACCACGCGCGGGGCGGCCATCGTCAACTACCTGCGGGCACGGCGCTCGTTCGCCTTCAACGGCCTGATACTCGTGTCCGTCGCCACCGACATCGAGGCGATATTCGCCGAGCTGCCCGGGAACGACCGGCCCTACGCCGTATACCTGCCGGGGTACGCGGCCGTGGCCTGGTATCACCACATGCTGCCCAACCAGCCCACCGCGCTCGAGCCGTTCCTCACCGAAGTGCGCGCCTACGCCATGGGCCCCTTCACCGCAGCGCTCCTCAAGGGCGATGCGCTCGGCGATGCCGACCGCGAGGCCGTGGCGCAGAAGATGCACGAGTACACCGGGTTGTCGGTCGAGTATCTGAAGGCCGCCAACCTGCGCGTGTCGGAGATTGCGTTCGCGCACGAGCTCCTGAAGGCGCAGCGCAAGACCCTCGGCCGCCTCGACGGGCGCTTCGTCGGACCGACCATGGACCCGCTGGAGAAGTACACCGACTATGACCCGCAGTCATCCGCCATCAGCGCCGCCTTTGCGGCGGCGTTCCTCGACTACTACCACGGGGAGCTCAGGTTCGGGCAGGGCAGCACCTACCGCACCACCAATTTCGGCGTCGGCGAGCACTGGAAGTGGGTGCACAAGACCGAGCACGGCGAGCAGCCCATGGTCAATTCAGGTGTCGACCTCGCGGAAGCGCTGGTGAAGGATGCCAACCTGCGAGTGCTGGTGCTGAACGGCTATTACGATCTCGCCACCCCGTTCTCGGCGACCGAGTACGTCATGGCGCACCTGGGCCTGCCGCCCGGCCTCGGCGCGCGCATCGACATGAAGTACTACGAGGCCGGCCACATGATGTACGTGCATCCGCCCTCGATGGCCAAGATGAAGCGCGACCTGGATGCGTTCATCGACGCGACCGCCGCGCCGCACTGATCGGCAGCGCCATCCGGGCGCCTTGCGCGCACCCTCATGCTCTCCTCCAATGCGATCTGCGCGGTCACCCTCGCGTTCATCGTGGGAATGGTGTGGCTGCGCACGCGCATGCACTACCGGCGCGGGCGAGAGCGGATCGCGCTCACCCGCGCTGGCCGCATCTACTTCGCTGTGCTGGCGGGTGTGCTGGTGTTGGGTTGGCTCGCAGCCCCGGCGGCCGGGCACGCGTTCTGGCCCGCCGCGCCGAGCACTCCCACGCTCTCGCGCGTGGTGTGGTTTCTCGCCACCTATTACCTGTTCATTCCCCTGCATCGCGCGTTGCGGGCGCGCGGAGTTGAAGTATTCAAGGTCGCTGTCGCGCGCGTACAAGAAGACGCCTGAGCCACCGGCGCCTGTGGCAGCAAAGAC
>WNFW01003082.1_pt1 | contig 14868 bp, 11 predicted proteins | sample 5400131 | NCBI WGS metagenome assembly WNFW01 (sample SAMN13153362, study PRJNA577476) | soil metagenome | isolation source: 20 cm soil or saprolite under grassland replicate 1 | place: USA:California | collected 2016-06-15 | reverse complement strand
ACCGATGCCCAGTCCCAGGATGAAGCGGAAGACGAGCAACCAGACAATGCTCGGCGAGAGCGCCGAGGCCAGCGCGCCGATCGCCAGCACGACCAGTGTAAATCCATAAATGGAACGGCGTCCAACAAAGTCTGCCAGACGACCGAATATGACTGAGCCAAGCGCGGCGGCCAGCAGCGAGGTGCTCCCAATCAAGCCCGTTTCGAACGCGTTGAGGTGCCAGAGCGGCGTTAAAATCGCCAGCACGACGCCGATGATGAAGAGGTCATAGGCGTCGGTGAAGAAGCCCATTCCAGAGGTGATCATGGCCTTCCAGTGAAAGCCAGAAAGTTTGCTATCGTCGAGTTCTGCTAATAGTGCCTTCGCCCGCTCGCTATGCGAAAGCGGGCTGCTAATATTTTCTTCTACTGTCATAGTAGGTGTTTGCTCCATTCTTAATGGATAGGTTTCGTAAACGTTATCTTATGTTTTTATGATACCGCTTGTATGTTATGGGAATGTTAAATAGGGGTTAAGCGAGTGAAAAAAGAAGACCCACAGGGGATGTTATGTTGTCACGGCTGTTCCTCATTTTCCCTGCAAATCACACAGTTCTGACACCACTGAATGGACTACATTACGGTAATAGAAGTTCTTATACAAGTTACGATCGTTATATAAGACCGTTACACAAATATGGAGGGGGGCAACCATATAATACGAAGGGAGAACTGGGGATAGCAAACTTTTGTAGTGTCACTTTTGGTGAATGATGAGTTTGTCAGACGCACCTCGTATTGAACTTCAACTCAGAGAATGACATGGAAAATCTCATCAATTACCTGATTCATCAGATTTGACCAGGAGCCGTTTTATATAACACTGCTTGTTTGCCTGATACCTGGAAATGGGTCGGCACATTATTCTGTCAGATGTGACGATAGTCATGTCAGATGATGGTAGTTAATAGCAGAATCGAGAAAAAAGTATGGCTTACAGATCAACGTATTTGTCTATTATTATTCCCGTCTACAATGAAGAAGAGAACGTATCGATTCTTCATGAACATCTCAGCCAGGTCCTGATGGAACAGGACTTTTCATATGAAATCATCTATGTTGATGATGGGAGTACTGATGGGACATTTTCACGATTACAATTAATTGCGCTGCTTGATAAGCAGACGCAGGTAATACGACTACGTCGAAATTTTGGTCAGACCGCAGCCATTGCGGCAGGAGTGGACAGCAGTACAGGTGAAATCCTGGCGTTCATGGATGGCGATTTGCAGAATGATCCCATCGATATCCCCCGACTACTGGCAAAATTAAACGAGGGATACGATGTAGTAAGTGGCTGGCGTAAGAACCGCAAAGATGCTCAACTGAGCCGTAAACTTCCATCCTGGCTAGCAAATCACCTCATATCGAAAGTTACCGGGATTTATCTTCATGATTATGGATGTACCTTGAAAGCATATCGGCGGGAAGTGTTTCAACATGTTCGCCTCTACGGTGAGATGCATCGTTTTCTTCCCGCGTATGCAGCGATTGCAGGGGCAACCATCGCAGAAATGGAGGTATCGCACCATCCCAGGCGCTTTGGCACGTCAAAGTATGGTATCTCACGTACGGTACGTGTGATTCTTGACTTGATGACATTGAAGTTCCTGGGAAGCTTTGGCACGAAGCCACTGTATGCCTTTGGAATACCAGGTCTGTTTTCATTAACACTGGGAGCCGGGTTCTCTCTTGTTTCATTGGGTCAAAAGTGCTTTCCCCCTCATGTTCGTATTCATCGCAACCCGTTCCTGGCCATCTCCCTTCTTTTCTCAGGGTTCGGTATGCAATGCATCATGATGGGACTATTGGCGGAGCTGCTGATGCGCACCTATCATGAAGCTCAGGGAAAATCAATCTACGTAGTGAGGAATGTTCTTCCTGATCGTCAATCCAGGACTGGGGAAGATGAAGCAGAATTACCCGTTCCATTGAACCAGCATTGAGAGAAAGGTAATCCATGCGAGTTTTAATGATTGCTCCTGAACCTTTTCTAGAGCCGCGTGGTACACCTTTTAGCGTGTATCATCGTGCAAAAGCGCTTGTGACTCTGGGATATGAGGTTGATCTGGTAACTTATCCCATTGGTAAGCAGGTGACACTACCAGGTCTAAGGATCTACCGGGCGCCAGCATTGCCCTTCGTTCGTAAGGTCAAGATAGGACCATCACTGGCAAAGATCCCACTCGATCTGTTCTTGTTTCTGACTGCCGTATGGCGGCTTTGCTTGAGACGATATCGCTATATTCATACACATGAAGAAGCTGGAATGATGGGAGTAGTACTTGCTTTTGTCTTTGGTTGTAAGCATCTGTATGATATGCACTCCGATCTCTCGCAGCAGATGTCCAACTTTGCCTTCACAAAAAGCGGAGTTCTGATCCGCTGTATGGAGGTGGTACAAAAGCTCATGGTGCGCAAAGCGGATGCGGTAATTGCTATCTGTCCTGATCTAGAGCAGACTGTGAACAAACTCGCTCCTGGGAAACCAGTCTACATGATTGAGAATGTTGCAGTTGATGAGGCATTACCGCCCGCAAGTGAGAGTGATGTGGCACAATTACGCCAGCAATGGAAGCTGGGGACTGATCCGGTCCTATTGTACACGGGCACCTTTGAAAGTTACCAGGGTATCGAGCTGTTGTTGCGCAGTGTGCCTCTCGTACGTTCTGTGTTTCCATCTGTCCGCTATGTTCTGGTCGGGGGGAAGCCAGAACAGGTTGAAAAGCAGCAGCTCCTGGCTCAGGAGCTAGGTATAGCAGAGATGGTGTGTTTTGTTGGACAACATCCGCTCGAAGAGATGCCTCGATACATGGCATTGGCTGATATTCTCTTAAGTCCTCGCAGCGAAGGCACCAACACTCCACTCAAGTTGTATACTTACCTGCGCTCAGGCAAGCCTATTCTTGCCACAGACATTTTTTCGCACTCCCAGATACTCACTTCTCGTATGGCGATGCTGGTTCCTCCTACACCGGAGGGGCTGGCGCAAGGTGCTTTGGAACTATTGAATGATCCAAAGCAAGCACGACGCCTGGGGGAATATGGGCAGAGCGTTGCCGAGAAGAACTATAGTTGGTCGGCCTTCTTAGAGAAGAATCGAAGAGCATACGACGATTTTACCGGGTTGGCACATGATGAGTTTACTGGCTCAGCACAGACTGAAACTGTCAAACGCTAATTGTATATTGCATCAGGGAGAAATATATGCGCTGTCTAGTCACAGGGGTTGCTGGTTTTGTTGGATCGCATCTTGTTGAACGCCTCCTTGCCGATGGGCACGAGGTGTGTGGTGTCGATGGGTTTATTGACTATTACCCTCGATCTTTCAAAGAGAAAAACTTGATAGGGCCGCGCTCATGGAAGAGCTTTACCTTTGTTGAAGGTGACCTGATCACCATGGATTTGTCTCCACTCATTGAAGGAGTTGATTGGATTTTTCACCAGGCAGCTCAAGCTGGAGTGCGTGCAAGTTGGGGTCAGGAGTTTTCACGGTACGTGGACTGTAACATATTGGTCACACAGAGGCTACTTGAGGCTGTAAAGGATGCCAGGGAATTACGACGTTTTGTGTATGCCTCCTCTTCGTCAGTATATGGAGATACAGCGATATTACCTGTCACAGAGTCTACTATTCCTTGTCCTGTGTCACCATATGGCGTGACGAAGTTAGCAGCCGAACATTTATGCACGCTTTACCAACGCAATTTCGGGGTACCAGCGGTGTCGCTGCGCTACTTTACTGTCTACGGACCACGACAGCGACCCGATATGGCCTTTCACCGCTTTTGCAAGGCCATGTTAGAGCATCGGCCTATTCGCATCTATGGCGATGGTCAACAGACACGTGACTTCACCTATATCTCTGATGTGGTTGAGGCGAATATTCGTGCAGCTATGAGCGATATGGCTATTGGTGAAGCAATGAACATTGCTGGGGGCTCACGTGTATCCCTACACGATGTGATGCAGCTCTTACAAGAAATCAATGGTGCTCCCATCAATACAATTTTTGATGCCAGGCAGTATGGTGATGTCCGCGATACTTTTGCAGATACTGAGCGGGCAAGACAGCTTATAGGATACAGCCCTCTGGTGTCTTTGCGCGAAGGGCTGGCAAAAGAGTTTGCTTACATCACGTCGTTATATGGGGATGCGAATATTGCATCAGTCACGACTGTTTGAATAAACTCATTTCACTTTGTATGGAGTAAGGAAGAGTGAGCGTATTGCTACCACTGGACCAAGAAGAGACGATTCCCAACATGAAGGCCGTGCGACGCCCAGACACAGGGCAAGCATCTCCTGCCGCGAAGGTAGCGCTACCTCAGGTTCCTCCCAGGATAGCGCTACCTCAGGTTCCTCCCGGGGTGGGTATCACGCCGCGAACGGATCCAAGCCAGACAATTCTTAGGCCAGTTCAATTGAGGCACGTTGGTGGTATCAGTATAGAGGATATTCCTACGGAAGAGCTGCCAGCAATAGTTCTAAAGGAAGAAACAAAGACGCACCAAAAGAAAGGTTGGGTGGGACCTGTTGTTCGTACTATTGTGACGGTGTTGCTTTTTGCTTTTCTGTTGCGATCAATGAGTTGGTCAACGCTTGTACCGACGCTCATGCACGTTAGCCATACCTATCTCTTGATAGGGTTAGCTGCCGGAGTCCTCTGCATTTTCTTCAGTGCCTATGGCTGGCGCGAGGTTGTAATCGCGGAGAACATCAAGGCTGACCTTGCACGGCTGATCGACCTGTACCTGGTAGGTATTGGTTTTAGTCATCTCCTCCCAACCAGCATGGGAGGAGATGCAATAAAAGCGTTTTATGTTGGGCGCGATTCTGGCAATATGGCAGGGGCAACCAGTGCTGCTCTCATGAGTCGCATCACAAGTTTTGTGGGAATGCTGCTTATTGCGCTACCAGGCATCGCAATCTTCCACAAGTACTTCACTAAGCAGATTGTTATTGAGTTTTTACTGCTCAGTCTATTGCTGATAGGTGCGATTGTCGCGGCCATTCTCGCTGTTACACTCTTGCCAGGACTATCTAACAGGGTTTTAAAGGGGGCCTGGACCAAAAATCCCATGTTTATGAAATTTCTGGAGGTTGGTAATGCTCTGAATGGCTCCATCAGGAAACCTCGTTCCATGTTGGGCGCAACTCTGTTTGGCATGTTGTTCTGGGTAGCTAGCTTCCTGAATTACTACGGGTACGCGATAGCATTGGGAATACACGTTCCCTTGCCTTTCTACGTTGTTGCTATTCCGTTCGTCTCGATTATCGCGTCCTTACCCATCTCAATTAACGGCTTTGGCGTACGAGAGGGTACCTTTGTGTATCTCTTCTCGACGATTCACGTTCCTATTCCCACAGCAACGCTCCTGGCCTTGTTGATGGATGCACAGGTTCTGCTCTTTGGGCTTATCGGTGGTTGCATCTACTTCGCTATGAGCAAAAAGACAAATTGATATACACGGTACCTGATTTCCTCTCGCGTAGGAGATGGTGAGCTAAAAAGTAAAGAGGCTCATGTCCTACGCACTCAGGAAACATCATCTTTGTGCTGAATAGGTCTGGTTTTCTGGACATACATTGTAAGAGGTTCAAGATGAATAATAGTCATAATTCTCAACAGAATGTTCCACCACCGGGCATGGATCCCCGGGCAACACAGTTTCAGGGGTCATTCGCAGGACCAGGACCTGTGACAAGGCCTGAGCAACGGCAAAATATACCAATTGCGCAGCCTTCATCTTTATCTGGAACTTTCCCCTTCATCTCTCAGGGGTTGAATGGGAAAAGCAAGCGCAGCGTTATCATTGGTTCCGTCCTCGGTCTTCTGATCTTGTTGGGAGGAATTGCTTTTGCCGCCTGGTGGTTTTTGATAAAGTCAACGCCAGATGTAACACTCTATCAAGTGGGTAGTCAGAATACTACTCAGGATATTGGTGGTGGTGGCATCATTTTTCCGCGCCAGCAGCTTGACATTTCGTATCCAGTAGCTGAACGAGTGGTCTCCGTTCTTGTCAAAGCTGGCGACCAGGTCACCCCTAATCAGCCGCTTATTCAGCTCGACGCGTCGCAACTCAATGTTCAAATCCAACAGGCTGCTAATGATGTGGCTGCGGCGCAAGCATTTCTCAACTCTGTCTCGGCGAGCGGGACTGCGGTGAACATTGCTCAGGCCCAACAACAGTATGACCTTGCGAAGAATCGTTATAATGCTCTGGTCGCTCAATCGTCATCTGCTTTCCTCCATAATGGCAAGTTAATTGCTCCCATGAGTGGGGTCGTCACGGCGGTGAACGTCAATCCCGGCAGCGTGTTTGCTGCAGATGTTCCACTGCTCACAATTATGGATGAGTCCATCTTGATTGTACATGCGAAGATACCGCTCTCAAATCTTGGACAGGTGGATCTGGGTCAGCAAGCAACTGTTACACCGTCAGCTTTGCCAGGCATCAGCTTACAGGGAACTGTGAGTGCTATCATTCCCCAGGCAGATCCACAAACCGACACATTTGAAGTATGGGTAAAGGTAGTCAATACCAATAAGATGCTTTTACCTGGTATGAGCGCTTTTGTGCATATTCAAACTGCAGGCAAGGCGGCGCTTGCTGTCCCTCGTTTAGCCGTACTTGATGCGGAGGGCAACGCATCTGTTTTCGTTGTACGGGATCAGCGTGCATATCTGCAGCATGTACAAGTTACGGGACGCTCTGAGGATGCTATCTATATTGGAAGAGGACTTGCTGCTGGCGATAATGTCGTGCTCGTTGGGCTAGATACATTACAAGATGGCCAACTTGTTCGTGTCAATCATACTGAAGCAAGCATGTAGTCTGAGAGAGTAATTATCGTGCTTGACTCAAAACAACATACGTTTTTTCAAAAGGTTCGTTCACTGCCACTGCAAGTCATCATCCCAGCGGCAGTTGGTTGTAGTATGCTCTGTGCAAGCGTGCTACCCTGGCTCAATGATCCTTTGCAAGGGTTTTATTCCGCCTGGAAGCTACCCGTAGATATTGGTTGGCAATTTCATATCAATATACTCAGCTACGGACTTCTCTGCACATGTTGTGCAATCCTTGCCTTTCTCACTGCTTATGTCCACTTTAGACAGTGGAAAGAGTTCAGGAAAGGTGCGTACTTCACATCAGGATATCTCTCTCTGGGTATTCTCTGTATGGCACCCTTCTTTCTCTTCTGGTTCCAGTATCTGTGGGCTGATTTGTATGGAATTGATGTACTTGCTCAACATACAACGCAGGCACTATTGATACAGCACCACTTTGGTTATAGCGTTTCCAGAGAGCTTATTCCACTCTCACCGTTAACGTTATCTACCGCGACCCTCCTGGAGCGTCTTGTGCTTCTGATAGACCAGGTAGTTCCTGGAGTATTCGTGCCGCTTGTGAGTGGCTGTTTGTTGATTTACTATCGGCGCTTCCTCTTAGCTTCAGGCTTGACTACTGCGAAGAAGCACCCCAAACAAAACCAGCTTGTCCTGATGCTTCTGGGTTTGCTTTTAGTTACGGCCGTATTTGGGCGTTCTCCTGCTGCAATGGTATGTGAATATACTGCTAAAGGGTCGTTGGCGTCGGGAGATAATGTAATGGCTTTGAAATGGCTAAATACTGCTCTTTTCTTGAATCCTGCGCTCGATCAGGTATCGTACTTCCATATAGAGCGAGGTCAAGCATATTATAGTTTGTATCCCAATATACAGAGTGATGATAGTCGTGTTTACCTTGCTTTTGTGTATCGCACGCAGGGAGACTACCTGGATGCAGAACAAGAACTGATTGCCCTGTGGCGTACACATCCAGCGACTTCCTGGGTGGTTGCTGAAGCAAGCGTCACCTTTGAAACGTTGGCGGAATTTAACCGGCAGAGGGGGGGGCAGCCAATACCAAGGGCAGAGAACGATGTTGCTTCTATGACCTGGCTGCAACTTCTTTCACAAGTAGATCCTTCAAATGTATATGGGCAATATGTTATAGGCCGCCTCCAATATTACTTACATAGTTATGATGCGTCTATAGCGCGGATGACAAAGGTCATACAACTGAGCCGTAATGCTGATATCCAATCATCGGCGTATACCTATATAGGGTTGAGCATAGCTGGACAAGGCAATATCGTGGATGCACGCAAGTTTCTCTTCCAGGCCGCTAAGCTTGATCCCGCTTATCATAACAACACCGCTCGCGAAGAGCTTTCAGGGCTTCATTAGCAGTTCCATTAGCAGTTCACAGAAAGTGGGTTCCGATGGCCTTTTCAGATATACAAACACAATTTAGAGTGATGCCTGCTGCTGAAGTGTCACCGCAAGCACCGTCACACAAGCGATACCCACATAGGCTGATGCTATGGATGTATCTTTTACTTGCTTGTTTGGGGGCAAGTTGGTTTTCCTTTCAAGTCTTTCTTGAGCCACAACCAGCACGTTTTGCCGCACCCTGGCAGAATTCTCAATGGGTACAGGCGGCAGACGGAAACGCTCCTACAGCCTATTTTCGCTATACTACGAGCCTGAACACATTACCTGATGCTGCATTTGTCACAATAGCAGCGAAGCAAGTTTTTCGTCTCTACGTGAACGGAACCTTTATTGCTACAAACGCTGTAGATATTACTCAAGGAAGTGGGTCGCATGCCTACATCTACGACGTGGCTTCTGCTCTACAAACGGGACCCAATGTGATTGCGATACGCGTCAGCAACCTTAATAAGCAGACACCATCACTACGAGCGAGCCTTGGTATTGTGCTAGGCTCATCTATTTTCTATCAAGGGACCGGTTATGGATGGCAAGCAACAGCACAAAGCGCGCTTGTCTATCCTCGTTATAATACAGGTTTGCCGGCGTGGCTAACAAACAAATTTGATGCGAGTTCCTGGTTACCAATTCAGATGGTCGCAAATCCGCCTGCTTCACCTCTGCTGACAGAAAATCCTTTGCTTTATGAGCATCCACTTGCTTCGCAGTGGATGAGTGCTGGCGGCAGCCATAACGCCTACTTTGTGCGTACCATTTCGCTGCCTATTGATACAGTTGGGACCTGGCTGCGTATTGCTGCAACTGGTCCTGCTATTGTCTTCATCAACGGGCATCAGTTGATTGCCTGGAATGGTGAGGCACCTGTACCACCGCAACAAATAGCTGACTTTCTTAGCGACCAGGAAACAGTAATTCAATATCAGAAAGGTCTTCTGGTAGGACTCTACGATATTTCACCTTATCTCCATGCGGGTACCAATACTATCGCTGTGCATGTCTCCTCGCCGGGGAGCGTTGCCGCTCAAACTGGATTAAGTACACTTAGTGCTGCGCTCGTTGCAGATATGTTCTCCGGTGACATTCAGAATCGTTATATGTGGTTTCCTTCTAATGTTGGCTGGCAAGCGTCTGCCCAGGCACCTGACAATTGGGAACAAGGAGGAAGCGTTACCCAGGCCTGGTCATCTCCCTTTCCTGTAGGGCGTCCTGGAGTGACCCGTTCTCTTTATGTACCGGAAAACCCGACCCAGCATAATGTAAGCATTATCCCTCTTTCGCTCCTCGCCGGGGTTATTCTGTTGAGTGTGGGAGCGGTACTTGGACTCTGGTTACTGATGTCATGGTTGGTCAAGCGCCGCTACTCCTTTTCACGCACTGAGGCGCGTGAGATGATGAGTGTCGCATATATGCCTGCTCTTGCCTGTGAAATACTGCTTGTTGTACTTTCTCGTGAGCCTCAGATACCGCAGCCTTTTCCCTACACGTGGCAATGGGGAGTGTTACTCCTTCTGCTTGTGGGAGCTGGTTATCTCTTGCTCTGGCTAAATGCTGGAACAGTGCAAAAGTTGTTAAGCTATTTCATGAGGCTCTCCTCGCCCTTAAAGGCAGTGGTTGCACCGTGGAAAGCAGCGACCATCCGTAATGGATCAAAGGTTTATAGTCAACCTAAGATTCGGCTGGTAGTTGCGTGGTTACGCATACATTGGGGACTGGTAGTGCTCGTTCTCATTGCCCTTCCATTAATCACTTACAATCTCTCTTACGAACCTTACTGGCAAGATGAGCTAACGAGTTACTTTGCCGCCAGGGGCATTCTGGCGCATGGGCTTCCTCTCTTGCCCTCTGGTTTCCTCTATGCCAAAGGTGAACTGTATTCGTATGTCCTTGCCTTATTCATAGCAGTCTTTGGCGAACAGAATGGCGTACTTCGCGTACCGAGTGTTGTGGAATACCTGGTGAGCATACCGGTTTTTTACTATGTTGGTTGCTATTTTTTTGAGCGACGTATCGCTCTATTAGCGACTGCAATGCTTGCCCTCTCACCTTACGTGCTCTTATGGGGACGGCAAATGCGTATGTATGAGCAAGCACAATTTCTGACGATACTTGTGATGTATCTGTTTTATAAAGCGTTGCGGGAACCTCAACGTCCTCGCCTCGTGTATCTGGCCATAGTTGCCCTTGTAGCAACATACTTGAGCCATGAGGAGGTCTTTATTATCTTCCCCGCGCTCGTAATCTGTGTATTGCTAGCGAGTTTAATGGAAAGTAAGGCCGACAGAGCGATGCAAGTTGGGGCCAGACGTCTCCTGCCCCCGATACTGTACCAGAAACATTGGTGGTATGCTACAATACTGGGGGCGAGTTTAATCGCTCTCGAATTGGTGATCACTAAAGTATCACATCCGCCTATCCTCGGCACGGATCAGAGCCAGCAGTCACTTATCCAGGTGTCGGCTGATAACCTTGCATACTACTTTAAGCTCTTGTTCTTTCCACCTGCAGTGAATGGTAAGCTGCCATGGCTGACTTTGAATTCATTACTCGCTGTTGTTGGATGTATAGTGGGAATACGCTGTGCAGATGCGCGTGCAATATATTGTGGCCTGCTGCTGTTCATCTCTCTTTTCACTCTGGCTCTGGTGTTTACCCTCACGGCTGACCGCTATGTGTATCCACTTCTGCCAGCTTTATATTTAATGGGAGCTTACGCTTTGCTGAAAGGGCTGCGTTTCCTATGGAGGCTGGTGGCTTCGCCGCTTGCACCACAAGAGGGACGAACAAATATACTTCGTCCAGGTACTTCTGCCTTTCCACTGGTGCGCCTGTTGATGGCGTTTACGACGGCACTTGTGTGCGCAAGTGTCTTAGTCTTGCCGATGTTGCCGATCAGTGGCTATAATCTCTTTGTCAGTCGAGAAGCGGGTTTTCTCTATCATCGCCACTACGCTGATTATGATACTGTTGGACAGTACATGCATGACTCACATAAACGTATCTGGATCATCTCAGATAATGGTCAGTACCAATTGGGCATTACAAAGGGAGGAAGGTTTACATTTCCCCCTGATTTTCATATCGTGTACGAAGGGTATGGATCGGCTATTTATGTTCGTGGAGGTTGACATGTGGTTCGTGTGGCTGAAAGGAATGAAGCTCCTTATGCAGCCAGAAACGAAGCTAGCGCTTCTAGCCTAGGCTCATCTGGCTGAAAGGAATGAATGTTTTTGTACACGAGAGCACGAAAGGAGAATTTGACCGTGCATTTTCATTTACCTTGTTTCACGCGTAAGAGGATAATACTGGTCCTTCCTGTATTACTGATTGCGCTAGCGGGATGCTGGCCGTTTGCACAGAATTCACCGAATGGTAATCCAACGTCTGTCTCTGTGCCAACCATACAAACAGGATCTCCAGTGATAGGGAAACTTTCGCCTACTATTGATACCCTTGCGAAGCAAGTGCTCACCAATATACAGATGCATGGATGGAATCCTAAAGCGGTAACGCACGGCAAAGTCACGGGAGGACTATTCACTAACTGGAAAATGAGCAACCCCACGATCACAAATGCATTGGGCCTTGGACCTAGTGACGCGACTCAAAGCAAGCACGATATACAGGTGGATCTCTTTTACCTTATGTCGCTGGCTGATTATCAGTTGGAAGCAGTCCGACTGGGTAAGCGCTGGTGAAAAAACAATCGACCATGTGATAGCTGCTGCTCTAAACCCTCAGTATCATATGTTCTACAACAATATGACTGTTGGGAGTAATGGACACGATCAGGTGCAGAACTACCAGGCAAAGCCCAGTACGCAAGGCGAAGCGGCTACTGCATTACTGAGTGCATATACCCTGACACATCGCCAGGAGTACCTGGATGTGGCTGGTCAGGTCCTACAAAGTCTATTCGGAACGAGTGGGCTGTGGGATCAGCAACGAGGAGGACTTTTCTTCGCGTTTGATATGCAAAAAGAAAAACTGCTGAGTGGTTACAAAGAAACCCGCAGCCAGACTCTTACCCTGATCGCCCTTCACAACTATGATCAAATAATGCACGCGACGGGTAAATGCGCTTCAACAGACGGAGTTTGCTGTGAAATGAAGCTCCTGATGCAGCCAGAAACGAAGCTACGCATCTAGCCTGCGCTCATCTGGCTGAAAGGAATGAAGCGAGGTGGTGAGGAGCGGTAATTAGAATATAGGCTAATGTTTGTAACATTATACACCATGTATGAACTATTCTGAAGGGGAAACTTCTATGTGTGGCATCTGTGGTTTTTTGGACCTGGATGGTGAGGGCACTGTAACAGAGGGTGTATTGCGCCAGATGACTTCCGCACAGCGACATCGTGGTCCTGATGATGAAGGCTATCTCTGTGAACCGGGAACGGGAATAGGACTTGGCTTTTGTCGCCTGGCAATTCTCGATCTGACCCCTGCGGGTCACCAACCAATGTCCAACGAGGACGGGACGGTATGGCTCGTCTTCAACGGCGAAATCTATAACTTTCAGGACCTGGTTCCTGCACTCGAGCAGGCTGGTCATCGGTTCCGCTCTCACTCGGATAGTGAGGTGATTATTCATGCTTATGAGCAATGGGGAGCCGAATGCCTTCAGCGCTTCATCGGCATGTTTGCATTCGCTATCTGGGACAGTCGCAAACACTCTGTCTTTCTCGCACGCGACCGCATGGGCGAGAAACCACTCTATTATTGGAGCGACGGCGCTTACTTTGCTTTTAGCTCTGAAATGAAGGGTTTGCTGACTCTCCCATCGATTCCACGCCAATTGAACCTGCGTGCACTTCAATCCTACCTGTCATACGAATATGTCCCGTCACCTGAAAGTATCTTCACAGGTATTCAGAAGTTACCAGCAGGTCACTGCAACGGGTCCGCGCTCGATAGATGATTATGCATATGAATTGCGAGCGCTGCTCAAGAAGGCTGTCGCACGCTGCTTGATCAGCGACGTACCTCTGGGATTATTCCTGAGTGGTGGTCTCGACTCAAGCAGCATCCTTGCCATGATGACCGAGGTCAGTAGTGAGCGTCCCAAGACGTTCAGCATCGGCTTCGAGGAAAAAACGTTCAGTGAACTAGACTATGCCCAGCTTGTCGCACATCACTTTGGCTCTGAGCATCATGTAGAGATTCTCAAACCTGATGCGAACGACCTCGTTCAGACTATTGCCGATATACTGGATGAGCCATTTGCCGATGCCTCAGCGCTGCCCACTTTTCTCGTCTCGCGCATGGCACGTCAACATGTGACAGTCGCGCTCTCAGGCGATGCAGGTGACGAACTCTTCGCTGGCTACGACTGGTATCGTGCCCAGAAGTTCGCCTCGGCTACCATAGACCATCTCCCAGGTAGTATACGCCAGCAACTCAGCACTTTCGCCTCAGGCATTCCTCCCACTTCCAAGAAGAAGGGCATGAGCGATATCATCCGTCGCTTCCTGGAAGGCGCTAGCTTACCAGGAAAGATGCAACACTCACGCTGGCAAACCTTCTGGCAGGAAGACGACCTGGCGCATCTGCTGACAATTCCAGAAAACGAACGCTCTACCGCCATTGACCCACGGTTTCTAGCTCTCTTTGCAGCCAGCGAGAGCACCCATACCCTTGATCAACAGCAGTATGCAGACCTCAAACGGTACCTACCTGACGACATCCTGCTTAAGGTAGATCGGATGAGTATGGCCGTTTCTCTGGAGACACGCGGACCACTTATGGATTACACCTTCGTCGAGTTTGCAGCGCGCCTCCCCTCAGCGCTGCGTCTGCACGGATTGTCTACGAAATATCTACTTAAGCGGGCAATGGGAGATATCCTCCCTCAACAGATATTACGTCGTCCCAAGCTAGGCTTCAATATTCCCTACAAAAACTGGCTGCGTAATGAACTAAGGGATCTTTTACAGGATACACTCTCGCCAACACACCTTCGCCAGCAGGGACTCTTTCACCCTCAGTATGTCCAGACACTGATTCGCGAGCATATGGAAGGGGTTCGCGATCATTCACACAAGCTCTGGCAGTTGCTCATTTTCCAATTATGGTCGGAGCGCAACCTTTCCAGCAAAACAGCCAGTTTTCATCTCACTGAAAGTCGAAGGACTGCGCTGTGAGATGAACTTCAATCATCGATAAGAGTACACAAATTTGCTTATCCAAGGAGGAAAAAAGTAGTAGTAGATCTGTTGTAAATCCTTTCGAAGTGAAAACGTGCCAAAGAACTCTTTCTTAGCATGTTTTTAGTTAAAGTTAAATGCTGCCTCAACAGAGATGAAGATATCTTTTATGAGGAATAGACAAGTACTTCTTTCTTCTCTTCATAGAGTATTTCGGCTATTCCTCATTTTGCTCTAATTGATGGCGAAAGCCACTCATGTTTCATTAGCAAGAGATGTTATTTTCTGCGCATTATAGCCGCGTCGAGGCATAGAGAACTTCAAGTTGAGGCAGATGGATCTTTCAGCGCAACAAAAACAAACATATCTACCCTGCATTTATCTTGCAAGTATGGTAGAGAGTCAG
>WNFW01006332.1_pt1 | contig 14869 bp, 10 predicted proteins | sample 5400131 | NCBI WGS metagenome assembly WNFW01 (sample SAMN13153362, study PRJNA577476) | soil metagenome | isolation source: 20 cm soil or saprolite under grassland replicate 1 | place: USA:California | collected 2016-06-15 | reverse complement strand
GTCTCGCTGCCGGCATTGGTCGGCGCTTGGCGTCACGTTGGCGGTGGCGTCATGCAGAACCCGGCGCGAGCCTTTCCGATCGCGCGGGACAATATCAATCGCCCCGACCTGATCCGGCCAGGCACCCGGGTTATCAACGTGCTGCAGCTCGGTCGCGCACTGACCGGGCGGCTTGGGCTCGATCCGCCTGTGGACGCGTTGTTCGTCTACAACTGCAATCCGATGATTGCGGCTCCGGAAGAAGCCTTTATTGCCGAGGGGCTGGCTCGCGAGGACCTGTTCACCGTCGTGAGCGAGCAATTCCTGACTGACACGGCCCTCTACGCAGATCTCGTGCTGCCGGCGGCGACGCAGCTGGAACAGCTCGATCTCATGTATTCCTGGGGTCATTTTTACCTCACCTGGAACGAGCAGGCGATCCCACCTTTGGGCGAGGCGGTGTCGAACACTGAATTATTTCGACGGCTGGCGGAAACAATGGAATTCGACGATCCCTGGTTTCGACGCAGCGATGAGGAAATGATCCGGGACGCATTGGACTGGGACTCCCCGGCCGTCGAGGGCATCACGATTGCCGGTCTACGTCAGAAGGGATACGCGCGCCTCAATGTCGGCGCGGCGGAACGGCGAGCACCGCACGCCAATGGCGAGTTTCTCACGCGATCCGGGAAGTGCGAATTCAAATCCTCGCTCGCCGCAAGCGGCAGCTTCGTATTGCCGAACTTTCGGCAAGGTCATAATGCCGATCAAGCCGGCACACCTGTCGCCGGTGTGCCTGACTATATTCCGCCGCGCGAGCGGCCACTCAATCGTGCGGGGGTAAAGTACCCGCTGTGCCTGATCACTCCGAAGTCGCATGCCTTCCTTAACTCTGGTTATGCCAACATGCCGGTACAGCTCCATGCCGCCGGCGAGCAACGCGCGATGCTACATCCGGACGACGCTTTGCCGCGCGGAATCCGCGACGGCGCTATTGTGACGGTATTCAATGATCGCGGGCGCGTGGATTGCAAGGCGAAGCTTACCGCCGACATCATGCGTGGCGTCGTGGCTGTCCATGCAGGATATTGGCGCGCTGGCAGCAGAGGGAAAGCTGCGGTTAACGCTCTTGCCAGCGCGGAGGTCTCCAATATCGGCCGAGCGCCAACCTTTAACGACATCGCGGTCGAAGTGGCTCCAGCTTAACCCTTGCGACGTGGCAACGTTGTCGATGTTAGGATACCGACGGCGAGGCCATCATTCAGGTGGTCGGTAACGGTCCTTCGGGAATGACTCGCATCGAACCAAAAATAAGCTGTCGCCTTTGGCCCAGCATCACTGCGCGCTCATGCGGCAACCTCGCGTATCGCTTCGCTCGTGTAGGCACTGATTTGCCCGACGAGGCAAGCAGTGATTTTTCTGCCCAGAAAAAAAATCGCTTTACGGCCACCCCAAATCAGAGATTATCTCTACATCGTCCCACCCCACAGAGGGGCGGCTCGAGATCGTCACGGACGCGGGGTGGGATGCGGTGGACGCGGCAGCGTCGGGCGCGCAAGATGATGGCAGGGCGGGCTTCGGTCCGTGAGCGATCACAGCGTGCCAGACGAACGATGCTGACGCGGACGGCGAAGTCGTGTGGTCCTGGCGTCAAGAGTATTTCCTGAATTATTTCAAAGGCAAATTCTCGCTCGAATCCGCTGGGCCGGATTAGGCCTAAGTTCAGCGGTGTTCAGAGCGTTGCATGGTTTGCCGCGTGAACCTGCGGTGCCGACTGCCGCGGCGATTGCCCCGATCGCTTGCCTCGATCGACGCTCCCGCCGTAAACAAAAGGCCCGCGCAGAGATGATGCGCGAGCCTAAAGATACCGACTGAGCAGCTTAGTCGAGACGGCCCATTCTCCCACAGACCGGAGGCCGTCTCAATGTCCAATGCCGAGGACTTAATCGCCCGCCTCCCAAGCGGGCTCGCCCCCGCCGATCGCGCCACCTTCCCAAGACCGCTGAGGCCGCACTGGCGACCTTTCCCGAATGCTCGGGCGACGGCGCGACTATCGCTTCGTCGCAAAACTCTGGGGCGAGCTGGTACACGAAGCGCTACAAGGAGAGAGAGGGTAAGCGGAGTACCTTTCGACATCGCGGAGCTACTCCAGCCCCTGCACGGCAGGCATGTCCTGGGTCGGCAGGATCTGCGGCGTTGGCAGGTTTGCTTCGCCGACGGCGCCGGTTCTCTCGCTCGGAGGGCCGCTTGCCGCGTCAGCCGTTTTTGTTTGGGACACGGCCGGGGGCTCGGCCGGCCCAGCGGCGACTTCCGTGGGCTTGGGTGGTGGCAACGGGACGCTGTGCCTGGCGACGTGCGGGATCGAGGCCGGCGGCCTCAGCAGGTTCCGAAGCATGGTCTGCAGCGGCATTCCGAAATAGGGCCTGTTGGAATGAGACGCCGCGTGGTGCGGCGACTTTCCGGCATCGTGGGGCGCCCGTGTCTGGGCATTTGCGACGGGGATCGCGACAATCAGTCCGGCCGTGACGGCCAACCCAGCGAACGCTTTCATTGCCAGCGCTCCTGTTAGCCCTTAAGCCCTGTTTCGAAGGGTCGGCGCTGATTTCGGCGGTCCTTGGGCCGGATCGCGGCACCCCTGCTTCAATTCCGGGGCGCTTCAGGTCGTGAATAAGGCCATGCCGAGCGGCCAGCCAGCAAGCTCCTCAGCGAGGAGGCCCCGCGCCAGGCCCGTCGCCAGACCCGCACCCTCCGCGTCGTCGGGTGAAGCGGCATGGCGTACTGGGCCGCAACACGACTGAAGCCGCGCCGCGAGAAAGTCGCGCAGTAGTTCGTGGAGCAGGCCGGCTATGAGGTCTCCTTGCCGAAGATCGCTAGCGGCGTCACCGCAAGTGGCCGGCGGGTCGAGAAGGCACATAAAGGTTCTTCTGAAGCTGCTAGGCGCCGAGCCACAGCTGCGGCTGAATCACGACGCGGTCGAGCCGGTCTGACGCTATCCGCGCGGCTTGTCGATCCTGGCGGCGATGGTCGTCAATAGGACCGCCTCCCTGGCGAATTCGGTTGGTGCTATGATTGATGGTTGTCGCACTGAGAGGAGGCCTCGGATGTCCGGCAAATCGCGATATGGGAGTATGGGTAGCGTTAGCTGGTATGACGACCCGAACGACACCGCGGCCGCGAAAACCAGAAGTACAGCCCCAACCACCGCGGCTACCGTCGCAACCGAGGCAGCTGTTCAGGCCTCATGAGGCGCAGTACGTCCAGAATCTTGTGAGCGAGCAGATCGCAGCCATTCGTGATGGCGTCATCGGGGGAATGGTCGAAGCGGTCAACGAGCAGCTCGATCGCTTATTCGATGAAACCGACAAATTTCTTCGACGCGAATTGGACGGTAGCTCGGCGAAGCTGGAAGCAGCGCTGGCTGACATCCGCGCTGCCAAAGCAGAAATGCGCGAGGAAATCCGCAAAGAGCTTCGCACCGAAATGCGCAGCGAGATCGCAGACCGAATGGCGCTAATCAAGCAGCCAGCCGATGGGGCGCCCGGTCCGGCCGGGCCGCCCGGCAAGCTGGACATCGTGAAGAATCACATCAAGGGTCAGGTCTATTACCAACGCGATCTCGTGATCGCTGGGGACGGCGCGCTTTATCAGGCCGAACGCGACACGGCCGCAACCCCACCAGATGCAGACAGGCGCTGCATCACGCGCGCCGGCCGCGATGGCAAGGACGCACTCAACTTCCGCATTGAAGGGACTTATGATCCTGCCGCGACCTACCGTCGGCTATCGATCGTCACATTGAATGGATCGAGCTTTGTGGCACGCCAGGACGATCCGGGAGTATGCCCAGGTGACGGATGGCAACTGTTCGCTTCCGCCGGCAAGCGCGGCCAGCAAGGTCCTAAGGGCGAGCGCGGTGAACGGGGCTTGATGGGCCCGCTCGCGATTGTGCCTCGCATAGTCAGCTCCGGCATTGATGCCGGGTACAACCTCAATCTCGTTTACACTGACGGGTCTACTGACACTATTCCGCTTCGCGCGGCATTCGAGCAATTCTTTTCGGAGACAAGCACGTGAAGGACGGACCGGTCGCAGAATTGCGGGAAATGTACGAGCACTTCAGGAGCTAAATCGAGCGTGCCCATTTTTTGTGTAACGCGCCAGATGCGTGCAATCTTGAGAAGCTGGCCCGCGCGGGGTTGCCCAAGGAAGGTCGCGAACTGCTGGATTTAGCCGCCGCCAAAGAAGAGACAGCCGCGATCCGCGCCGAGGGACGGAAGACGCACTGATTTCATTCCGGGCGTAGCCGATCGGGCGATCAACGAGATCATCCTGACCGAGATTTTACCAGATCTGGAAGCCCAGCCTTGAAAGGAGTTATGGTCACCGACGAGGACGGGGGTCACGCAAACGAGCACTCATGGTCAAAGTGATAGACGAGACGCTCGGCCAACCACTGTCTGTGGAACAGGAGGTCGGTGGTTCGAGCCCACCCAACTGTACCAGCTATGGCATTGAGATTAGGAGATAATTTCAGAGAGGCTATGGGAAATTGCCTGCGCCGATCTTAAAAGGTTCCACTAAGGTTCCAAGAGCGGCGGGATCCCTAATACACTCCGCGATTGAATCGGGTCAACTTAGGGAGCGATGGCCGCCGCCGTGTCGCGTGCATATGCTGAGTAACTTATGAACCGGTACGTGATCCCTCCAGCTGAAGGCCGCGCTGGCAAGAGCCCCGCGCCAATGCCGAATGTTTCAAGTTCGCTGTTCGCATAAAACACTTTGATACTTGGCACCGGTGCGCCCGACGTCGTACGGCGGTCTATGATTAGCACTGAATAGCAGAAGGCTCCATCGGTGGCGAAGTTGCCTCAATGCAGAAAGTGATGACAACCGCGCGAAGTTATCCCGCGCACTCACTATCCATCTGCCGCCTTAGGCGGTGAGAACGCCGGCCCGGCGGTGCCCTCCCGCCCCGGGGGGGTATGTGGACAGGCCCCCCGGGGGGCACCCACCCCTTTTTCTAGGGGCCCCGCTCTTACAGATCGCTCGGAAAAATCCGTCGCCCTCCGAGGTTACACGTTCGAATCGTGTCGGGTGTGCCAATCCAACCCCTGGCCCGCCCCCCTTGACGCCCGGAGAGATGTCAGCCACCCGCAACGACAAAATTTGTCGGTTTTTAAGTCCGGAAACCTCGTGCTAGTCTCACCGAGCGCTTCGGCGTCTGGCCTTCGACACGCCACGGCCTCTAGACTTCGTCCGGATTGGGCTTCCGGACCTCGCTCCTCTGCCAACAGGAGATCGACCCGGCATCCATCGGCTTGAAAGTAAATTCATCTCAGACCGGACTGACCTCGCCAATACCTTGGCCAAGGCGATGTTCGGCGACCCCCTGGACGAGATGCGCATGGCCCAGGGCGCGTCTGATCTTCAAAACGACGAATACTATCGGCGCATTTGCAGTCTTTGTTCCCCCAGGGATGAAATATGTTGATCGCATCTTTTCCCGTGACCGGGGGCGCTTTCAGCCATGCCGCAATCTTAAGATTCCTTTCTGGCGACCTTTGCCCTCACTTGCGGTTCCGGTCCTTACAAGATCGTCACGCTGACCAGACGGCCCATGGTATGGGCGAAACTCAGCCATAGGAGTCATACGGCTAGCGCAGTGCTTCGCTCCCGCCACCCCTTGAATTTCGCAAGTGTGTCGAACAGTGATAGGTTGCTCGGCGAACACTGACGGCAGGGAAGGGCAATGCGCACTGCTGACACCGATATCTTCAATCTGGTCAGCCTTCGAGGTTCGACAGGGAGCGATCCAGTCGACCCGGTTCAGGGCGCTAGCGGCAGCGTTGTCACGCCGATCCTCAAAACCGCCAATCTCGACCTACGCAGCTCCAATCCTCAAATCCTAGCCGGTTTGCCTGCAGGAGCAGCGCTGAGCGCAAATAAGATAGCGGGGCTCAAGCTCGAAAAGCTCGCCAAGGCGATCAAAAAGGCGAAGTCAGTCTCGGTCTCCACATTGGAGGCCTTCCAGACGGCGAACCCTGACGTTGATGCGAAGGCGGTTGGATCGGAATATTCACAGCTGGTCGACACTTGGCTCGTTGCGCGCATCTCCAAGGACAGTGCGCTCGCAAGCCAAGCTGAGCGACTGATTAAGGCCGGCCGCATCTGGAAACAGTTTCTTGCCGATCCCGAACCCTTGAAGGCGCCCGGCGCAATCGCTGATCTGATCGACGCGAGACTTGGGTTTCCCCGGTATCTCCTGAACGCGGCGAACAAGGCCCAGGCGCCGAGCCCAAGCACCAGTTCAACCATTGCCACGGATAAGGCGAAATTCGTCAGGATTAAACAGGACGTCGCAACGCGCGAGAGCATCAAAACCAAGGCCAACCAGCTCTACTATGAGAACCTGGCCAACAGCAGCGCGCAAAGGGTCAAGCGGCCGCCGGCCACTGCCAATACGCGCCGCGCCTTCTCCAACGCGCAGTCGCGAGCCGCCCGCAAGCCGCCTTTGCTCGACAACACCTTTTTCAAGGAACTCGATAATCGGCTTACTACAACAGAAAAACAGAAGCTCGGCGCATGGTCGGGCGGAACTGCGCTTGACGCCCGTAAGCTGGGGCTCGGCGCTTTCTTCGGCAGCGTTCTCGACGTCGATGCGCTGCTCGGCGAAGCGAACGACCTGTGCTCGCGGCTCAAGGTGTTCGAGAGCGAGCAAGCAACTACCCTGCCTTCGCCGTCCACAGCGCCAACTGGAAACGAGCGCCCGGCGGTCCATGCGATAGGCTGGGGCGATCTCATCGTCGCTCGCGAGCGGCTGGTCGGCTACGAGGCCCGCGAGATCGCCCACATCGAGAACATCATGCCGGGCGAGGAAAAGACGCGGAAGCATGAGCTCAAGCAGACGACCGAACAGGTCAGTGAAACAACGACGCTGACCGAGCAGACGCGGGAAAAGGACCTCCAAACCACTGACCGGCACGAGCTCCAGACTCAGGTCAATTCGGTCATCGACGAGAAGTTTTCGATCAAGGCCGGGGTCAACCTGTCCGGCCGCTACGGCGTGACGACGGTCAACACGTCACTCGACACCACCTTCGATCGCAACAAGTCGGAATCGCGGTCAGCGACTTCGCAAGTCGCCCAGGAAATCATTTCCAAGACGGTCGACAAGACCTTCGAATCCGTCCGCGAGCTCAGGCGGACAACGATCACGGAAGCCGTGCGGGAGTTCAACCTGCATTCGCTGAAAAACCTTGCCGTGAGCGGAAGCCCCGCGCCCAATGCGATAAGCGGCGTCTATTGCTGGGTCGAGAAGATCCATGAGGTGGCGCTACGCCACTACGGTACACGCCTGATGGTCGAGTTTCATATCCCGGAACCCGGCCTGTCCCTCTTCTCGCAAGCGCGGGCGTCGAGGATCTCGGTCCCCAAGCCCGCCCCGCTCGCCATCGGGCCGCTCGATATCGACCCAACGAATTATCTGTGCATCGCCAAGTCCTACGGCGCCGTCGGAGTCGAGCCGCCGCCGGCGCAGTTCATCGAGGTTGGTTACACGTGGCGTTCGGAGCCCAGTGAGGACGATGACGGCGGAAAGTCTGAGGACACGATCGCTGCCATGATCTCCATCCCCGACGGCTACCAGCCGATCTCCGGCCACGCGAGCCTGACGTCCATCCCGCTGTCAGGTGTTTCGGTTGACGAAATCTACCTTTACGTCGCCATCGGCGGTCGGGAGGTTATCGAGTCCCTCGGCTACAGCCATGACGCGGACTGGGTGATCGAGCAGGCCGCGGCCTGGCCGAACGGGGTTCCGGTCTCGTTGATGGCGCACGGCCATTGGGACAAGACACTCACCCTCCATGCGACCTTGCGCTGCGAGCGCACGCCCAAGGCCATGACTGCCTGGCAGCTGAGGACTTGGGAGAAGGTCGTCGACGCTCACGAGCGCCTGCAGCAGCAATATGATCGCGCCGTGCTCGAGGCCGCTGCGCAGAATGCGGCCCTGTTCGAGATTAGCGGCGCAAGCGAGGCCGTCAATCGCGAAGTCGAGCGCACCGAGCTCAAGAAATGGGCGATCAAGACGATGCGCGTAGAAAGCTTCGACGGGCCCCTGTTCGATGCCGTCGTGAAGGTCGGCGACCAGCCCGAAATCGATCCCGTCGTTAGCGATCGGCAGAAGCCCATCGTCAGCTTCTTCGAGGAAGCCTTCGAATGGCGCGAGATGAGCTATTTTCTCTATCCTTATTTCTGGGGGAGGCGCTCGCGCGCGGGTCATCGTTCCAATCACGCCGGGCTATGAGGAACGCGTTCTTCATTATCTCGACTCGGATCCCGCCGATCCCGAGGTCGAGCGCATTTCCGCCCCGGCCCCGGGCGAGGTCCCAGCCGGCAGCCAGAACCCGCAGCTCTGGCTCGATCTTATCGTCGAGAAAAATGCCGATCTGGCGCTCGGCAGCGGAACGCTCGGCGTGACCAAGGCCAACGATCTCGTGACGATCAATGCCGAGAGCCGCTGGGTTCCGTCCGAACGCGACCTTGGCCGCGACATTTACATCGGCGGAGACCGGTACCAGGTGATCCAGGCGCTTCCTGCCACCCAGCAGATCCGCCTCGACCGGGCCTATGAGCAGGCGACAGACGCGAACGCCGTTTATGCGACGGGGAGCGTTCCGTTCGGTGCGCCCTGGCTGGTGCGTATTCCGACCGAGCTCGTCATTCTCAAGGAGAATGTCGCCCTGCTAGCGATTTGATCGCCGGCGGACGAACCGCTCATCTCAGCCCTTTTCGATGAGCGCCTTGATGCGCGGCGCGTTCTTGACGAACTGGACGATGGCGGCGCGCGCGGCGCTGAACTGTGCTTTCAAGTTTTCGAAGTCTTTGTTGGTGCGAGGCGCGCCCTTCTCGAGTACGCCATTCAACTCGCCGATGTGGATCTCGTCGGTACTGCGCTTGATCAATTTCTGCTGGGCCGCGTTGGCCGTGATGCCGGACCGTTTGAGAAAATCGATGAACTGGTAGACGGGCAGGCGGCGGCCGAGCTGCGTGCGCTGAACTAAGACGTCATCGCCCGAAACATGCGCGACGATGGTCGACTTCAGGCCCAGATTATTGTCGTCGCTGTAGACGACCGGATGGGCAAGAAGTTCGATCATCACATAGAGATGGTCGGTCAGCGCGGTGGCTTGGTCGAAGCTGTCCGCAAGATCCTTCTTCGACGCGCCGGTAGGCTCGATGTTCATCAGCTCGATGAGATAACCGCACAGCAAGCTGCAGCCGGCGCTGAAGGACTTGAGTGTCTCGAAATAATCGGGCCGCACTTTCTCGGTAATGCCGAACCCCATCAAGCTCTTGTACATCGGCCAGATGGACGACTTGAACAAAGGCTCCGAGGTTCGCGACGAAAGGGCCTTGGGCGTCAATCCGGCGGCAAAGATCGCGAAGCGGGAGCCGTAGAGAGGCTGGGTAATCTCCCGCGCCCATACGAGGCCCGCCGCGACTTCGCGGTCGATCTTGGCGACCGGAAAGGGACGGGGATCGAAAATGTCCGCATTGTTGACGCAGAAGCTCGTCTCCTCGTGATAGATGACGAGGGCGATATGTTCGGGGATGAGCAGGAAGCGGAACTTCAAGGTCATGCCCTTGGCCGCATTGGCGATGCGCATCAGGTCGAACGCGGTTTCGACAGCATAGATACCGCAGTCGAAGAATTGCCGACCGCTGAGGTCCGTCGGCCACGTGCTCGACAGATAGGGCGGGTCGGTGTCGCGCATATTGTCGCCGGTGTGGCGAGTGAAGAACTGCAGATAGCGGCGAATGAAAGCGATGAGCACAAGCAAGGCCTGATCGGGGCTGAGCTGCGGCGCGACGGATCGCATTACGGCGCGGAGCGCAGCGCCCCGGCTCTTACGATCGATGAGGTCGATCCGCGGTTCCTTCTTGATGCTCTTCTTGAAGGCGTCCCGAACCGGCTCCAGCGCGATGAGATCGGCGATCAGTTCATGCTGTTCGCTGACCGTCTCCGAGACGCTGAAGCGGATCTGCCGGTATTGCTCGACGAACTGGACGTGAGCCCGGTGCGCGACCGCGCGGGCGAGGCGGCCGAACCGCTTCGGCGGTTCGCTCGCCGGTTTTTCCCCGCGCCGGGGGAAGATCAAGGGTAAGCCCGTATCGGCGAGATAGCCGAGCATGGTCTGCTTGCTGGCTGCGAGGTCGTTATAGACGAGCCCGTCGCGAAGCTTGGTCTTTTCCGTCACGTTGTTGACGCCGACGATGTGGGTCGGAAGCCCCGGCGCCTGGGGAAAGCCCGCGAGCGTCGCGCACGACCAGTCGGGCACGGAGTAATAGCACATCATCGTCGCGATCAGGTCGCGGCGCGAGCGCTGAAGGCGGTCGAGGGAGAAGGGATCGCCGTCGCGAATCGTCTCGAGGATCGGCCGGTCTAAGCAGCCCACGGTTTCCTGGATGACGGCCATCGGCCGCTGGGCAGCTTCGTACCAGCCCGAAACCGAGTTCTCGTAACTGTCGTCGTTCTGGTAGCGCATGGCGAGTTCGACCTGGGCGAGCACATAGGCCATGCCCGCGAGGTGAATCGTATCGTGGCTGAGAACCGGGTCGGATGGATTGAGGCTGACGCGTCTGAGCTCGCGGCGGATCGCGTCGCGCGCAAGTTCCAGCGGTGAGACCGGCTTGGGCTCGGAAGAACCAATGTTCTCCCCGAAAAGCCGGTAGGAGCCCAGCGCCTTGTTGTTGTTGACCTTGGGCCAAAGCTTTGCCGCCGTGTCGGGGTGGATGAGCGGACTCGCGCCGACCCAGTCGCGCAGGAATGCTTCGAAAGCTTCGCGCGCTAATTGCTCCGCGCTTTTGGCCGGAGGCTGCACGGGCGGCGCGGTCAACGCGGCTTCGAGCTCGACCAGGAAGAGGTCGCCGGCCAGCAGTTTGATGGCGCGGTGCACGCGGAGGTGCTCGGCCTTGATTGCGAGCTTGATGGCATCGGGCTGGTCGCGGACGATCTTGGTGAGCTTGGCCACCTCGGAATTGATCTGCGGGTGAAGACGCTTGAGATCGTCGGGCGCTGGCAGTCCCTTGGAGGTTTCGAGCGTCGAATAGTAAGATGCGATGATCTGTTCGCTCTTGAGGAGCTGGGCTGCGAGGATCTTGTCCGTGTCCATCCTAGCCTCCATCCTCCGATCCGGTCCCACAGCAGTGGGACCGTTGAGCTTAAATCAGGAGCCGGAAGGACGACAAGACGGAGCACACCGTGCCTGCCCTGAAGCCGCTTGCCGCCTTAAGCTCAATAGCCTTCGGGCCTGGGTCGCAATGGACGTGCCCGCCGTGGGATAAGTTCATTGGCGATGCAAAGGCGGGCCCGGAGCAACGAGGCGCCGGACCCGAAAGAAGTTGCTGCAGGGCATTTGACAACAACAATCACTGAATCGCGATTCGGCCCGAATGTTCCGCAAATCGACCAGGATGCCTACGCTGTCGAGCGCGATGGGAACACCTTGCGCGTAGCGCAGCCCGCGATACCGCTTAGCGGCTTCGTCGTAGCTTTCGGCGGCGGACGTCCGCGCCAACCTGACCGGCAAGGTGAGCGATCACCTCGTCGATACCTTCGCCTACGCTGATAGCGCCGCAGCTGGCCTGGGCAAGGACTTCGGGGCCGGCAACGCGCGGCAGATAGAGGTAGCGGGCGAAGTCATCAACCAGCTGCCGGGCGAGGACGTGATCGCCACGCCGCAGCGGCACATGGTCGAGGTGCTTACGCAGGATCGTCGAGCCGAGACCTGCCACCAGCAGCTCGTCGCTGCGAAGCTCCTTGCTCGCACGCGCCGCCAAGGCGTCAGTCCCGGTCAGTCGCAGGGCCTGCCATGCACGGCTGACTGCGGGTTTGTCTGTTCCGGCACCAGCAGCCAATGATAGGTCTCAGGCAGCCGGGCCAACACGGCGCCGTCCGCCGCCTGTTTCTGTGTTTCGGCCTGACGGGCTTGGTGCGCATCTAGGTTGAGTAAATCCTTCTCGGCCACGATCGACGACCATACGACGCATTTGCGGAGCGCTTCGTCTAGATCCTGCAGGCGCACCCGGTCGGCGGCGAGGAATACGAGCGTATTTCCGCATCATCCGAGATCAATGATGACCTTAAGCTGAGAATTGCAGAGGCAAAGACACGTCGGGATTTTCTTAGTCACCATTACTTTCGCGAGCGCGCGATCGAGTTCGCTAGCCGGGACGGCCGAGATAATATGATTGCGGAATTAGACAGGGATGGGGACTTTTTCGAATCCGTGGACAAGCAGTTGGAAAAGGAATTCGTCCCTATCCGAGGGAAGCTGGGCATGAGCGAAGAGAAGCTACGCCAGTATCCGACCGATGACGAGGACATGAAGGTGGTCCCAGATGCTCGGCATGCGGATGTTCAACGCCTTCGGCGCGAGCCTGAAACTGGCGCTCTCTGGCTATGTGCAAAACGGCGCCCTTCTGATGCGCGACATTCTCGAAACGGTCTTTCTCATGGATCTATTTTGCGGCGAACGCGACTTGATCAAGAAGTGGCGTTTCGCGAAAAAGGAGCTCAAAGCGGATTTTCGCCGACAGCCGTGCGCAAGGCGCTCGACACTCGATATGGCCATGTGACCCGACGCCGAGAGGAAACCTACAAGCTGTTTTCCGAACTGGCAGGGCACCCGACAATGAAGTCCTGCTGGATGATGCGCCCGCAGAAGGACGGTGACGCCGTGATTGGCCCTTTCATCGAGAAGACGAGCCTTGAGGCCGTTCTGTCTGAAATGGGTCGTCTCGCCGTACAAGCTGGCCAGCACCTGATCGCGTTTTTTCCCGGCGACTGGCAGCAAGGGTTCGGCCCGCGGCTTAGCTTTGCAGAGGTGGAGGGGGAATGGCTTGCGACCTTCTATCCCGAGGCTCCTAGTGCCTGAGCCGGTTTGCCAAAAGAGAAAAAGGTGGGAACGGTTCGGGGCGCAGGATAGCCCCTTAGCGTCACAAGAAATTACATCGCGCAAACAATTACATAAGAGTGCCCAGTTTCATCCTGTCAGGCGCGCCATATTCACAAGCACTTAGATCAATCGTTCCCCCGCCCGGAATGCGCTGGCTACCATATGGCTACGCAAGTGCGCCCGCTCCGTCGATGTGACGACGATCTCCCGTACCGGAAGCGCTCGCGTGATACTCCGACCCCCGGGGGTATGTGGACAGGCCCCCGGGAAGGGACAAGCGGACATTCCGAAAACGCGCCACCATGTCGCCTAATGACCCATCTCGGAGTGCGCCAGGAAAGCTGGCAAAGAATAGGAGGTGGAAGTCCCCCACGGGGAAGGTTTAGCCAGCCACCCCGATCCCGAGTGATGCGCGGCGTCCCGCGAGGGCCGACGTGAAGCGTTCACAGGGGAGACCACGGGCCAAGTATTGAGCTGCGAAACGGGTCTAATTCCGAGCATTTCATATTTCGGTCGCGAAGCTTGTTTCAGCCCTACCAAAGCGCTCATCCGAGCGGTTACTATGACGCATACTTAGGGGGCGGGCATGGCGACAATCTCTCTGCGTTCTGGGTGGTGCGGCGGCGTCATGGCCTACGGTGGCGGGAGCGCAGCAGCAGCTCAAGATCAGCGGCTTCCTCCGCGCAGGAGGGGCGCACGCGTAGATTCCGATGGTCGCGAGTCTCGAGCAGCGCCTGACCCAATCTCGTTCGCAGACGCTCTCACTACGTCGGGGATCAACGGAGAAACACTATGGATGAGAACGATCGCTTGGATTCGATGGCGCGATGGATGTGGGATGCGAGACAGCGGCGCCAGACCTTTTGCAACCTGCCCAACGAGTTGCGGCCCACATCCATCGCCGAGGCCTACGCAGCGCAAGAGGTTTATTATCGGCTTGCGGAGTCAGTATATGGCCCCGTTGCCGGCGCCAAGATTGCCACCACAACCAAGGTGATGCAGAAATTGATGGGCATCACGCATCCATGCGGCGGAGCGATCTTTGCACGAACGATCCGTACGTCACCGGCGAGGCTGCGGACTGCGGATTTTGTTAATCTGCGTGTCGAAAGCGAGATTGCGCTGAAACTCGGGGCTGATTTGTCCGCACTGGGTGCACCTTGGACGCGCGACGCTGTTGTGCCAGCTGTCGCGAGTGCGATGCCTGCATTCGAACTGATCGAGGACCGGCACGCGGACTATAACACTACCGATGCCTTCTCGTTGATCGTCGAGAATTGCTGGAATGGCGGAGTAGTCCTGGGTAACCCCCAGGCCGTTCAGGTCGGAGACCTTGTCGGCATCGCCGGTCGGCTCAGCATTAGTGGCAAAACGGTTGGCGAGGGCAACGCAGAGGATCCCTACGCGACGCTTGCTTGGGTCGCTAATCATCTCGCCGAGCGTGGTCGTGATTTAAAAGCTGGCATGGTGGTAATCACCGGCAGCGTTATTCCAACGGTTTCAATTGCGAGCGGCGACCGCGCGCTGTTCACGGTTGATGGATTGGGCGAAGTCGCCATGGAAGTCTTCTGAATGTACTGCCACCGCGCTCATCAATGAGTAGAATCACTTGGCGCAGCTTTCGTGTTGCTGACCGTGTTAAAAAACTAGGCACAGATGACGCGCTGGCGTGAGGGTCGAGTAGGCGGTGCGATGTGCGCTATTGGCACTTTTCGGACATGCCGAATCGTGCCTGAGAATGTCGGCTTTTGGGGGTAGAGCGGACTTCGGGCTGGCATCAGCCGATGTCGCAGTTTGACCCACAGCAGACCTCGGACGTTCTGTCCCATTCTTCTGGCTCGCCCCACCCCATGGTAGGCATCGCGACTTGCGGCTTGAGCCGTTATGATGCCCGTCCCCACGCAGAACCGGACCAGAGCCGGGCGTTCCGAGAG
>WNFW01011050.1_pt1 | contig 14870 bp, 7 predicted proteins | sample 5400131 | NCBI WGS metagenome assembly WNFW01 (sample SAMN13153362, study PRJNA577476) | soil metagenome | isolation source: 20 cm soil or saprolite under grassland replicate 1 | place: USA:California | collected 2016-06-15 | reverse complement strand
GGGCTGCCCGGGCTCGTCGTCTTCAGAAAGTCGCGTCTGTCCATAGCCTTACTTTCGATCGAATAAAAAATGTGTACTGCCGCTAGCTCGCCCAGGCCAATAACTGGTCCAACCCGGCGGCAGCATTGGATTCGGTGCCACGCGGCAAGGAAGGTCCGATGGCAATCGCTTCGTGGTGACCTTCGAACCAGACGAGGAACGAAGATTGCTCGGCTCCCGGGAGCCGTTGCAGGTTCAGCCAGTTGTAATAAGCCCCCACGTCCGCATCGATCAGGGAGCCGAGGGGATCAAGTTCAGCAACGTCATGGCTCGCGGAGAGCATTTCGTTCATCGGCTTCTGCCTTTGGCGCGGAGCGAAGCGGACCAGCAAGGTGAGCGGCTGGGCTCGCCGCAGGGCTTCGCGCGCCGCCCATTGGGCGAAGGTGGTGCTGAAAACCTGCGTACCGGAGCCTTCGGTCAGCAGCTTGACCTGAAAGCGATCCAGCACTGCTTCGCCGGCCTTGCCCAGACCGAGATCCGCGGGACGCATCTGCGCGAGAATCGTGCGCAGCGCCTCCGGTCCCATCCCGGGCCGCTCGATTTCGGCGCGAATTTTGCCTGACAAAGCCGCGCGCACTGATTCCAGGGCGTGATAGGAGACGCACGTAAGCACGGGGTCGTAAGGGGCTGCTTGCCCGCCATCGATGTACCAGTGGCCATAGGGAACGGGATGCGCCTTGGCTCGAGTGGCTACCAGATTCAGAAGAAGTTCCAGCCCGTTCTCCGGCTTGACGCCGCTGAAATACGCGCCATGCGCACGGAGTTTGCGAAAGAGGGGCTCGTCATGTGCGGCAACTCCCTGGCCGATGACGGTGATTCCGAGACGCCGCGCCGGAGGCAGTTCCGGCGGCGCAACAGCCCGCAAACGATCGGCGTAGGCAAGCGCCGCGGTTCGAAAGGCATCCAGTTGGTGGGTAGTCCAAAGGTATGACGACAGTTGTTCCACGAACTGGCCGGGCGCATTGACCCAATCAGAATGTTCGAGCTGGGAGGAAAGAAGGATTTGCGCGAATCCTTGAAACCAGTCCTTTATCTGTTCCGCAGAAAGAGACTTCAGATTCGCAAGTTCGTTTTCCAGCGCCCGGCGCTCGGCGGGGAATTTGAAATCGTATTCAATAACCTCTCGCAATAGGCTCGGCAAGAAGCTCAGTGGCAGCCGCTGCAGCGCGGCGACGTGGCCGGTGACCAGTTTTCTTGCTTCCGGCGGATAGCCATTGAACTGCTCCGGTTTGAGGTCGGCTGGGAGCATAGAATCTACAAGAGTTCCGGTATCGGCTTGCCCTGAGCGAGCGCGGGAGAAAATCCCAGCATCGAGCCGAGGGTTGGCACGAGATCGGTCGATTCCATCGGGCGGTCGAAAACCACTCCCTCGCGCACGCCGGCGCCCAGCGCCATCATCCAGGTGGTGCGGGAGGGCGCATCGCCGGTGCGATGATGCTGGAATCCGTTGCCACCGGAATCGTCGTCCGAGTCGCGGCCAAAGTCCGGCAGAATAAAGAGAGTCGTCTTACCGGCGTATTCCGGCTCGCTCTGGATGGTTTTCCAGATGTCGGCGCAGAGGCGGTCGGTGCGCCGAATACCGTCAACGTAGAGTGAAAAGGCTCCGGCGTGGGCGATATCGATATCGTGCATGGTGATCCACAGGAGGCTGGGCGCCTGTTGGCGCATCAACTGGCGCACGATATACACCGAGAGCTCGTCGGGGCTCGACAACGTCCGCGCGTGGGTCTTGAAGTCATCGACGGAAAGTTTCAGCATCATTCCCAATTGCTGCAATGCAAATTCGCTGCCGCCGAGTTCCGGGGTGTAGAACGGCGTTTCATAGTTGTCACGCAGCAAATGTTCGTAGTCCGTGCCGCCGCCGGAAGTTGCCGCCGTCAAGAGATGCTTTGGCAGAATCACTCTTGCTCCCAAGCCTGGACCGTAGGAACGGTGGCTGCTTTCTCCGATGCGATTGAACCCGTTGCTGGGAGCAACGACCCACGCGTCGGAGGCGGGACGCTTCAAGTCCTTGCGGAAGTACTCAAACACCGTGGGGTGTTCCGGGGGAAGGGAAGCAAAGTTGTTGATCGTTTCATAGACGCCGGTTGCCAGGCTTGCGGTTGCCACGTAGTGGCCCAGGATTCCGCGATTCACCACTTGCGTGAAGAAGGTTGACTGCGGGATGAGTTCGCGTATCAGATGCGGGATGTTTTCCTGCCCTTCAGGGGCGAACGTTTCCTGGTCCCGCGCGCCGCCGCCGAAGGTGATGACTACTACCTTCCGCTTATTGGTAGAGATACCCGCTCGAGCGATCAGGCTGGAAGGCAGCAGGGAACTGCCCAGCGCCACCCCCGCGGCTCTACGCAAAAATTCGCGGCGGCTCCAGGCGAGTTGCCGTGCGAGTTCTTGGGGAGCGGATGCTCTCGTGGCGGCCAGGCGAGCCCGGTCCTTGGCGGTCTGCAGTGAACAGTGGGAACTCATTGCAAATGGAACGCTTTCCGTAAAAACTACGACGCGGCAGAACCGGTGTCAAGACCCGTCAGAAGCGCGGCATCTTAATTTTTCCCTGTCCGCGCCGCAAAAGCCGGACTGAATCACGGTTTCGCGGACGGGGAATCCTTCGCCGAATAAACAAATTGCCGAATTTCCGCTCTTTGTTTGTCGAGATCGGCCAAGTGCTGTTCGCGGATTCGCTGATAAACCTGGAACTGCTCCTGGGCGCGGACTTTTTCGCCGGTTCGAACGTACGCTTGGCCCAGGCGATAGTGAGCGTCGGCGAGATCGGGATTGAGTTCAAGCGCGCGTCCATACTCCGGGACGGCCTCGGTATATTTGTTCTGGTCGGAGTAGAGATTGCCCAACTGCAGGTGGGCTTCTGCGAGCTTGGGATCGAGCGCGAGCGAATTTTTCAGCAGCGATTCGATTTGACGGAGATCCAGGCCAGGATCTTGCGCCCGCTTGCCCTTCCACAAACTCATCGCGTAGTAGTAGAGGGCCCGCGCATTGCGCGGCTGAAGTTCCGCGAAACGGCGGAAACGCTCGATGACTTCCGCAGCCTGGCTTGGGGAACTGTCGTAGGCTTTGGACAGAAAAAGATAGCAGCCGGGGTCGGAGGGATTCAGATCGGCGGCCCTCAGCAAGGATTTGACCGCGTCGTCATAGTTACCGCGCGCGTAGAGAGCCATCCCTAGGCCGATCATAAGGCGCTGCGATGCGGGATAACGATCGGAAGCTTGCTGAAAGACTTCGACGGCGGGTCCGAGCGTGCGGTGGAGAAGGAGCTCACTTCCCCAGTCGAACAGGTTGCCCTCGCTGGGATCCATGTGCGCGGCGATTTCGTATTCATTTGCGGCAGGCACGAATTTGCCGTCTTTCTCTTCCACTTCTCCCAGCAAGTTGTGCAATTCCGCAGTGTTTTTTCGCTTCAGGAGATGCTGGAGCAGTTGCCGGGCGTCTGCGAGCCGGCCGGTTTGAATGTAAGCCAGGGACAAGTCGTAGCCGTTACCGTAGGAAGCAGGATTGATTTGCTGAGCCTTTTCGAGGAACGGAGCGGCCTCGGCGACTTTCCCAGCGCGAACGTAGGATTCACCCAGGTTGTGGTTGGTATCAAAGCTCCGCGGCTCAAGCTCGACGGCTTTCTTGAATTGCTCGGTGGCGAGATCGAACTTTCCCAGGCGGGCCAGATTGGCGGCGAGGTTCGTTCTGGCAGGCGTCGAGTTCACCAATCCCAGGAGTTCACGGACTTCAAAACTTTCCGGAGCTTCGCGCACTAAGTTCTCCAGTTGCGTGGCGGCTTCTGCATACCGGCCAGAGTCATATTGAGCGACGGCCGCCTTGAACTCACGATCCAAATCCTGGCTTTGCTGGGGGCCGGCAGCGGCCGCTGCCAGGCACGCCAGAAGAGCCGCGAAAACAGACCAAATCGACGGGTTTCTCGTCATCACGATATTGCAGATTACCACCGCGCCGTGGCCGGCGGGGGTAGGGGATTCAGAGAAAGCCAGAGTGAGAACAAAGGGCGCCCCGACGCGGTGGTTGGGGCGCCCTTTGCGGCGTGTCACTTGGGCCTAATAGTAAAGCTTCAGAGCGAATTGGATCTGTCTCGGATCGTTAGGAGCGTCACGAGTTGAACCGATTTCGCCGAAGGTCGAACTGTTGAAATGGTTCGAGTCGGAGATAGCGACAACACCGTTGCCGCCGAATCCGGGAGAGTTGAAATTCGGGTGGTTGAGAATGTTGAACATTTCCGCACGGAATTGCAGACGGACGCGCTCGTTGAACAGAATGTCCTTGAAGATCGAAAAGTCCAGCCTGTGGAATCCCGGTCCTGGTATCTGCCCAGGGGGGCCACCCAAGGCGGCAAGGCCCGTCAGAGGAACGCATCCTGTCGGAGAAGCGGTGGGGACCCCGCCGGCACCCAAGACGCAAGGCTGGGCAAATGCCGCCGGGTTCCCAATCCAGTTCAATCTCCCGTGAGCGGTGTCGGTGTACAGTCCAAGTTTCGGGTCCTGCCCTTTAACGAGGAGGGCATAGCACCCCGTTCCCGAGGTCGTGTCCGAAGGGCAAGGGAGGGTAATGGGCTGGCCACCCTGAAGAGTGGCGATCCAGTTGACGCTCCAGCCTCCAACCACCTTGTTCGTCACGCCGCTGGCCTGTGACATGAAGCGCTTGTTCTTGCCGAAGGGAAGTTCGTAACCCCCGCTGAAGTGGAAGACATTGCGGATATCGAAGGAAGCCAAGCCGTAATCACCCTGGATTCCGAATCCGGGAACGTACGGAGCACGGTAGCCCCGCAGGCTACCTCCGTTGAGCAAGTCGCCAGCGTCCGATCGCGTCTTGGACCACGTGTAAGTAGCCAGAAAATTCAACCCGCCACTAAATTGCTTTTCAACCTTGGTCTGAAGGGCGTGGTAGGCACTGCTCCCCTCCGTCGCCGCATAACTCGAACCTTCCCCGAAATCCTTAAACGGCTTGAAATTGGAAGAACTCAAGGTTCGATCCAAGATTTGGGTGACGCGGTTAGCGCCCGGGAACGACTCCAAATGACGTGCCAGCGATGTCACGTAACCAGCCTGGACGGACATTGAGGGAGCCAGTTGATACTGGACGGTCAAATTGCCACCCATAGAGTAGGGAGTGAGGTAACTAAATTGGATTCCGCGCAACTCCAACCCACTGGCGTTGACCACAAGCGGGCTAAGCGGTGTACAACTGAAGCCCGTCGCGATGGTTGGGCCTCCGGCGGGTGTTGCAGTGGCGCAGCCTGCAAAGTTGTTGATGGGGTGAGTTTCGTCAGGTTTGTTGAAATGGAAATTAAACTGAAAAGGATAGTTTTCCCCGATGTTGGGTGAAAAACCGCGGTTCTCAAAGCCGTTGTAAAAAATGCCAAACCCGCCGCGGGCCACGAGCTTGGGGTTAACCTGGTAGGCAAATCCGAAACGCGGCGCAAAATTCGTCTTCTGGGAATTACCAAGCCCGCTTCCGTAAGCATTCGTGGCAAGGCACTTGATGCCGTCCGCAGCAAGCAAAGTAGTGAAGCTTACCGAGACGAAAGTGTTGTTGCAGGAGTTCTTACCCCCTGGCATTAAGTAGGTCGGACCGTTGAGGGGACCGCCGGACGGGATGAAGTTGGCTTGGTTCCCATGGTGCTCCAGAACCAGCCCGAAGAAGTCCCAACGCACACCCAGGTTGAGGGTCAGCTTGGGAGTAATCTTCCAGTCGTCGTTGATGTAAGTGCCGTAGTAGTTCTTTCCGTTATCGGTCAAGGAGATGTTGGAGACGAATACTTCGTTGGGGCCGCCGACGTAATCAACTCCACCCAGCACAGTTGATGCGATCGGAGTCAACAACATTTGTGCGCGGCCCGTGTTGCCCCCTCCCACATTGGGGATATCCGTATAGACGCCGTCGAAGTTGAATTGTCCGCGTGACCAGGGCGGCTGCAGCGTCGAGAACTTGACGTGCTGAAACTCGAAACCCATTTTGAAGGTATGCTTGCTGTAGATTTTGGTGACATCATCTGTAACCTGGAACGTGGAACTGACTTCATCCGAAGGCAGGAAGGCATTACTGCCCAGCGTTGCCAGACCGTTGACTCCGAAGGCGGGAAGTCCGCCATTTTCCGACAGTTGGGGTATGTCCATGACGCCGCCATTGGTGAGAGGAAGGTTGCTGAGATCATTGGCCGCGGGCGAAACGCGCGTGGTGTGAAGGTAGCTCAAACCCGCACGAGCTTCGTTAATCAGGGTCGGAGAAATCGTATGGGTCCAGCCCAGTGCGCTCTGCTGAGCGTTCGCGGTCTGACTGCCCTCCTGGAAGCCGCCGCCATCGGGGATGCCTCCGAAAATACCGGGAATCAAATTTGGATCATCCACGTAGCTGAACCGGAAGAAGAGCGTGTCCTTTTGGCTAAAATTGATGTCCAGCCTGGCGTCAAAGGCGTTGCGGTGTTCCCTCAATGCCGGAGAATCCGCGAAATTAGCGAGAAGCGCGGAGGTGGCGTTGTTGGTTGGGTTCGGATAGAGATTCAAAAGCTTGATGGCGTTCGCATCCAAACGTCCGGCTGGAATCTGATTCAGTTTGCAGGCAGCGATGTTTGCACCTGAAAAGTCAGTCGTATTGGCGGGGCAAGCGGCGCTTGGGGTGAAGAAAGGATCGCGGACAAACCCAGTGGGGACCGCTCGGGTTGTGGCGGGGTCCAGAATCGTCCCGACGGGGATCATGCGACCCAAGGCGTCGGGCCTTGCAGGGCGCGACGCTTGAGCGAGAATCAGGTCCGAGAAATCGGTGTATCCACTCTGCCGCTCGGCGAGGCTGGGTACGGATCCCTGGTGAACTGTCCCCTGAATCCTGCGCAGACCTTCGTAGTCGCCGAAGAAGAACACTTTGTTGCGGCCATCAAACAGGTGCGGGATTCTGACAGGTCCGCCGGCCGAAAGTCCGAATTGGTTCTGGCGATATTCACCCTTCTTGACGCCATTCGCGTTTTCAAAGAAGTCCGCGGCATCCAATTTGTCGTTCCGGAGAAACTCCCAGAGGGTGCCATGCAACTCGTTGGTACCAGATTTGATGGTGGCATTGAGAATGGCAGCCCCGGAGCGGCCGAACTGCGCGCTGAAGCCCGTGGTCTGAACCTTGAATTCTTGAATCGCATCGACCGGGGGAAGAACGACAAAGTTCGTACCGTTCAAGAAGTCCACGGTGTCCGAATTGTTGTCAATACCATCGAGCAAATAATTGTTCTGCGCCGGCCGGAGGCCATTGGCAGCGAAGGCACCGGTGGCGGCATTGCCACGCGTGTCGGCCTGAGGAGTGTTCACGCCCGCGGCGAGCTGGGCCAGGAATGTGAAATTCCGCCCGTTTAGGGGAAGATCATTGACGCTGCGCGTGTCTACCACTTGGCCGACGGAACCACTTTGGGTTTCGAGGACAGGAGTGCTTGCGGATACTTCGACGATCTGTGTCACTTCGCCCGGCTTGAGCGAGAAATTGATCACCACATCCGCACCCACGTTGACCGCGACATTCGTTTGCGTGGTGGTCTGGAATCCCTGGAAGGATGCGGTGAGCTTGTAACTCCCGATTCTGACCGGCGTGAACTTGTACGAACCATCCGGTCCGGTAATGGTCGAGAGCGAGGCGCTCGTGCCTTCATTCGTCAGCGTAACTTTGGCGCCGTTGATCGGCGCCCCCGAGGTGTCCGCGACGGTCCCCAGGATGGTACCGGCGTCAACTTGGGCGTGGAGACGCTGCGCGCTCAAGAATATAAACAACACTACGGCAGTCATCTCCAACGATGCCCGCAGGATCCAAGTCGAGATAGGCTTTCGATTCATAACCGATCCTCCTAAGGCGCTCTGCACCAATACTGAGCAAGCCGCGCAAGGTCTGTGATTCAGGCCATCCCCTCGACCATTGCAAAGGAACCAAAAACCCGCTCGCCAAACCCTGCGCATACAGTTTTTGCGGACAGTGGCCTGATTGAGCGCCTGACCTAACTCGCGAAGCAAAACCGCATTGCGCTTCACGGCACCAACGTTTTTTACTTGAGACCCCTGAGCCACAGAATGGATGCAACCGCGATCCGAATCGGGCCCCCCCAAACCACTTAAACGCTTAACCTAGTGTGCGAGGTATTACACCGCTCCTTGCATCTTGTCAAGCAATTTTTTTCATCTATACTTCGCGTGTCGCGGGCATGCTCGAGAAGTGCGAAGACAGACCAGAAACGCCCGCGAATGGCTGAGTAATCGAACTATGGGTCTAACCATTCGTGACGTCGCGAAGGCTGTAGGCGTCTCCACCGCCACTGTCTCCAACGTCTTAAACAAGACGGGCAAAGTTGGCCGGCGCACACACCTGCTGGTGCTCTCGACCGTCAAGCGTCTCGGATACTTCCCGAACGTTCATGCGCGGCACCTTGCTTCGCGCGACAGCCGCACACTTGGAATCATCGTGTCCGACATCGAAAATCCGTTCTTCCCGGAAGTGATCAAGAGTTTTGAAGTCCGCGCCCGGCAGCTGGGTTATGACGCCATTCTGAGCGATACCAACTATAATCCGCGGAGGACCCGGGAGGCCGCCCAGAGAATGATGGAGCACAACGTCCGCGGCGTTGCGGTGATGACCTCCGAAATCAGTTTGCGATTGATCCACGAACTCGCCCGAAGAAGGATTGCCGTGACTTTCCTCGACCTCGCGCCCGTTCGGGGATACATGAGCAACCTGAGAATTGATTATTTCTCTGGCGTCGAGCAAATCGTTAAATACCTCTATAGGAATGGACATCGGCGAATCGCCTTCATTGCAGGGAGACCCAGGCTCAAATCAAACAACGCCCGGCTAGAAGCGTACGAGAAGTGCATGCTGGAATTGGGACTCGAGCCGGGACCGATACTGCGCGGCGACTTGCGCTTCGAAGGTGGCTTGGCGGCCGGTTTGGCCATCGCAAAGCTTTCTCCCAGGCCCACCGCGGTTGTGGCCGTCAACGATCTCACTGCCGTAGGCGTCATCAAGGGTTTATTGAAAGCCGGCTGCCGTGTCCCGCAGGATGTTTCCGTTACGGGATTCGACAACACGCGCCTGGCCGAATATAGCAATCCCTCGCTCACCACTGTGGACGTGCACCGAGACATGCTGGGCCAGATGGCGGCCGACGCCCTTCATGAACTCTCTCGCTCACCGAATCCTCAGGGCAGGGAATATCAGATTCCCGCCGAACTGATTTTGGGAGATTCCTCGGGACCCGCTCCCTCTGAACAAATGCCTTAATGTTTGGAGTGGCCTCACGTGAGTGCTAGCATGCGAACGACGGGCCATCGCTGCGCGGACGCTAGAGGATGACCCGTCACAAAGACGAGGACCACATTTTTTCACGTCGAACCTTCTTGAGAAGGATGCGGTGGGCGCCTCTGCTTTTTCTCCCGGCTCCTCTTCACGCGTCGCCCTTTCCGTCGATACTCCCAGAGACCACCGGGGACGGGACCTCCACTTTCCCCTTCGCTGATTTTCGTCTAACGCCCCACTATCCCGCGAAGTCTCCGCTTGATGATGTTCTTCGCCTCGTTGCTCCCGGCGCGGATGAGTACATCGCGGAGAAGTACGCATTTGAAATCATGCGGCTTCTCAACGAATGGAGCCAAGCTCTTAAGGCAACGCCGCCCGCTCTTGCCGTATTGGCGAAATTCCTGGACCCATCGATCGAAGCCACTCCGCTGGTTCCAACCCAGGAAAACACGGTCCGTTCGGGGAATGGCCTCGAGGTCTTTCGAAGGCAGTTTTCGACCAATCTAGTATCGGGCCGCGAGCGATTTCTTCACGAGATCAAAACCTACCTGACCTCAATCTCGCGGGTGGAGACGGCTGAATTCGAAATCGTGGGGATTGAGGAAACCGCAGGCTCTCCGCCGACAGTCCACATCGACATCCGGTATCTCCGATGGGCGGCGGCGGAGGAAACTCTCAGCCGGGCTCGCGAGCCGGTTTTCATCGACATTACTTCCCAGGCTCTAGGCCAAACGGAATCGTACAAGAATCAGTTGCTTCACGGAGTCGATTATTGGCGCACGGTTCTCGACGGGGCGTGCGGAATCGACGTTTACGGCAACAATGGCTTGGCGGCGGGAGATTTCGACAACGATGGACTGGATGACATGTATGTCTGCCAACCTCCGGGACTTCCCAACCGGCTCTATCGCAATCGCGGTGATGGGACATTCGAAGATGTGACTGAAAAGTCCGGTGTGGGCGTGCTGGACGGCACGGCTTGCGCTCTGTTCGCGGATTTCGAAAATAAGGGGCTTCAGGACCTCCTGGTGGTTTGCGGCAGCGGCCCGCTGCTCTTCTTGAATCAAGGGAACGGAAAGTTCCTACTCAAACGCGATGCCTTCAACTTTGTACGGCCTCCCCAGGGAACTTTCACGCACGCTGCCATCGCTGACTATGATGGCGATGGACTTCTGGACATTTATTTTTGCCTCTACAGCTATTATGTGGGCCTCGATCAATATCACTATCCCACTCCTTATTTTGACGCGCGCAATGGCCCGCCGAACTTTCTGCTTCACAACGAAGGGAACGGAACCTTCCAGGATCGAACTGAGACGGCGGGACTGAACGCGGATAACGACCGTTACAGCTTTGCGTGCGCCTGGGGCGACTACAACTCTGACGGTTCCCCGGACCTTTATGTGGCCAACGACTTTGGGCGAAACAATCTCTACCGCAACAATGGCGACGGAGAGTTTACCGTCGTCTCTACCGAAGCGGGCGTCGAGGAGGTTGGCGCGGGAATGAGCGCCTGCTGGTTCGATTTCGACAACGACGGAAGACTGGATATCTACAGTGCTGCTATGTGGTCCGCCGCTGGACTTCGAGTTTCAGATGAAGATCGCTTTCATGAAAAAGATCCTGAAAATATCCGCGCGCTTTATCGTCATCACGCGCGTGGCAATTCGCTGTATCGAAATCAGGGAAATGGCAAGTTTCAAAACGTAAGCAGCCAAGCAGGGGTAGAGATGGGTCGCTGGGCCTGGTGCTCGGACGCCTGGGATTTCGACCACGACGGCTACTCGGACCTTTACGTTGCGAACGGCTATATTTCTGGGCCCGAGACTTCAGGGGGCGAGAAGGGCGACCTTTCGAGCTTCTTTTGGCGACAGCTGGTGGCGAAATCGCCCCAGAATGCAACTCCGTTGTTGAACTATGAGCAGGGATGGAACGCCATCAATGAGCTGATCCGGTCGGACAACTCCTGGAGCGGCCGCGAAAGAAATGTTTTCTACCTGAATAATCACGACGGCACGTTCTCGGAAGTCTCTGGCACAGTTGGATTGGACTTTCTTGAGGACGGTCGCTCGTTTGCACTCGCCGACCTGGACCAGGACGGGCGATTGGAAGTCGTCCTGAAAAATCAAAACGCGCCGCAACTCCGGATTTTGCGCAACGCGATGAAGCATCTTGGCAATTCGATCGCATTCCGCTTGCGCGGGCGGAAAAGTAATCGCGACGCGATCGGGGCCGCGATAACCGTCGAAGCCGAAGCACATCGCCAGACGAAATATCTACAGGCCGGTTCCGGATTTCTATCGCAGCACAGCAAGGAACTTTTCTTTGGTGTTGAGAAAGCCCAAGGAACGGTCCACGCTTCGATCCGCTGGCCCAGCGGCCTAACGCAGGTCTTCGAGCACTTACCTGTGAACCACCGAATCGAACTTCAGGAAGGCTCCGAAGATTTTCTGGCCAAGCCCTTTGCGGCTTCACCTCCTTCTTATGCGCGGGCGGGCGAACCCCAGAAGCCAGAACTCTTGCCCTCGTCTGTGGAGACATGGCTTATCGAGCCTCTGAGCGCGCCGGAGTTTTCCTTGCCCGACCTCGCGGGCAAGATGCGGGATTTGCAGTCGTTCCGAGGCAGCGCATTGCTTCTCGGCTTTTGGGCGACTGCTTTGCCGTCCTGCCGGGAACAATTGCGACTTCTTCAGCAATACCAGTTAACTCTCACCGCCGGCGGCCTTCGGATCCTTGGCATAAACATCGATGACCCTGGCGATGCACAAACTGTGAGATCATTCGCTGCCAAAGAAGGGCTCTCCTTCCCCAACCTTCTCGCCACGCAGGATGTGGCCGGCATCTACAACATCATTTATCGTTACCTGTTCGACCGTCGCCGGGATCTGCCCATTCCGGTTTCTCTCCTCCTCGATAAGGACGGCATGATCATAAAGGTTTACCAGGGGCCGGTGCATCCCGAACGGCTGGTGGAAGACCTGAGATCGGTCCCGGGTACGCAAGCCGAGCAGATACGGAGAGCGCTTCCTTTGGGCGGAGTGCTCTACCAGGACGTGTTCCAACGGAACGACTTCACTTACGGGGTGGCGATGTTTCAGCGCGGCTATCTGGAGCAGGCGGCGGCGTCCTTCAAACAGGTTATCGCCGCCAAGCCGCAAGATCCCGAGGCCTATTACAATCTGGGAACGCTCTATCTCCGGAGAAACGCTTCCCAGGACGCCCGCCAATACCTCGAGCAGGCGGTGAAGCTCCGTCCGAACTATCCTGAAGCGTGGAACAATCTTGGAATGGTGGCCGCCCAGGAAGGTCAGACGGACCAGGCCGTTCGCAATTTCAAACAGTCTCTGCTCTTAAGGCCGAGCTATGCCATCGCGCTCGCGAACCTCGGAAACATCTACCGGCGACAGGGAGACTTTGAAGAAGCGAAAAAACTGTTGGGTCGTGCGCTTGAAATTACACCGGATGATCCGGAGGTCAACTACAGCCTCGGCATGCTCTACGCCCGGCAGGAGAAGCTCGAACAGGCCGCGCACTATTTGGAAAGAGCGGTGAATTTGCGCCCTGACTATCCCGACGCGCTCAACAACCTGGGTGTGCTCTTTGTGCGTGAGCGGCGAAACTCCGACGCAGAGGAGAGATTCAAGACCTGCATCCGCGTTGCCCCGAACTTTGACCAGGCCTATCTCAATCTGGCCCGTCTGTACGTGATTTTGGAGGAAAAGCAAAAAGCCAAAGAGGTGTTGCTGGCACTGCTGCACAAACAACCGCAGCACGCGGTGGCCCAGAAAGAACTGGAAATGCTACAGTGACTTTGCGAGACCTGCGATGAGAGCGCACGCGGAGGCAGACAGGGGATGAATATCGGCTCTTCATTTCAGCATCCATCCAGGATCGCGGGCAGCCGGCCGAAGTTGCGCGGAATCTTTGCGCTGGCCTTGATTCTCCTATTTCCAAGAGTATCTGCAGCGCAGCAATCTGTCCCCAGTAAGAAAAATTCTCAGCAATCTTCGAAGATCCAGCCGCAATTCCGGGAAGCGGAGGAACTGATTCGCCGAGGTTTGGTCGATCAGGCCAAAGAGAAAATTGAGGAAGAGCTCAAACGGAATCCCTCAAGCGTGGAAGGTTACAATTTATTGGGGATTATCTACAGCGACCAAAAGGACTATGCGACAGCACTGGAGGCGTTCCAGCATGCGCTGAAGCTCGAACCAAACTCAACCAGAACTCGTAACAATCTCGGGAACGTATATGTTGCCCAGGAAAAGCTCAACCTCGCGGAGAAAGAGTTCGGGACAGTCTTGCGGCTCGACCCCGGGAATCGCGATGGAAACTACAACCTGGGCCTGGTCTTGATGGCCAAGGGTAGGCCTGCCGAAGCCATCATCCACTTTCAGCGTGTGCGCCCTTCGAACGTCGAAACGCGATTCAACCTCATTCGCGCCTGCCTCCAGGCCCGCAGGCCCGCCGACGGGCTAAAGGTGGCAACGGAGCTTTCCGCTCAAAATAAGGATGACGTCCAGCTGCATTTCACTCTGGGTGTGTTGCTGGCTTCTGAGAAGCAGTACCGTGCAGCCCAACTTGAACTGGAAAAGGCCAACGCACTACGGCCAGAAACTTTCGAGATTCTCTTCAACCTTGGACAGGCCTATCTTCGCGGCGGCGAATACACGAAAGCCGAACCGGCGCTGAATCGAGCTCTGAAACTGAAACCTGATTCACCGTGGCCCCTCAGAATACGGACATCATTTTTCTCTTGGCCCGGGTAAGCATGTCCCAGAATTATTTCGAAGATGCCATTCAGCTCCTCGAATCAGGCTTGAAAATCGCGCCGCAACGCGCTGATCTCCACGCCGCGCTGGGTGAGAGCTATTTCATGTCGGGCAAGGCGGAAAAGGCCATCGAAGAGTTCAAGAACCTGATCCAATTGGACCCCTCAGCACGATCTTACACTTTCTTGGGACTCTCTTACCGCCATCTGGGGCGGTTCGATGAAGCCAGGAAATATTTTCAGGAAGGTCTCAAGCAAGATCCACACAACGCTTCCTGCCTTTTTAACATGGGCTATATTGAAGAGCACCAGGGAAATCACGCACGGGCCGAGGAGCTGTTTCAGCGGGCGCTTCGGGCGAACCCTGATTTTTCCGAAGCGCTGTTGGAATTGGCTAATTTACGAATCACGAACAAGAGATTGGAGGAAGCCGCGCAATTTCTCAGAAGATACGTCAAAGTCAGCCGCAATGCCGCTTCAGGCTACTACAAACTTGCCATGGTCGAGAGGGGCCTCCATCAAATGAACGCCGCACAGAGGGATTTGAATGTCTTTCAGACTCTCTCCAAAGATGCTTCGGCGGGTCCGTATCCCTATCAACATCTTTTCGATTATCTTGATAATCGTTCCAATCTCTCGCCTCAGGACCGGACGCAGCTGGATTTGACCGAGCTGACGGAGCAGATCCAGAAACATCCGGACCAACCGCAAGACCTCTACCTGCTGGCCGAAGCTTATCTGAAACTGGGCAAGCCCGACGAAGGCCGAAAGGTCATCGCGCAACTTGACCAGCTCA
>WNFW01004956.1_pt1 | contig 14870 bp, 9 predicted proteins | sample 5400131 | NCBI WGS metagenome assembly WNFW01 (sample SAMN13153362, study PRJNA577476) | soil metagenome | isolation source: 20 cm soil or saprolite under grassland replicate 1 | place: USA:California | collected 2016-06-15 | reverse complement strand
CCCAGGAATGGGGAAATTCAACTAGCCTGCTTCGGGACCTGCGAAAGACGGCCGAGAAGCGCGGAAGGGCAAGGTAGGCACGGAGGTGGAACGAATCAAGACTCGGAGAGGATGCAGCCGGGACGCCGCCTCGCGGCAATTCACATCACAAACCTGTTCGCAGTGGCGGGAACACTCCCCCGCGGTGCCGCGCCGCTTCCACCACATAGTGCTCCCACGTCCCCCGGATGCGGGCGCGGAGCGCGTCGTCCACGGGGCGCGTGACCCGGCCCGGCACGCCCATGACCAGCGACCCGGGCGGCACCTGCAGCCCCTCCGGCAGCACTGCTCCCGCGGCGACCACGCTGCCGGTGCCGACCCGCACGCCGTTCAGGAGCACGCTGCCCATGCCGATGAGGCACTCGTCCTCGATGGTGCACCCGTGGATGACGGCGCGGTGGCCGATCCCGACCCGAGCGCCGATGAGCGCCGGCAACCCCGCGTCCACATGCACGACCGTCCCGTCCTGGATGTTGCTCGCTTCGCCGACGACGATGCGGTCCATGTCCCCCCGCAGCACGGCGGCGTACCAGACGCTGGCCCGGGGGCCAAGGGTCACGTCCCCCAGCACGATCGCGCCGGGGGCGATGAACGCCGTCGCGTGGATGCTCGTTATTGCCTCACGGGCGGGAACTGCCACTGCACCCACGCTTCGACCGCCTCCCCGTTCTTTTGCGCGGGGTTCCAGCGCAGATTCCTCGCCATGTCCACCGCGGCATCGTTGAACGTGGCGACGTTGGAGCCGACGAAGACCTTCGCCTCGAGGGTGCGCCCGTCCCGGGAGACCTTGAGCAGCAGGATCGCGGGGCGCGGTGTCACCGGGGCGTCGGCCGGCACGGGAATGAACGTCGGGGTCAGGGGGATGGGCCGGGTGTCGAAGCAGATGTTGTCGGTGTTGTAGGCCGGCCCGAACTGGTCGCACGGCCCCACGCCCTGCCCGCCGCCCCCGGCGGGTTGGACCACCTGGAGGTTGACGGTCAAGACCGTGGTGTCGCCAGCTTTGATCGGCACCTGGCGATCGTAGGACAGATACCCCGCCGCGCGCACCGACACGCGATGGGTCCCGACCGCCAGGTCCGTCTGCCGCGCCGCCAGGGGCTGGCCGTCGAGGGTGACGCGCGCGGTGGCGGGCACGTTCTGGAGAATCAGCCTCCCCGTGCCGGCCGCGCCCGTGGTGGTCGTGTCGTGAGACGTCGCGGCGGTGCCGGTATCGGTCGCCGCGCCGCTCGAATCCCCTCCCCCGGCCCCCAGCGCCAGATGGCTCGAGTCCCCCGTGGCCGTCGTGTCCGCCCGCGCGCGACCGCCGCCGAACAAGCCCGACAGCAGTCCCTGTTTGTAGGCGTAGAAGCCCACCGCCCCGACGAGGACGACGACGAGCACCACCCAGAGGCCGACGGCCGCGAGGGCGGACTTCTTGTGCCGTGGCGCGAACAGCGGCGCGGCGGGCGCGCCCGGGGGGGGAGGCTGGCGCGGCAGCGGTGTGGTCGCCGGCAGCCCGAGGCGCGCCCCCGAGAGTGAGGGGATGGCACGCGTGGCGGCGGTGGAGAGGCCCGCCGGGATGTAGCCGCCCGCGCCCTCGAGGACGGTGACCAGCTCTTCGGCGCTCTGGAAGCGGTCCTCGGGCTTTTTGGTCATCATCTTGCGGACGATCTCGAACAGCTCGCGCTTCTCGGCGCTGTCGAGCCGCGGCACGGGGAGCTCCTCCATGATGTGCTTGTAGCCGATGGAGAAGGAGTCCTCCCCATCGAAGGGGACGACGCCCGCGAGGCACTGGTAGGCGACGACGCCGAGCGAGTACAGGTCGCTGCGGCCGTCGAGCTGCTGGGCGCGGGCTTGCTCGGGGCTCATGTAGTGCGGCGTACCGATCGCCATCCCCGTCCCGGTGAGCTTGCCGCCGACGGCCGCCTTGGCAATCCCGAAGTCGGTCACCACGGCCTGCCCGTGCTCGTCGAACATGATGTTGTCGGGCTTGATGTCGCGGTGCACGATGCCGCTCTTGTGCGCGTAGGCCAGCGCGCGACCGACTTCGATGAGCGTCTTCTTGATTTCCGGGACCGGCAACGCGCCGCGCGTCCCCAGCACGGCGGAGAGCGGTTTGCCGCGCAGGAACTTCATGACGAAGTAGATGACGCGGCCGCTCTTGCCGACGCGGTAGATGGGGATGATGCTGGGATGCTCGAGCTTGGCGGCGGTGCGGGCTTCGCGCTGGAAGCGCTCGACGAATTCCTTGTCGAAGGCGAGGGAGAAGGGGAGCACCTTGATCGCGACGTCGCGCTCGAGCTGCTTCTCCAGGGCCCGGAAGACGATGGCCATGCCCCCGCGACCGAGCTCCTGGAGGATCTCGTACTCCTCCTTGAGCTGGTCCCGGACCATGTCGATCTCGGTGAGCTCCTGCTGGGCGGCCTGGACCTGCCCGATCGGCGTCGTGGCGGTCAAGTCCATCCCGCAGGATCGACAGAACTTGAAATGCTCTTCGTTCTGGGTGCCGCAACTGGGGCAATACATCCCGGCTCCGGAGGGACGCGCGGTAACTTACGGACCGCCGCGCCGGGGTGTCAACTTACGAGGGCGCGACCACCTGAAACCGCCGCGTCCGGACGATGACCCGGCCGGTGCCGGGGTCGGTCAACCGCACCGTGAGCACGTAGTCCCCGCGTCCGACGCCGCGCAGATCGATGCTGCGGTGCACGCGCGTCGCCGGCCCGTCGGCGACGGCGTCGAACGCGAGCAACACCGGCGGCCGCCGCCCGCCGAACAGTCCGCGGATCGCCCCGAGCAGCGACGTCCCGCCGAGCTTTTGCATCCGCACCTCCGTGTGGTACGCGGCCCCGCGCTCCAGTCCGTACACTTCGTAGTACAGCTCAGCGACCGCGCCTTCCGGGAAACGGCCCAGGGGGTTGAGCAGCACGGTGTCGTCGGGGAGCGCCCAGAGGAGCCCCGAGCCCACCCGGCCCACCACGACATCGCTCGCGGCGAAGTGGCGGCCGTCGAGCGGCTCGACCGCCAGCGAGTCACGGCCGAGTATCTGGCCCGCGTCGCGATCCCCGGTGGTGACGAGCAAGCGGTAGCGATACAGGCCGGGCGGGACGGGGATCGTCATGCGGCCCGTGAGGTAGGCCTTGCCGCGCAGCACCTCGCGCGAGGAGAACACGCGCAGCGTATCGAGCCGGCCCACGACGTTGTCGCCACTGTCGGCGACGAGCAGCCGGAAATGCAGCGGGTAGAGGACGCTCTCGCTGCCCGGCTGCGGGGCGAGCTCCTCGGCCGGGATCGAGAACACGACGTGGAGCTCCTGCCCCGCCCCCGCGCCCGTCTCCCGCCGGCCCATGACGAAATCGTTGACGACGAGGTTGAGCGCGACGGGGAAGCGCTGGCGGTAGCTGTCGGTCGAAGTGCCGAGCCGGATGGCGCGATGTCCGCGCTCGCGCTCCTCGGTCGCGCTGCGCATCCCCATGCGGGTATACATGGGGTCCAGGTCTGCGCGCGACTCCCAGAGCGACGAGCCGTCGCCCGCCGCCGTCGCCCCTCCCCCGCCCGGGCGTTGAAAGCGTGACGTCCAGCCCATGGCGTCCAGCACGCTCTCGACGAGCTTGTAGTCCTGCACGTCCTCCCGCGCCACGAAGTGGAAGATCAGGTTCCCGTCCGAGCGCCGGTACAGCCAGCTTTCGTTCGGCTGCAGCCCCGTCGCGACCGTTCCGGCGCCGGTGAAGAACGCGCGCCGGTCGGGCTCGCCGTGCCGCAGGTAGATGATGCCACGGTCGTCGAATTCGCGCTGGTCGGAGCGGTACACCTCGGTGATGTCGTAATGCCGGTGGCGGGAGACGAGGCGGAAGTTGCGCCAGGCGTAAAACCAGCGCCGGAAATGCTCCGCGAGGCGCTCGCCGGGCTCGCGCGCCTCGACGACGTCGCGGCGGACCCAGAACCGCTCCAGCCACGCGGCGCGGTCGACCGGCGCGCGCAGCGCGTCGAATGTCGCGAGCTCCGCCGTGTCGGCGACGTACCCCAGGTCGCGGTGGTACAACCCGAACGCATCCGCCGACGCCCCGGCGCGCGCACCCCCGAAGTACGCGCGCCAGCCGTCGGCGGGGCGCCGCGCCCAGTAATAGGTGCGGGCCAGCTCGTAGAGCCCCACGCCCGAGTCGCCGCCGACCGCGAGATAGGTCTGGAATGCGAGGATCGCCGAATCGGCCTCGCCCACCTCGCGCTCCACGCGGCCGCGGGCGAGCTGCACGCCCGGGTCCCGCCCCGCGGGCGACACGGCGGCGAGGCGCACCGCTTCGAGCACGACTTGGAGCCGCGCGTGGATGCGCTGGGTGAGCGCGGTCGTGGCGAGGTCGATCGTCGCCCGGGCGAAGGCGGGATCCGCCTGCACGGCGCGCGCGAAGGCTACCGCGGCTTTGGAGAGATAGTCCTTGCCCAGCTGCTGGCGCAGATTCTCGATCGCGATGACCGAGTGCTCGCCCTGCGCCAGCTCGGCCAGCCCCAGGCCGTACCAGGGATACGGCCAGCCGGGCTGGAGCTCCGACGCCCACTCGAACTCCCCCGCCGCATCGTCATAGTGCTTCTTCGAATCGGCGAGCTCCCCCAGCCGGTACGCGACGAAGCCGAGGCGCAGGTGCAAGAGCGCGTTGTCGCGGTCGCGCTTGGCGACGTCGATCGTCCGCGCCTCGAGGCGCAGCAGCGCATTGGAGTCGGTCACGGCCGCGAGCGAGTCGCGCAGCACCTCGAGCGCGCGGCGGTCGGCGGGATCCTGGGCGGACAGTCGGACGGTCGGACTGACTGACAGGTAAGCGAGCAGCAGAAAGCGGCGCGCGGGGATCATTGCGTGTCAATTATACGCCGGTGGCACCGCCGGGTTGCGTCAGAAATCGGCGGCGAGCGCCACGTAGCCTTGCGGGCGGCGGGCCCGGCCGCCCGGTGGTGATGCCAGCGGCTCCGCCACGCCGACCCGCAGCCGCAGAGGAACGTCGTAATTCACCGTGACATCGGCGACGAGCTCGACCCCCACCGAGCGGAGGCGGTGGAGCCGCGCGCGCTCCCCCGGCTCCCAGGCGTCGCCCGCGTCCGCGAACAGCGCCGCCGAGAACCGGTCGGCGCCGACCGGCAGGTGGCCGAGCGCCTGTCCCACCAGCGCGAGCGGCACACGGTACTCGAGGCTCACGGTCGCGGCCCGGCGGCCGTTGACGCTCGACCCTGCATAGCCGCGCACGGGAAAGAACCGGGTCCCGCCGAGTGTCGGCCCCAACCCGAGGGTGAATACGCCCGACGATACGCCGCCGACGCCGAACGTCTCGGCGATGGGGCCGGCGCGTCCACCGGCGGCGGCGCGCAGCGCGAACACGGAGTGCGCGAACCCGCCCACGCCCGGCGCGCGCGCGTACCACAGCAGCCGCCCCAGCACCTCGTTCGTCCACCGTGGGGATCCCTGCTGCTCGCGACGCCGCGCGACGGCCGTCAGCAGTGTGCCGTGGTCGGGAGCGATGGCCAGCGGCGCCGAGACGAGGTGGCCGAGACTCAGGGTCGCGGAACCACCGACCTCGTCCCGGGTCACGCAACCGACGCAGACGGAGGCCAGCGGCTGCGCCGGGTCGGCGAGGTAGCGGTCGCCTTTGTACTCGACGGCAAGACGGATGCGCGTGAAGGAGCGCCAGCGTCTCGCCTCGAGCGTGGCCCCGAGTGCCGCGTTGTCCTCCCGCTCCGACACCACGGTCCCCGCGCCGGTCACGAAGACCAAGCTCCACTGCCGTCCCGCGGATAGATCGAGGCTGGGGTTGCCGAACGCGTGCGAAACGATCGCGAACCCTCCCTCCGCGCGCAGCGGAGAGGGGGCGACGGCGATATCGAGGGCGTACGCGTAGCGGCCCACGGCGTCGCTGCCGAGGGTGAACGCGCCGATGAAGCGGCCGGCCTCGGCCTGGTCGAAAAACACTGGCAGCCAGAAATAGGGCTTGAGCGACGGCCACGCGCGGTAGCCCGTTTCGCGGAGCGGCACCGGCGGGGCGGAGTCGAACGGCGCCGCCTCCGGGAGCGGCGGGGGGACCGTCGCGGCGGGGGCCGCGCGCCACAGCTCCCAGCCGCCGGCCGTGAAGGTTGTATAAAGGAGGGAGCCGTCCGGCAACACCGCCGGCGTCCGGGCGCCCAAAGGGGCGGCCGTGACACGCCGCAGCGGCGAGCCGGGCGCCCAGCGATGGATTTGCGGCAGGCCGGTCCAGTCCGCGACGAACAGCAGCGCCTCGCCGTCCCACGCCGGGTCGCTCACCGTGCCGCCGTCGTCCACCAGCACCGCCAGGGATTCCGGCGCGCTCGCCGGCCAGCGCACCAGCGACCAATGTCCCGCGCGATGCCGTGTCGCCGCGATCCACTGGGCGTCGGGCGACGGCACGACCTCGCCCCAGACCACCCCCGCGGTGTCGAGGCCCGCGACGTCGAGGCGGTTGCCACCGGGCACGAGCCTGGGGACGATGAGGCGGCCGCCACCGGCGCGTGGCTCCACGAGGCGCGCATCCCGCGTGCTCCGCCGCCACGCGCCCTCCGGCAGCCAGCGGTACAGATCGCTGCGGATGCGCCAGCGCGTGGTGAAGTCGAGCTGCGCGACGACGAGCGTGTCGCCCAGCCAATCGTAGCGCACGCCGCGGTTGACGCGGTGGCGGCGCATCACGCGCCACGTCGCGGCGTCCGCGACGCGCAGCTCCGGCGCGCTCTTGCCGTCGTCCCACAGGAAGGCGACCCGCCGGCCGTCGGGAGAGACGCGCGGCACGGGTTCGGTCCACAATCGCCCGGCGAGAACATTTCCCGCAGGGGCGACCGGCTCGGCCGCCGCACGGGCGGGGCCCGCCCGCCACTCCGTCTGGAGGTCGCGCCCGCTGGCGCGCCGCACCTGGCGTCCGACGCGATAGGGGATGAGCTGGCCCGAGGTGCGCTCGATGAAGCGCGGGATCGCCGAGTCGCCCGCCGCTTCGGAGAGTCGCTCGAAGAAGCGGCTCCCGTACGCGTAGGGCGCGTAGCCGTCGGGCCAGCGGGTGAAGAACACGGCGTTCCACGGCGTGCGCGGGCGGCCTGCGGCGGCGTCGGCGAGGAGCACCTGCGTATGAAAGCTGCCCGTGACCCGGCCGCCGCCCGTCAGCCGCGACTCGTAATAGGTCGCCAGCCCCTCCGCCACCCAGCTGGGCTGATACGCGTTGGGGAACGTGCCCGGCACGCGGCCGAACACGCTCTGCACGACGCGCCACCAGCCCTTGGTGCGGTCGAGATGGAAAACGTGCGTGAGCTCGTGCGTCGTCACCAGTCGCAGCCAGTCGTCGAAGTGCTCGAGGCCCGGATCGGTCGTGGGCGGCGCGGCGAAGACGGTGAGGCGGTTCGAGGGGAACATCGTCGCGAAGCCGTTCGCCGCATCGATGTCGTCGCCCAGCACGAGGTCGACGACGCCGCGCGGCGGATGGAGCTCCCGGCTCAGCAGCGCGTAGGCCCGCTCGGCCTCCCGCGCCTCGTGCTCGGCCGCCGCGCGCGTCGCGGGCCGGAAGTGAATGCGGAAATGCGCGGTGTGCAGGGTGCGCCAGCTGCCGGATGGATCGACCTGCGCCGTTGCCGGCCCCGCCAGCAGGCACACCAAAGCCAGGGCCGCTTTCACCGCGCCCGCTCCCTCAGAAACGCTTCGATACCCGCCGCTACGCCGCGCGCGTACCGCCACTGTCCATCGTCACTCGCCAGCAACGCTTCCTGCTCGGGGATGATGATGAACGCCGCCTCGGTGAGCGCCGCCGGCATCCACGTGGGACGCACGAGCGCGTAGTCCCCCCGCCCCATTCCGAGGTCGCGCAGCCCCAGCTCGGCGACGAGGGCGCGATCGAGTGCGCGCGCCAGATCGGCGCTGCGCGGCTGGAAGTAGTAGACGCTCGTCCCATTGTTGCTGAACGGGTTGACGCCGTCGGGCAGCGCGTTGGCATGGATCGAGACCAGCACGTCGGCCCCACGCTGCTCGGCGAAGCGCGTGCGCGGATACAGATCCATGGGCTGCGAGTCGGTGCGGGTGAGCAGCACCCGGGCGCCGGCGCGCTCCAACAGCGTCTTCGCTTTGAGCGCCACGGCAAGGGTTGCCACGGGCTCCCACAATCCGGTGGGCCCCGTCGCGCCGAGGGGCGGATGCCCCGGATCGAGCACCACGGTGCGGGCCCGCAGCGGGTGGTCCGCGTCGAGCGCCGGCGGCCGCCGGATCTCCAGCAGCAGGTCGCGGCCGTCGAAGCGTACGCGGTACCCCCAGACCCGCGCGGCCAGGTCGAGCGTAATCGTCATTTCGTCGGCCGCCGCCTGCGCGTAGCTCATGCGCCGCACCAGCGGATCGGTGCCGCCGTACTGCATCCAGTTCACGTCGGACGCGACCCCGTAGAGACGCACCGTGACGCTGCGCTCGTCTTCCGTCACCAGGTACGGCACGCGAGCGGGTAGCGGAACGCGCAGTACCACCGACGTGGATTCCGGCGTCAGCCGCACGGAGCCGACCGCCCCGCCGGGCGGCGGCGTTCCTTCGGCCAGCGGCACGACGTCGGCGGCGTTCACCCACGCCACCGCCTCGCGCGACAGCTGCAGCCGCACCTGATCGTTCCAGCGGCCCGACATCACCGCCGTCGTCCCCGTGGGGAAGAACCAGTTGTACGTGCCGCCGGGGACGGCGCGGCCCGCGGTGAGGCTGTCGGTGGTGCCGGTGCGCGCGGTGTCGTCGTCCAGCGCCACGACCACGGGGCGGGCGGGATCGAGCAGCGTCAGGCGCAGCGGCCAGACGGCCCGGGCGGTGTCGCCCGCGGCCACGACCTCGAGCAGGGCGCATCCGCGGCCGCCCGCGCTGTCGGCGCACAACCACTGGGCAGGAAGCCAGCCGACGTACCGGTCCGGGGAGGCGGGAACGCGCAGCCCCGCGGGCACGGTGCCGAACGCGCGCTCGCCCCACGCCGGCTCGCCAGGGAGGGGGTCGCGCACCAGCGGCACGACCGTGCCCGACGGGGTGCGCAGCCGCACCGTGGAGCCCGGCGCGGCGCGGACCGCGCAGCGCCACCCACGCGATCCACGCGCCGTTGGGATGCACAGCGACCGGCGTGCCGTTGACGGTCAGACCGGCATCGCCGCGGCCCACGCTCCCGAACAGAAACGCGGAATCGCGCGACTGCACGACGTCGGTGACCTTGGGATAGACGACCGTGATGCGCAGCGCCGCGGGGGTGGGCGGCGGCGGGGCCGCCCGGGGGACGCCCGCGCACGCCGCGAGGGCGAAACACGGTGCGGCCGCGACCCATCGCATAGGCGCGCAAGCTACCACGCGCCCTTTCGACCCGTCAATTTGCCCAATAGATTGGCCAGCCAGACTCATGACGACCTGCCCGTATTGCGGCCGCGCCAACGAAGACGGCGCGCAATTCTGCATCGACTGCGGGAAGCCGCTGACCAAGAGCGCCGCCGCGCGGAAGCCCACGCCGGCCGGCGCCGCGGCCGGCGCCGGCTCCTCAGCCGCCGGGCAGGTAATCCCGTCCACGAATGTGCTCGCCGTCCCGGCGACGCGGCCGGATGGCTCGGCCTGTCCGTTCTGCGGCGCCGCCACGCAAGGCCTCCTGCCGTTTTGTCCCAGCTGCGGCCGGCGTCTCTCAGCCCCCGGGTCGGGCCCCGCGTGCTCGCGCTGCTACTCCCCCGTCGCGGCGGGCGCCAAGTTTTGTCCGACGTGCGGGACACCGGTCAGCGGGCCGGGCGCGGGGCGCGTCAGCGACCGCGGCTCGCCACACCCCGCGCGCCCGCTCGCGCTGGTGTTGCTGGATGAAATGGGCACGCCCCTGAAGCGCTACGAGCGCCACAGCGCCGACACGACGATCGGCCGGCAGGACGGCGACATCCGCTTCACCGACGACGCTTTCATCTCGCCGCTGCACGCCAAACTGTCGTGGGAGGACGACCGCCTGGTCGTCCGCGACCTGGGGAGCCGCAACGGAACCTGGGTGTTCCTCGAAGGGCCGCACCGGCTCGTGGACGGGGATCTCCTCCTCGTCGGCGCGCAGGTGATCCGCTTCCGCCGGCTCGGCTACCCCGGCCCGCACACCCCCGACGCCGACGCGACGAAGCGGATGGGCAGCCTGACCCCCAGCGCCGACATCGCGTCGCTGACGCAGCTGCGGTCCGACGGGAGCCCCCGGGACGTGGTGCACCTGTCGCCGGGGCGCGACGTGCTGATCGGGCGCGAGCAGGGCGACTGGCTGTTCCCCTACGATCCGTCGATGAGCGGTCGCCACGCGCTGGTGCGCAGCGAGGACGCCGACTTCGTGGTCGTGGACGCGGGGAGTCGCAACGGGGTGGCGCTGGCGGCGCGCGGCGACGTGCAGGTCGCCGCGCAGTCGCGCATCCTGGTCGGCGATAAGATCCTGCGCATCGAGTTGCCGTGAAGATCTGCCCCGTCTGCGCGACCGAGTACCCCGACGACATCAAGTTTTGTCAGAACGACGGGACGACGTTGCGCGCGGCGGCACCGGCGGCGAACCTCGTCGGCCAGGTGATCGCCGACCGCTATCACGTCGTGAAGAAGCTGGGCGAGGGCGGGATGGGTCAGGTGTATCTCGCCGAGCACGTGAAAATGGGGCGGCGCAGCGCCATCAAGGTGATGAACCCCTCGATGGTGCACGATCCCGACGCGGTCGCCCGCTTCAACCGCGAGGCGGCGAACGCGAGCCGGATCACCCACCCCAACGTCTGCGCGGTCTACGACTTCGGCGAGACCACCGACGGGATGATCTACCTCGCGATGGAGTTCATCGAAGGCGAGCCGCTGACCGACATCCTCGAGCGCGACGGCGCGCTCGAGCCCGGGCGCGCGGTGCAGATCTTCCAGCAGGTGGCTGACGCCCTCCAGGCGGCGCACGACTTGGGGATCGTGCACCGCGACCTCAAGCCCGACAACATCATGATCAGCCGCGGCAAGGGCGGTCGGGAGGTCGTGAAAGTGGTGGACTTCGGCATCGCCAAGGCCGTGGGAGGTGACGACGCCGGCCAGAAGGTGACGAAGACGGGCCTCGTGGTCGGGACGCCCGAGTTCATGAGCCCCGAACAGCTGTCCGGTGACCGCGTGGACGGCCGCAGCGACCTCTACGCGCTGGCGCTGGTGTTCTTCCGGATGCTGACCGGGAAGCTGCCGTTCGAGGCGAGCACCTCGCAGGAGACGATGATCAAGCGGCTCACCGACGAGCCGACGAAGCTCGCCGCGGCGCGGCCGGATCTGCCGTTCCCCGGCGGTCTCCAGGAAGTCCTGGACGCCGCGCTGACGCGCAGCCCCGTGGACCGCTACCAGACGGTGGCGAGGTTCGCCGAGAGCGTCGCGACGGTGACCGGCACGTCCGCCGGGCGCAGCGCCGCGATTCCCCGGACGCGGGCCGACACCGACGCGAAGACCCGGCTGCTCGACAGCGTGGCGGCGAAGGCGACGGCGGTGATGGCGGGGGCGCGGGCGCCAGCGGCGAAGAAGCGGGCGGTAGTGCCCCTCGTGGTGGGGGCGGTCGTGGTGCTCGGCGCCGTGGGCGGCGGCATCGCCGTGCTGGGGAAGAAGGATGGCACCGGTGCTGTGGGACCGGACACAGCGCGGCAGGTGGCCGCGGCCAATACTACAGGCACCACGAAGACGCCAAATCCGGCGGGCGGGACCAAGCACCCCGCTGGTGGAACGGTGGTGCCGCTCGCTATCGATCCATCGAAAGCCACCCGCGCCCTCGAGGCGCTCCAGGACATGATCGATGTCCAGCCGCTGGCGGCGCGGGATTCGGCGATGAAGTTCTACACCGCCGGCAACGTGGCGGCGGTCGACAAGGCGACGGCGGCGTTCATTATCGCGAACACCTTTTGGAAGCAGGAGCGGGATCGTCAGCGCGGCTGCGACTGGATCGGACGGGCGATGGCGCTGGATGCCCACACGCAGACGTACGCCACGCTGCATCAAACCCAGTGCGGCAACTGAGACATGTTCGGACGCTCCGCCAAACCCATTAGAGTCCAGGTCCTGGGCCGCACCGACCTCGGCAAGACGCGCGAGCACAACGAGGATTGTTACCTCGTCGCGGATCTGACCCGCGGGGAGCGCGCCGGCGACAGCACCCCACGCCAGCAAGAGATGGGGGAGCGCGGCTCGCTGCTGGTCGTGGCCGATGGGATGGGCGGCGCCGCGGCGGGCGAAATCGCCAGCGTGATGGCGACCGACACGATCTTCGACCAGATGCGCAAGATGTGGGGCGCCGAGCAGGAGGCGACCGCGCAGCGCTTCGCCTACCGCCTGAAGGAGGCGGTCGAGGTCGCCAACACGCACATCCACTCCTACGCCAAGGCGCATCCGGAGGTGCGCGGCATGGGGACGACGACGACCGCCGCCGGCGTCCTCGCCGACCACCTCTTCCTCACGCAGGTCGGCGACAGCCGCGCCTACCTGATCCGTCAGGGCACGGTCACGCAGCTCACCAAGGATCAATCGCTGATGCAGCGCCTCGTGGAAGCCGGTGAGCTGACGGAGGAGGAGGCGGCCCAGAGCGAGCGTCGCAACATCATCCTCCAGGCGCTGGGCCCCGACCCCAAGGTCAAAGTCGACCTGACCCACCAGGAGCTGCGCCGCGGCGACCTCCTGGTGCTCTGCTCCGACGGGCTGTCGGGCCTCGTAAAGAAGGAAGAGATCGGGCAGGTGGTCGGCCAGGGAACCGACCTCGGGGCCGCCGCCGACCGGCTGATCGCGCTCGCCAACGAGCGCGGTGGGCCGGACAACATCACCGTCATCATCGCCCGCTTCGACGGCGAGGGGTTGCGGCCGCCCGACGGTGGGGACGACGTCGGCCATCAGGTGTACCCGCTCATCGATACCGAGACCAGCACCGAGCCCGTGCCGGTCTACAAGGGCAGCCCGGCGCCGGTCTCGACCAAGCAGGTGCGCTGGCGGGTGATCGCCGCGGCGCTGCTCGGTGCGGGGATCGTGGCCGCCGTGCTCTACTTCGCCGCGCGCAACCAGTGAAGGCGCAGTTCCGGTTCCTCTCGGGCGCCCGCGTCGGCCAGGTCGAAGTCTTCACGAAGGCGTACATCGGTCTCGGCCGCCATCCGCTCTCCGACGTGCGCTTCGACGCCGAGCGCGACCTCGACGTCTCCTCCCGCCACGCGGCCCTGGTTCGCAAGCCCGAGGGCTACCTCCTCCAGGACCTCGGCAGCCGCAACGGCACCTATGTCAACAGCACCCGGATCACGGGCGACACGCTCCTCAAGGACGGCGACGTGATCGGGTTCGGCGCCCAGGGGCCGGCCGTCGAGTTTCACCTGCTCGACGCCGCGAGCGAAGCGCTCGCCGCCACCGCCGCCGAGCTGGCCGCCGGACGGGGGTCGCAGCCGCGGGGGCAGGTCGAGGCCGTCGCCGCTCCGCCGCCGCCGCGTCGCACCAGCACCGCCGTGCGGATCGCCCAGGAAGTCGCGCGGCAGACCCGGCAGCTGCGCCAGACCACCAAGGTGCTGTTCGCGATCCTGATTGTGGCGTTCGCGGCCTTCGTGTGGATCCAGATTCGAACCGCGCGCGCCCAGCACGAGGTCGCCGAGCTGCAGCACCGCGCCGACAGCCTGACGCTCCAAGTCGGGCGCGTGATCGGTCAGTTTCAGAATCAGATCCAGAGCGTGCGCGACGCGTTACGGGAATCGCAGGGCGAGGTGGGGCGGCTGCGGACCGCGCTCGGCTCCGCCGGCACGACGGGGAACGCGGCCGACATCGCGCGCCTGCGCACCCAGCTCGACCAGGCCGAGGCCCGCCAGCGGGGCCTCGTCGGCGCCGCCGGGGTGGATTACCGCAACCTCACCCAGCGCAACCAGGACGCGGTGGCGATGGTGCTGGTCAAGTTCGGGGAGGACGACAGCTTCAGCGGCACGGCGTTCGCCGTGGACTCGCAGGGCACGATGGTCACCAACAAGCACGTGCTCCTCGGCGAAGCGGGCGACCGCGTCCCGCAGGAAATCGCCGTCAAGTTCTCCGGCTCGAAGCAGTGGTTCCGCGGGCGGCTCGTGGGCGTCGCGCCGGACGCGGACATCGGCGTGCTCCGCGTGGACATCCGGGGCGGAACACCGCGCGTCGCCGGGATCGAGCGGGACCTGCGCAGCCTGCAGCGCGGCGATCCCGTCGCCATCATCGGGTACCCGCTGGGGTTCGACCTCCCGATGCGCGGTGAGGGGATGTACGCCGTGGCCGAACCGACGCTCACCGTGGGGACCGCGAGCAAGGTCCTGCCCGGGGTCGTCCAGGTGGACGGTTACGGCGCGCCGGGGTCCTCGGGGAGCCCGATCTTCAACCGCGAGGGCCGCGTGGTGGCGGTGCTGTACGGTGGGGAGCGCGAGTCCAACGGCAAGATCATCTTCGCCGTCCCCGTGCAGTACGTGTTGAACTACCTGCAGCAGATCCGCGTCACGGCCCCTTAAGCAGCCACCGCGCCGCCGCCCGCTGCATCAGCGGCTGGCCGTGCCACGCGCATAGCACCGGGGCGCGCCCGGGAATCTGACCCACCAGCCGTGGGTGACCGAACAGCACGACCAACTTTGCTCCAGGCACGAGTCGCCTCAAAGCCGCAAGTGAGCGGGCTCCGAGATTCGCCCTGCCCTTCCAGGACCGCGGCTCGGCATACACGAGCACCACACCCCACGCCCCACGCCCCACGCCGTTCTCTCTCAGCGTTTTCTCGAAGATGTCGCGTGGCCCCACGCGGTACGGCCCGCCGACGTCGTCGTCCACAATGGAGACGCGCACGGGGCCCCGAACGCGCGGGGGCTCGCCACGCACCATGTGGAGCACGCGGTCGGCGATCCCG
>WNFW01004224.1_pt1 | contig 14872 bp, 14 predicted proteins | sample 5400131 | NCBI WGS metagenome assembly WNFW01 (sample SAMN13153362, study PRJNA577476) | soil metagenome | isolation source: 20 cm soil or saprolite under grassland replicate 1 | place: USA:California | collected 2016-06-15 | reverse complement strand
TCGCGGTAGACGCCGCCTATCGCCATGGTGGAGCCGTCCTTGTCGCTGCGCCATTCGTAGCGATAGCTGCCGCCCACGCGCAGGTCGATCTTGCAAACGGGCATCGACCAGCCGGGCGGACCCAGAAGCCAGCGTTTGACCAGCTCCGGTTTGGTGTGGGCGTCCCAGACCAGCTGGCGCGGCGCATCGAAGGTGCGCGACATCGCGATTTCGCGGTCCGAGGGGGTGGTGACCTTCAAGTTGCTCATGGCTGCTCCTTGGCTTTCAGCTCCTCGAGCAGGGCGTCGAGGCGTTGGTAGTTCCCTTCCCAGAGGCGGCGGTAGCGCTCGAGCCATTTGGTGGCTTGGGCGAGGGGTTTGGGCTCGAGCTTCCTGGGTCGGCGTTGGCGGTCGCGGCCGCCCGAGATGAGCCCGGCGCGCTCCAGGACTTTGAGATGTTTGGAGACGGCGGGCTGGCTCATATCGAAGGGCTGGGCCAGTTCCATCACCGACCGTTCGCCCGACGCGAGCCGAGCGAGGATGGCGCGGCGGGTGGGGTCTGCGAGGGCGGCGAAGACGGCGTCGAGGCGGGCGGTGGATTGCATAACTGGAAGGTTATATAATGGGCAAGGCACACGGTGTCAAGACGACGATCACGCGCGGGCAAGGCGGCGGCGATCGAACGAACGAAGACTCGCAAAATCGACACGCCCGGTTACAATCTCGCATGCCCTTCTCGACGGCCACCCTGACGTTCCTGCGCGGCCTGAAACGTCACAACACCCGGCCGTGGTTCGAGGCCCGCCGCGCCGAGTACGAAACCGTGGTGAAGCAGCCGATGCACGCCCTCATCGAGGAGATGGACGTGCGGCTGGCGCGGATCGCGCCCGAGATCGTCGGCGACCCCAAGCGCTCGATGTTCCGCATCTACCGCGACATCCGCTTCTCGGCCGACAAGTCCCCCTACAAGACCCACGCGTCGTGTTGGTTCTATCACCGCGATGGCTCGCGCGCGGTGGGGCGTGAGGCCGCGGGCGGCGGCGCCGGCTTCTACTTCCAGATCGCCCCAGGCGACTGCTTTCTGGGCGGCGGGATGTGGATGCCGCCGCGCGAGGCGCTGCTTAAACTTCGCGAGGCGATCGCCGAGCAGCCGGCCCGCTTCGCGAAGATCGTGACCGACCGGCGCGTGACGCGACGGTTCGGCGGCCTGTCCGACGAGGCCGTGCTGCGCCGCGTGCCGCGGGGCTTCGCGCCCGACCACCCGGCGGCGAAGTGGCTCAAGTTCCAATCGTTCGTCATGGGCCGGCCGCTCAGCGACACGCAGGCGGTGAGCGCGCGCCTGCCGGCGCTGCTCGAGGCCGATTTCCGGTTGATGCTACCCCTGGTGCGCTGGATCAACGGCGTGCTGGGGTTTCGGGAAGCGGAGGGTCGATGACGGCGGCCGGTTCGGCGGATTACGTGTACCGGGACAAGAAGCTCGGGGACACGGAGGGGATCGTGGTCGCCACCGCTCCCGACGTCTTCATGCCGACCTCGACGACCACCCTGTTACTCCGGGCGGCGCGACGCGACCTCCCTTCGGCCCCGCGCTCCGTGCTGGACCTCGGGTGCGGCTGCGGCATCGTGGCCGTGGTCCTGGCGAAGTATCTCGCGCCGGGCACCGCCATCCACGCCTCGGATATCAGCCCCGCGGCGGTCCGGCTGACGCGCGACAACGCGCAACGCCACGGGGTGGCGATCGAATGCCGCGACGGAAGCCTGTTCGAGCCCTGGGGCGACCAGCGCTTCGACCTCATCGCGGACGACGTCGCCGGAGTCGCCGAGCCACTCGACCGCCTGTCGGGATGGTATCCGGAGGCGGTCCCGAGCGGCGCCGGCCCGGACGGCACGCGCTGGATTCTCGACGTGCTCGACCAGGCGGTGGACCACCTCCCGCCCGGCGGCCAGCTGCTGTTCCCCGTGATCTCGCTGTCCCGGGAGACCGAGATCCTGGAGCGGGCCGCGCGCCGTTTCGCCACGGTCGTCCTGGTCGAAGAGCAGTGGTATCCGGCGAACGAGCAGCTGCTCGCGCACGGCCCGCTGCTGGACGAGCTGTCGCGCGCCGGCCGGATCCGCGTCGAGCAGCGCGGCAGCCGGCTCTGCTGGGCGACGCAGATCTATCGGGCGCAAGCGCGCTGAAGGGGCTGGACCCATCCTCCTCCTCCTCGCCCTGCTCCAGGCCACGCCGCCACGCCTCGCCAACGCGCACGTGCGCGCTGAGTTCGGCCCGCGCGGGTTGGTGGCCCTCACCGCCGTCGCGCGGCACGCTGTTTATCGTCTCACCCGAGACGCGTTCCGCCTCACCATCGACGGGACGAGCTACGTCAGCGCCGGGCTCCCTGCCCCGTCGGTCACGGCCGCTCGCACTACCGTCACCTACCACTGGATCGCGGCGCCGCATCGCGTAGACGTCGTCTACGAGCTGCGGCCCGAGTGGGGATTTATCTCCAAGCAGATCTTCGTGACGGGAAGCAGCAGCTATCACGTGGACGACGTGACCGTGTTCGATGCCGCGCTCGGCGACACGATCCGCGAGGCGTACGTCCCCCGCTCGCCCCATACCACCCTCGGCACCGGCGACTACGGGGCCGCGCTGCGGCTCCGAGGCAGTCGCGGGCTGCTCGCCGTCGTGCAGAACCCCTTTCTCGAGGTCCGCCGCGACGGCAGCACATTCGCGATCCGCTACCAGCCCGACATGGACTGGCGAGCCGAATACGGTCCGTTCTCAAGCGATCGCGGCCTCCTGGCACCGGTGCGGCGATCCGGTCACTACGTCCCGGCACACATGCTGCCCGAATGGCGACTCGGCGCCCCGGATCCGACGCCCGGTATGGACGAAGCCGAGGTCGAAGCGTTTACGGAAATGGTCCGTGCGTTCCTGATTCATCCACGGGCGCACCCGCTGAACATCTTCGTGGGCTGGACGGCCAACGATTACCAGATCGACGTGGCGACGCCCGTAGGCCAGTCGGAATACCGACGGCTGCTCGATCGCGCGGTGGGGTTGGGGGCTGGGTACGTCCTGTTCGCGCCGTCCAACTCCGCGGTGTCGCGTCGCGAAGACAGCGTGGACGACTGGAGCTGGGAGCACGTGCTGTGGCTGGGTCTGGGGCAGAAGATCCGCAAGGGCGAGTGGGACCCCGCCACGGGCGCCATCCCGCCGTCCGTGCAGGGGCTGCTCGACTACGCCAAGACGAAAGGCGTGAAGCTCGTCGCGTACGTCTATCCGGTGCTGCCGTTCGCGGGGAATCCCGCCTGGCTGGTGTCCGCCCGCGGCGATTCGACCCGCAAGTTCGCCAGCCTCGGCGTGCGGGCGCTGCAGGACTGGCTGATCGACAAGCTCGTCGCCTTCTACCGGCGCACCGGCATCGGCGGGTACGCGTTCGATCACACATTTCTCACGTACGACGGCACCAGCCGCTACGCGCAGTGGTGGGGGTGGCGGCGCGTGATGGAAGAGCTGAAGGGGCGCGTGCCGGAGATCGTGGTCGACGGCCGCCAGGCGTACCAGAACTACGGGCCGTGGAGCTGGCTCGCCGGGAGCTATCCGCACCCCACCTCCACCGACGAGCAGCCGGAAAGCTTCGTCCCCTTCCCCGACCTGTCGTTCGATCGCGTGTCGGCCGACCGCGAGCGCTACACGACGTACCGCTACCGGCTGTACGAGTTCGCGCCCAGTGAGATCGTGCCGGGGTTCATCGGGCATCAGACCTCGCGCAGCGATGACAGCGGCGACATGCCGAGCGAGCGCACCGTGGATCGCGGGGTGGTGCTCACGACCTTCCGCGCGCGCGACTGGGACTCTCTGGGGTGGCGGTATTCGCTGGTCTCGTCGATCGCGATCGCGGGATGGAACAACGTGATCGACATGATTCCCGCACGGGATTCCGCCGAGAACGCGCACTTCTCGGCGGCCGATGAGGCATGGTTCCGGCGCTGGATCGCGTGGGCGGACACGAACCGCGAGTACCTGCGGCACACCCGGCCGATTCTGGGGCAGCCGGCGATCGGCAAGCTCGACGGCACGTCCGCGGTCGTGGACGGGCGCGGGTTCGTGTTTCTGTTCAATCCCAACGAACAACGGTTAACGACGACGTTGTCGCGCGCGGAGCTGGGCCTCCCGTCCGGGAGCTACTCGTTGCGCGAGCTGGCGCCGGACGACGGGGGCGGCGTCCGGCCCCTCGGCGACACGGTGTCGATCGCGGTGGACGGAGAGTCGTTCCTGGTCCTGGCGCTGGAGCCGGGACTCGCGACGGTCACGCCGGCGGCCGAACGGTTCACGCGTCAGATCGGGGAGGTGGACTCGGCGTTCAGCGGCGGGACGTTCGCCGCGACGTTCACGATCCCGCGCTGGGTGTTCGATCAGCTGGCGGCGCGGCGCCGGGCGTGGGCGATCCCGTGGACGGCGGCGGATTCGCTCGCGACGTGGCTCGTCCCCGAGCGGCTGCTGCTGTTCGTGCAGATTGCGGAGCCCGACGAGGCGTGGACGGCGAGTCTCAAGATCGACGGGCGGCCAGTGGAGTTGCGCAAGGCCTATTCATCTATACGACGCGTGCCGCGGGATTTTGTGGGGTTCTGGGCCGATATCTCCGCGCTGGCCGCGGAGCAGCCGCACGCGCTGCAGCTGCAGCTGCCGGCCTTAAAGAAGGGTCAGCTCCAGGGCGTGTTCCTGGAGAATGTGGTGCGGCCATGACCTCGCGTCGCGAGTTCTTGCGTAGCGCCGCGATCTCCGCCATCGGAGTGTCGCTTCCCAGGTGGCGAATCGCCGGCGCGCAGACGTCGCCGCACGGGTTCCTCGATCTGCGCCGGCCGCCCGACGGCATTCGCGTGCAGACCGCCACGGGCGAGGAGCACCTGCGCCTCGTCGCAGGCGGACGCTGGGAGTCCGGCGATCTCGCCGTAACCGTCAGCGACATCCCGGGAGCCCTGCGGGTCGCGCTGGCGGCCCCGTCCTCCGCCGTGCAACGGCTGCAGCTGCGCTGGCGCGGCCGCCTCGATGACACGCGGCTGCTGCTCGGAGACGCGTGGGAGCGCGGCTACGGCGATCTGGAGTGGCGCGGCTTCGTTCCCGATCGCGTGATGCCCTGGTATTTCGCCGCGTGGGACGGCCAGCGCACGCATTTGTACGGAGTGCGCACGGGGGCGAGCGCGTTCTGCTTCTGGCACGTCGACCCTCAGGGCATCAGCCTCTGGGCCGACGTGCGTAGCGGCGGCGTGGGCGTGCAGCTCGGCCAACGAATGCTTTCGGTCTGTGATGTCGTGTGCCGCGCGGGCCGCGCCGGCGAGTCGACGTTCCAGGCGATCCACACGTTCTGCAAAGACCTCTGCCCCGCTCCCCGGCTCCCCGCGCAGCCGGTCTACGGCAGCAACGACTGGTACTGGGCCTACGGCCAGAACAGCGCGGCGACCGTGCTGGCCGACGCGGGGCACATCGTGGAGCTCGCCCCGCCCGACGCCAACCGGCCGTTCGCCGTGATCGACGACGGCTGGCAGCCCGACCGCGGCGCGGACAAGACCGGCGTCGGGACGTGGGACCGCGGCAACGAAAAGTTTCCGGACATGGCCGGGCTCGCGGGCGCGATCCGGCAGGCCGGGGCGCGCCCGGGGATCTGGATTCGCCCGCTGCTGGCCCCCGTAGACGCACCGGACACGTGGCGTCTGCCGCGCGACCGCAGCGTGCTCGATCCCACCGTCCCCGAAGTCCAGGCGAAGGTCGCCGAGGACATCGGCCGCCTGCGCCGCTGGGGCTTCGAGCTCATCAAGCACGACTACACCACGTTCGATGTATTCGGGCGCTGGGGATTCCAGATGGGCGCGGCGCTGACCCGCGACGGCTGGACCTTCGCGACCGGCGCAACGCGGACGACCGCGGAGGTGATCGACGAGCTGTATCGCACGATCCGGGAAGCGGCCGGCAACTCGGCTGTCATCGGGTGCAACACGGTGAGCCACCTCTCGGCGGGGCGCTTCGAGATCTGCCGGATCGGCGACGACACGAGCGGCCGGGAGTGGGCGCGCACCCGCAAGATGGGCGTGAACACCCTCGCGTTCCGTGGGGCGCAACACGGCGCATTCTACACGGCGGATGCGGACTGCGTGGGGGTGACGAACGCGATTCCGTGGGAGCAGAACCGGCAGTGGCTCGATCTCCTGGCGCGGAGCGGGACGATGCTGTTCGTCTCTCTCGCCCCCGACGCGCTCGGCGCCGAGCAGCGGCGCGATCTCCGCGCCGCCCTCGCCATCGCCTCTCGACCGCAGCCGCTCGGCCAGCCGCTGGACTGGCAGCGGACGTCGTGGCCGACCCGCTGGCGCCTCATGGGAGAGGTGCGGACCTACAACTGGATCGGCGCCGAGGGGGTGGCGCCGGGAGGCTGACGCTGCGCCTCAGTCCGGCTGCCGCGGATGGCGGCGCAGCTGCGCCGTCGCTTCGTCGATGCGGGTGATGTACGCGCGCACGACCTCGCCGTGGGCCCGCCGCGGCACGACGAAGTGGCGGTCGTCGGGCCGCGAGCTCTTCAGGTCGTCGACCATCAAGTCGCCCCCGTGGCCTTCGACCGCCTTCTCGAAGCGCTCCACGGCCGACAGCAGGTCCACGAGATCTTCGGGGCGCTCAGCGCCGGTGACGGCGATGCCCCGGCCCTTGAGCCGCGTCGTCACCTCCGCCGCCGCGGCCGTGCGCTCCTCGAACTCCTCATCCCGTTCCATACCGAGATCCCTCTCTCAATACTCCGCAAAGCCATCGTCGGGATAACAGTACAACCACCGCTCCCCCGGTTCGTCCGAGGTCACCACCGGATGTCCGCTCTTATGGGCGTGCTTGGATGCATGCTGGTTCGGCGAGCTGTCGCAGCACAGCGTCACGCCGCACTCCTGGCACGTGCGCAGGTGCACCCACGACGCATGGACCTTCACGCACTCGGCGCACTCGCGGCGCTTGCCGTGCCGGACGGTGGTGATCGCGGAGAGATGCGCGCAGGTACCATTGGACATCGGAGAACGCTTCTACTCGTGCAGGACGCGGTGGACGGCGGCGATCGCGATCGATCCCTCGCCGACCGCCGAGGCCACGCGCTTCAAGCTCCCCGAGCGGACGTCGCCGATCGCGAAGACCCCGGGCAGACTCGCCTCGAGGAGATGGGGAGCGCGGGCGAGCGGCCAGCGCGCGGCGGCCAGGTCTTCCGGCAACAGGTCCGGGCCCGTCTTGATGAACCCATTGGCGTCGAGGGCGAGGCAATTGTCCAGCCAGCGGGTGCTGGGGACCGCGCCGGTCATCGTGAAGACGTGCCGGATGCCGTGCGCCTCGACGCGCCCGGTCTGGTTGTCGCGCCAGCCCACGCGCTCGAGGTGCCCATTCCCCTCGAGGCTCACGATCTCGGTGTGCACGTGGCGGGTGATGGCGGGATGGTCCTCGATGCGACGGATCAGGTAGCGCGACATCGTGTCGGCCAGGCCCGCCGCGCGGATCACCATGTGCACGCGCCGGGCGGTCTCGGCCAGGAACACCGCCGCCTGCCCCGCCGAGTTGCCGCCGCCGACGACGATCACCTCTTCGCCGCCGCACAGCTTTGCCTCCATGGATGTCGCGGCGTAATACACCCCCGCCCCATCGAACCGCGACAGGTTGTCGATCGGCAGCCGCCGATACTCGGCGCCCGTGGCGATGATCACCGCGCGCGCCGGCAGCCGTTGCCCGTCGCCGATCTCGAGCGCGTAGGGCATCTTGTCGCAGGCGAGGCGTCGGGCCGCGGGCCCGACCATCAACTGCGTCCCGAACTTCAGCGCCTGGTTGGTGGCGCGCGCCGCGAGCTCAATACCTTTGATCCCCGTCGGAAAGCCGAGGTAGTTCTCGATCCGAGAGCTTGCGCCGGCCTGGCCCCCAGGGGCCATCGATTCCACGACCAGGACATCCAATCCTTCGGACGCCCCGTACACCGCCGCGGCCAACCCCGCGGGTCCCGCCCCAACGATGACCAGATCGCGGACCTGGGTCGTATCGATCGCGGCGTTGAACCCCAGGGCGTCGGCGATGTCCTGATTGCTCGGGTTCTTGAGCGGGACAGGGCCGCACGTGATGACCACGGGGATTTCCGCGGCGCTGACGTGGAAGCGATCGAGAAACTCTTGGGCACTGGGATCGCGGTCCAGGTCGAGCATGGTGTGGGGATGCCCGTTTCGTATCAGGAACTCCCGGACGCGGAGCGTCCCCTTGCAATGCGTCGAGCCGACGACCACGACGTCGCTGACGTTGCGGTTGATCAATTCCACGCGTCGCAGGATGAACGCGCGCATGAAGATGGCGCTCAGCTCGCTGTCGGTCTGGATCAGTGCCAGCAGGTCGTCGCGTCCGACTTCGATGACCTCGCCGTCGGCGCCCGCCCGGATCTGGGCGAGCCCGCGCCGGCCCGACAGCATCGTCGCCTCGCCGGTGAACATCCCCGGGGTGAACGAAACCACGACCTCCTCGGAGGCCCACGGGCGCACGACGTCGATCCGGCCCGACACGACAATGAAGACGCGCGACGCGCTCTCTCCCGGCTGCACCAGCACCTCACCTGCCGCGACGTGGCGCCGGCGCCCGTGCGCGGCGACGCGGTCGAGCTGCGCCGGGGTCAGGGTCGGATAGATGCGCTCCGAGCGCGGGGCTGAGGACGGGGCCGCCGGTGGGGCAACGAGAGTCATGGGGTCACCCGCCCTGCTGGTGTGCTTCCACGAACCAGAGCCACTTGTCCACGCCGCGCGAGATCTCGGTGAGGATATCGGCGCTGCCCGCATCCTCGAGCTCGTTCATCTCCTCGATGCCGAGCCGCACCGTGCGGCCGAACCCGGCGAGCGCGTCCGACAGCGCCGCGACGTGCTGCGCGCCGGTCGAGAGTGTCAGCGGATAGTCGACGAGACTCGACCGCCCCTCCACGACGCCCACGGTTCCCTCGGCGATGCCGCCGAGCTGGACGATCCGCTCGGCGATCAGATCGACGTATCCTTCCACCTCTTCGTTGATCTCGTCGAACAGCTTGTGCAGCGCGATGAACGACGGGCCTTTTACGTTCCAGTGCGCCTGCTTGCACTGCGTCTGCAGATCGATGCAGTCGGCGAGGCGCTGGTTGAGCAGCCCGATCGCCTCGCGCCGACTGGTCTCGGGCAGATCGTTCTTCGTGGGGTACATCGTCGCCGCGGCGGGCGCGCGGGTCTCGTCGGTGGTGTAAGCCATCTGCGGTCCCTTCGTGAGAGTCGTACTGGCGGAACGTAGCCGTCGCGTCAAGGCCACACCAGGGATTAGAGGCCTTGCTTGAACCCAGGGCCCTTGTCATTGGGACACTACGACTGGAGGCTTCCCGACATGAGCAAGACCCTGCTGCTCGCGAGCGCTACCCTGGCGCTGACCGTGTGTGCCCCGACGGCACCGCGTGCTGGATGGAAGCTCGTGTGGCACGACGAGTTCGACGGAGCGGCCCTGGACATCACGAAATGGGTGCGGGAGACCGGCGGCGGCGGCTGGGGGAACAATGAGTTGGAGTTCTACACCGACCGCTCCGAGAACGCGCGAGTCGAATCCGGTCAGCTCGTCATCGAGGCGCGCCAGGAGCCGTTCGGCGGCCGCCCGTACACGTCGGCCCGGCTCAAGACCGAGAGCTTGGGCGCCTGGAAGTACGGCCGCGTCGAAGCGCGCATGCGCATCCCGCGAGGGCAGGGCCTGTGGCCCGCGTTTTGGATGCTCGGCGATCAGATCGCGCAGGTCGGCTGGCCGGCGTGCGGCGAGATCGACATCATGGAGAACATCGGCCGCGAGCCGCGCCGCGTGCACGGCACCGTACACGGACCCGGGTATTTCGGCGCGCAGGGTGTGAGCGCCGCCTACGACCTGGGGGGGCCAAGCGCCTGGGAGGCGGACACGATCCGCTGGTACGTCGACAGCGCTCTCTACGCGACCGTCACGCCGCGGGATCTCCCCGGCCCATGGGTGTTCGACCATCCCTTCTTCATCATTCTCAACGTGGCGGTGGGCGGAGGGTGGCCCGGTAGCCCCGACAGCACGACGGTGTTTCCGCAAACGCTGCAGGTGGACTACGTGAGGGTGTACCAGAGGTAGCGACGTCACTTCCACGGCACGACACCACGTCGTTGGTTGCTGGCAACCGCCAATTCCAGCCCGCGCATGACGTTCAGGGCCTGCTCCGGCGTGACCGCCAGCGGCGCCGTCCCCAGGATCGCGTCGCGGACGTTCTCGTAGTAGTGGGTGAAGCTCGAAGGAACGGTGGGAATGGTGCGTGTTCCCTCAGGAGTCGTCAGTCGGCCGTACATCTCGGGCGGCTCGGCATCCCAATTGGGCTCCTCGGGGGTGCGTCCCTCCTTCAGAGCCGCTTCCTGGGGATCGAGCCCATACTTAATGAAGGAGGCGCGGGTGCCGTGGACGGCGAAGGTCGGGCCCGGGGACGCGGCCAGCATCGACGCCCGCAGGACCGCCCGCATGTGCGGGTAGTGCAGTGTGACGTCGAAGGCATCGTCCACGACGGCCCCTTCCCGCTCGCTACGGAGGTCGGCGGAGATCGCCTGCGGGATGCCGAACAGCACCAGCACCTGATCGAGGAGGTGCGGGCCCAGGTCGAACCACAGGCCGGACCCGGGCAACGGCTGCTCGCGCCACGCCGATGGCTTCCGCTCGGGGCGAAAGCGGTCGAAGTGCGATTCAAACTGCACCACGCGACCGAGCTCCCCTTCCGAGAGCAGCTGCCGCAGCGTGACGAAGTCTCCGACGTAGCGGCGATTGTGATAGACCGACAGGACGCGGCGCTGCTCGGCGGCGAGGCGCACCAGCTCTTCGGCTTCGGCAACGGTGGTGGTGAACGGCTTATCGACGACGACGTGACGTCCCGCCAGCAGGCATTGCTTCGCGATCGGATAGTGGGACGCGTTCGGCGTGGCGATGACGACCAGCTCGACCGGCCGGGTGAGCAGCTCCTCGACACTGTGGACGAAGTCGCTGCCGCCACTGCGCTGCACGATCGCGGCGAGCCGGAGGCCAGGGACCGCGCGAATGACGGGCGCGTGGAAGACCTTCCCCGCGAAGCCGAAACCGACGAGACCGACGTCGAGCATGACGGGAACTTCCAAACTCCGCGCGGGTGCAGTAGAATCGAACAGCAATCTCCCCACTTCACCAGGAGTCTCCCGTGTCGGTGGTCTCCCGCTGGTCGCTCGCGTTCACCCTCGCAACCCTCGCCGCGGCAGTCCCGGCGGCGGCCCAGGTCCGCTCCTCCGCCACCACGCCCACCGCCGACCGGCGCGTCGGCCTGCGCGCCGGACGGATGGACGCGGCGCAGGCGCTCTGGAACCTGCGGCTCGTGGCTGCGGCACCGAAGCCGGCGCGCTTCACGAACGACACCGATCCCGGCGACTTCGGCTTCCTCAACTCCGATCTTGCGTTCACCGGGCACTACGTCATCCAGGGCAACTTCCACGGCCTGCAGGTATGGGACATCGCGCAGCCGGCGAAGCCCGTCCTGGTGACGTCCTACATCTGTCCCGACGCCCAGAATGACGTGTCGGTCTATCGCAACCTCCTGTTCACCTCCGGCGAGGACTTCGACGGCCGGCTCGACTGCGGCACCCAGGGCGTCGCCGACACGGTCAGCACGGACCGGATGCGCGGCATCCGCATCTTCGACATCTCCGACATCACCCACCCCAAGCCGATCACCGCGGTGCAGACCTGCCGCGGCTCGCACACCCATACGCTGCTGGTCGACCCGAACGACACGGCGAACGTCTACATCTACGTCTCGGGCGGGGCGCCGGTGCGTCCGGCCAGCGAGCTCGCGGGGTGCTCGGCGCTGGCGCCGGATAAGGATCCCAACAGCGAGCTGTTTCGCATCGAGGTGATCCAGGTGCCGGTCGCGCATCCCGAGCAGGCGCGCGTCGTGAGCAAGCCGGCGATTCTCGCCGACCTGGTCGAGCCTCACAGCCATCCGGAGGCGGCGCAGGACATCGCGCACGCCGACTCGATCATCGCGGCGGCGCGGGCGCAGGGCGCGTTCATCGCGAGGAGCCGCGGCCGGGATCGTGTCGTGCCGGCGCGTGTGGTGCAGCCGCTGCTCGAGGGCATCATGAAGGCGCGCGGGGGTACCGGCGCCGCCACCGCGATGGATAGCGCCGCGCTGCGCGGCGCCCTCCAGAGCATCGTGGATACGTTGACCAAGCCCCCCACACCCCCGCCGACCGGCCCGGGTGGCTCGCGCCCCGGCCCGGTGCAATGCCACGACATCACCGTCTATCCGGCCATCGGCCGCGCCGGCGGGGCGTGCGCGGGGTACGGCGTGCTCCTCGACATCCGCGACCCGACCAACCCGCGGCGTATCGGGGCCGTGGCCGACTCCAACTTCGCCTTCTGGCACTCGGCCACGTTCAATAATGACGGGACGAAAGTGCTGTTCACGGACGAGTGGGGCGGCGGTCTGGCGCCCAAGTGCCGCGTCACCGACAAACCCGAATGGGGCGCGGACGCGATCTTCACGGTCGCCCGCGATACGATGACGTTCCGGAGCTATTACAAAGTGCCGGCCCCGCAGACGCCGCAGGAGAACTGCGTCGCGCACAACGGGTCGCTGATTCCCGTGCCCGGGCGCGACCTCATGGTTCAGGGTTGGTATCAGGGCGGCGTCTCGGTGTTCGACTTCACCGACCCGGCGCATCCCCAGGAGATCGCATATTTCGACCGCGGCCCGATGGATTCGACCAAGCTCGTGGCCGCCGGCTCGTGGGCCGGATACTGGTACAACGGCTACATCGTCAGCTCGGAGATCGGGCGCGGGCTCGACATTCTCGAGCTGCTCCCCAGCCCGCTGCTGTCGGCGAACGAGATCGCGGCGGCCAAGCTGGTGCACTTCGACCAGCTGAACGTGCAGGACCAGCCGCAGCTCGTCTGGCCGGCGAGTTTCGTGGTGGCGCGCGCCTACCTGGACCAGCTGGAGCGGACGCGGGGTCTGGCCGCGGCCCGCGTCACCGCAGTGCGCGCGTCGCTGGCGCGTGCCGAGCGGCTCAGCGGCAGCGCGCGCCGGGACGCCCTGACCCGGCTGGCCGGCGAGCTGGATCGTGACGCCGGGACCGCGGCGGACGCGGCGAAGACTCGGACGCTGGCGGTGGAGGTGCGACGGCTCGCGGGGAGCTAGACCTTAGCGCACGAACCGGCCATAGGCCACGAAGGCCGCGAGCACACCCAGAACCAGACTGAACATCATGGGGGGGCGCTCCGCGTACTTGTAGTGCAATCCGGCGATCAGGATGCCTTCTATGGCCAGACCGGCGGCCGCGATCGGGGTCAGGATCGGAAGAATGTCCGTTACGGCCGGAATGACGAGGGCCAGGGCGCACAGCAGCTCGAAGATGCCGATGGCCATCCAGATCTCGCGGGAAAGCGCCTTGTTCGAGGCGACCTGCTGCGAGATTTTTTCCCACATGAACACCTTCATGCCGCCGCCGATGACGTAGAGCAGGGCCAAGATGCCCTGAATGATCCCAAGCAGAAAGTTCATGTCCATGGCTCCTGCGTCACATTCGACCTACGCCGCCACAGCGGCCGGCGCCGGACCCGCATCCACCAGTTGCTTCGTGACGGGGTCCACGCGGAAGTTCAGCCCTTCGAGAGTGCGCGAGCCCAACAACACGAGGTCGCCGGGCTCTCCGAACACGACGTCGTCGGTGGTACGCTTGCCGGCAACGTGGAGGAACGCGGGCCCGGTCCACCGCTCGAGGATCGTCCCGTCGGCTTGGCGGAAGCGCGATTTGTCGTACCGCTCGATGCCGAGGGACTCGAGAACCCGGGCCGGAACCCATGACAATTCCGCCCCAGTGTCCACGAGCACGGACCTGAGCGTTCGCCGCTCGCCCGGCCGGGCGGGGTTCTCAATCTCGACGTCCACGCGGAAGCTTCCCATGTCGTCGGGCATAATAGCCCCTGCGGTGTTGCCGACTAGTATCATATCATTGCGGAGCGTGTCAAATGTTCATTCTTGCCGCTATGGTGCTGGCCGTGATGCCTGCCGACGCCAGTGTGCAACAGCCCGGGGCTGCCCCCGGACCGCTCGTGGTCTCGCGGACCAACCCCCGCTATTTCGATGTAGCCTCGGGCCCTGCCCCGCACCGGGCGGTGTACCTGACCGGCTCGCACGTCTGGAACAACTTCCACGACGGCATGGGCCCCGGGGGGGCATGCGCCGAAACGCCGGAACCGTTCGACTACCCGGCGTACCTCGAGTTCCTGAGGCAGCACGGGCTCAACTTCATCCGCCTCTGGCGCTGGGAGCAGGTCAAGTCACAGGCCGCCGGCGGCGGCGTCCACCTCTGCATGGCGCCGCAGCCCTGGCTGCGCACGGGACCTGGACTTGCCAAGGACGGGGAGCCGAAGTTCGACCTGTCGAAATTCGACCAGGGATACTTCGACCGGCTCCGCGAGCGCGTGATCGCGGCCGGGAATGCCGGCATCTACGTGGATGTCATGCTGTTCGACGGCTGGGCTCTGCACCTCTCCCCGGCGCCGGACAACGTCGAAGGGCATCCGTTCCACGCCGCCAACAACATCAACGGGATCGGCATCACGTCGATCGTCGATTACCAAGTGTTACCGCTCGGGCCCAGCGTCAAGGCAATTGAGGAAGCGTACATCAAGAGAGTCGTCGATGCGGTGCACGACCTCCCGAACGTGCTCTACGAGGTGGCGAACGAGTCGTCCGGCGGTGGGGCGGTCGACAAGACCTTCGCACAAATGTTGGGACTGGGCGACCCGCCGGACTGGGGCAACTCGACGGCGTGGCAGTACTGGGTGATCGACGTCGTGAAGCAGTACGAGCGGCAGCGAGGATACA
>WNFW01001696.1_pt1 | contig 14872 bp, 13 predicted proteins | sample 5400131 | NCBI WGS metagenome assembly WNFW01 (sample SAMN13153362, study PRJNA577476) | soil metagenome | isolation source: 20 cm soil or saprolite under grassland replicate 1 | place: USA:California | collected 2016-06-15 | reverse complement strand
CGAGAGCGCCGCCGGAGTCGCCGCCGGCGCTCGCACCGGACTCGGCAACGTCGTCATCGCCGCGCTCTTCCTCGTCGCCATGTTCTGTGCCCCGCTCGTCGCCGCCATTCCCGCGTACGCCACCGCTCCCGCGTTAATCCTCGTCGGCGCCCTCATGTGCGGCGCCGTCGCCCGCGTCAAGTGGGGCGATTTCAGCGAAGCCTTCCCCGCGTTCCTCACCCTGGTGGCCACCCCCCTCACCTTCAGCATCGCCACCGGCCTCAGTCTCGGCCTGTTCTCCTTCACCTTCGTCAAACTCGGCACCGGCCGCCACCGCGAAATCAGCCCCCTCATTTGGGTCCTGAGCGTCCTCTTCCTCCTCCGCTACGCCTTGCTCGCCGCCGAGTAAGTCGTTTGTCGGTACGCATTCATGGAACGGCCGTTTGCAACAATTCTGACTTTCCGTGGAAGAGCCAGAGCGGCGAGTGCGATTTACGGGGTCTGCCAGTCTAAGGCGTAGATTTCCTTGGTGCCGATGTCGCGAAGCAGAAGCGGTGAATCGTCGGGAGCCATACCGAGCCAGAACGACCAGTAGCCGGTTTGTCGGAAGTCTTTCAGATCGGCTACCCGCTCGAGCCTCCGATCTCGAATGCGTATTCGCATTACCGACGGTTGGTTCTCCCCATGCAAGAAGTAAACATAGTCTCCGTTTTTCGACCAATTGGGGAAACCTAGGCTTATCTTCGTGATCTCCTCCCACTTTTGGGTGGCAAAACCGAAAAGCATTAGGCTATGGGATGCGAAAGGCAAGGCGACGAGATAGCGTCCGTCGGGCGACCAGCGCGGGGAGAAAAAACCCCTTGAGCCAGGCAGCGTGGAGACTTGATTAGTCCTAACATCAAGAATCAGGATGGTACTGTTAGGATCAGTTGATCCACTGCCGAAGGCAATCTTGGTTCCGTCGGGGGACCAGCTCGGGTCCCACTCCTCTTTGGGGTCCCCGGGTATCATTTCGCGCGGCGTTCCCCCTTGGGTCGCAATGGTGTACAACTTCGGCTTGGGGCCGGAAAAGGCATAGAAAACGATCTGCTGGCCATCGGATGACCAGCTAGGCATCACGGCGGTGAGCGGCGTGTAGGTGAGCTGAATTTTCTGGCTGCCGTCCAATTTGCTTCTCCAGAGCGTTCCCTCCGGGAAGCGGACGTAAGCCACCCACTGACGATCTTTAGAAAAGCTGACGCTATCCGCTGAAATCCCGGATAGAAATGGAATGAACTCCGCTGACCTGGTGTCGTAGCGAACCAACTCCCCACGCGCCAATGCTCCCACCGCGTACAGCTTTTTGCCATCTTTACTGGGCAAAGGCGAAGAGAAACTCATCGGCCCGGAGGTCAACTGAACGGGTTGGCCATTGGTATTTCCAAATATATTTCTCTTTTCCGCAAGAGCCCAGATATTGCCTTGTGACTGAAAAACAAAATATCTTCCGTCGGGAGTCCATTGGCCGCAACACTCCTCGGGGGGAGTGTGCCAGTTGGGAACGAGGGGGTGCAGGTTCGTCCCGTCGACCGAGACTTGGTAAAGAGCGCCAGTAGGCGTCGAAGCCCCCACAGCCCCGACGTTGAATCGAATCACCGTTCCGTCCGGCGACCAGGCGGGATAATAGGCTCGATCTGGCGCGGAGACGAGCTTGTAGGGTTCAGAACCATCGCTCTTTGCCAGGAATAAGTCGTGTCCGTCGGCGTAAACCATCCTTTGGCCATCGGGAGACCAGGCAGCGGCCTGCCCAGCGGCCTCTCCCAGTCTGCGAGGTGACCCGCCGAGCACCGGCACTCCCCAGAGCGGCCCATGGAATGCAGTCTGGCCCACCTCGTCCGCCACAAGCAGGGTTGCCCCGTCGGGAGAAACTGCAAGCAATGACATAGTCGGCGCGGGAACTGAGACGTGCGCTACCTCTCCACCGGAGCTGGACACCTGCGCGACGAGAGAAACCGACGCGGGATATTCATTAAAGAAGATCCGCGACCCGTCCGTACCGACCAGACCCTTTCGATGACCGTCGTGAGTGACGGGGAAGTAGCCTGATACCTTGGGGGGTGGGAGAGGGCGAGACTCCAGATAAATGAGGGACGCGATGACGAGAAGACCCGATCCGCCGCCAGCGAACGCCCAACTCTTCCATTTAGGCCGCTCGGTTTGGAAGATGGCCGTCTCACGCCGCAGGCTATCGGTCCCCGCCACCGCTGAAAATTCAGCACTCCCCGCAGATAGGGTGGCGGCGGACCGTCCTGAAACCTTGTCCCGCTTCAGCCGTTGCAGGTCGGCTCGCATCTCCGCCGCGCTCTGATAGCGCAGATTGCGATCCTTCTCCAATGCCTTGCCGATGACCGCTTCGACCTGTGGCGGAAGTTGCGGATTGAAATGCGAAGCCGGCCGCGGGTTCTGGTGTAGGATCGCGCCGCAAATTTCTCCGGAGCTTGAGCCTTCGAATGGCATACTGCCCGCCGCCATCTCATACAAAACTGCGCCGAACGAGAACAGATCACTCCGGGCATCCAGTTCTTTCGCACGAATCTGCTCAGGCGACATGTAAGCCACTGTGCCCAGCATCGTACCCGGGCTCGTCAGTTGATGGGAGTCGATCTCCGTCACCGTATTCGCCAATGCAATTTGGCTCGAAGAATTGCCCGCCGGTGCGACTTTTGCCAGCCCGAAATCGAGAATCTTGGCGTGTCCACGCTTTGTTACAAAGATGTTCGCGGGCTTGATGTCGCGGTGAACGATTCCCTTAGCGTGGGCGGCGTCGAGCGCGTCGGCGATGTCGGTGGCGATGCGCAGAAGAACGTCCGTTTCCAGCGGACGCGCCGCAATGCGGTGCCTCAGTGTCATGCCGTCCAGAAACTCCATGGCGATGAACGCTTTGCCGTGCTGGTCGTCAATTTCGTAGATCGTGCAGATATTCGGGTGATTGAGAGCAGAGGCAGCCTTGGCTTCGCGCTGAAATCGGGTGAGGGCTTGCGCGTCTTTGGCTACGTCGTCGGGGAGGAATTTGAGAGCCACAAAGCGATCGAGTTTTACATCCTCAGCCTTGTAGACCACGCCCATGCCGCCGCCGCCGAGTTTCTCGACAATGCGGTAGTGCGAGATGGTTTGGCCGATCATCAGGAGATGCTTGGTTTTCGGGTCGCTTCATCTTACGGACGCGACATTCGCGAGTCAACGAAAGGCGGCTGTGGGGCAGTCGCTGCGAATCATTCCCGGCCTAAAACTACTCTCATGGACGAACGGTGATGTGGGTTTTCTGCTCTTACGGAACACTGACAACTGATCACTGAGAACTGCTACACAGCTTCGCCAGCGACTCCGCCAGCACCAGCGCGCCCCGCGCAATATCCTCAGGCGCGGCGTACTCATCGGGCCGATGACTGTAACCATTCCGGCAGGGGATGAAGAGCATGCCAGTCGGAGCGATCCGCGAAAGGAAAAGCGAATCGTGATACGCCCGGCTCACGATTTCGAGAAACGGGAATCCATGCTCGCGGCAGGAATCCGAAAGGGCCGCGCGCACTTCAGGAGCGCAATCCGCAGGTGCGTCAGCGTTGAGCACCTCAGACTGAATCGAGACTTGGCGCTTCGCGGAGATGTTTTGCCCTGCGCGTTCGATCGTCTGCATCACGCTATCGCGCCGCCCCAGATCCGTATCGCGGATGTCGAGCGTCAGGCCCACGCGGCTCGGAATACTGTTCACCGCACCCGGAAAAACGTCGCAAACGCCAACCGTAGCGACGGTGTCAACCGCGCCGCTCGTGCGCGCTGCGTTTTCGACCGCCAGAAGCAACTCCGCAGCCGTGCAAAGGGCATCTCTCCGGTCCGGCATCAGCACTCCGCCGGCATGTCCACCGGCGCCTTCGATAGAAATCCGAAGACTCGCCGGCGCCGCGATGCTCTTCACAATTCCGAGCGAGATTTTTGCGTGTTCCAGCAGCGGCCCCTGCTCGATGTGCAACTCAACGAACGCTTTGTAATAACCCTTCGGGAGTTTCACCTCCTGAAGATTTCCATGGAAGCCCGCTTTTCGGCGAGCTTCGTCCACCGATTCACCGTCGCGATCCTTCAATTTCGCAGCGGCTTCGGCGGAAAGCGTTCCCGAAAGCAACCGGCTTCCTAAGCAGCCGATGCCGAAGCGCGTCGGCTCCTCCGTCGCGAATACAAGAAGTTCAATCGAGTTCCTGGGCCGGAATCCGTTACGCCGCAGCGCGCGAATTGCTTCGAGCCCGCCAAGCACTCCAACGACGCCATCGTATTTCCCGGCATTCGGAATCGCATCAATGTGCGAACCCGTGGCCACGGCGCGTGCCGCGGGATCAGCGCCGATCCATCGCGCGAAAATGTTTCCAATGGCATCCTGCCCCACGGTGAGCCCGGCTTCCTGGCAGCGCGAGATCATCCAGGCGCGCGCTCTCAAATCCGTCCGCGTGAAAGCAATTCTCGTGACCGCGGGAGGCTCCGCGTCCGAAATGGCGGCCAGCGTGTCAATTTCTGAGTTCAGCCGCTGCTGATCAATTTCCAATTTCATTTCTTCGATTCGCCGAGGGGATGCCGGTTCCAGTCTTTATAGATCAAATACTTGGCAGGCACTTTGCCGATGGCTCCAAACCATTGCGGGCACCACGGCCCCATCCAAATAAAATCGCCCGCGGTGACGGGATACCACGAATCACCGAGCCGGTAGATGCCGCTCCCTTCGAGAATGATCAGTCCGTGCTCCATCACGTGCATTTCCACCATGCTGAGCGAGGCGCCGGGCTGATAAACCATGGTGTTCACCGCAAAATCAAATTGCGGCTCGTCGGGCAGCAAGCACTTGACTTGCAAATCGGAATCGCCATCGAGCGCGTGCGAAGAGACCGCATCTTCGTTGGCGACCAGCAGGCGTTGCGGCTCGGTTTTCTCTATTCGCTCGTGGTGTTTTTCAATGACGGCAACCCGGCTCTTTTCCTTGGCGGCGACTCGGTGGGAAAAACCTTCAGGCAAATAAGCATAGCCGCGCGCGCCAAGCTCGTGCCGCTTTCCCTTGACCTCCAGCGTCACCGCTCCTTCCATCACATAAATGAATCGCTGCGCGGAGGTATTTCCCAATTCACCTTTCGGTTCAAATTCCGCCGTGTATTCGGTGAACGCCGCGCCAAGCGCCGGGCCAACGTGAACGATCGCGGAAGCATTCTTCATGCCGGGCAGCGCGGTGCGCACAAAAGTATCGGGAGTGAGGAGCAGGTGATTGCGTTGATGAGAGCTACGCGTTTGACCGAGATTATGCACGGCACGTCCTTCCCAGGAATTCCTGCGAAGCCGCAAGCTGCGTCAGCAAGTGCTGTCCGCACGCGAGCGCTCTCGCGACGTCGTCCAGATGCACCGATTCCGACGGATCGTGGCTGATGCCCCCGGGCGTCCGTAAAAAAATCATTGCCGCGGGAATTTGTTCCGCGAGGATCATGGCATCATGCCCCGCGCCGCTCGCCATGCGATGTGGCTCGCAACCGGCTTTCTGAACGGCCTGCGCGATCTGCTCTGTGAGAAACGGATCCATCGCCACCGCGTGTTGCGCCAGGAGAGTCCGCCACTTCACGGTCACGCCGCGTCTCGCGCCGCTCGACTCCGCTCGCCGTATCAACTCGTCCAACGCTTCGGTTCGCGCACGGTCCGAAGCGTGGCGAATATCCAGCGTGGCGCGCGCTTCTCCGGCAATCACGTTCATCGCGCCGGGCGTTGCTTCAACGAGTCCCACTGTCGCCACGATCCCAGGAAGGCGCTGTGCCAGGTTCTCCACGGCAAGAATCCACTCCGCAGCCGCGGCAAGCGCGTCGTGCCTCAGATTCATCGGTGTAGTGCCCGCGTGGTTCGCTTGCCCTGAAAATGTGAACTCCAAACGGTTTTGTCCAACGATGGCTTCCACGACTCCGAGCGGCCGCCCCAAATTTTCCAGCACCGGCCCCTGTTCGATGTGAAATTCGACGTATCCCAAAACATCAGGTCTCAGCGCGGCTCTAGAAATCTCATCCGGGTGCAACCCAAAATCCAGAATCGCTTTCCGAACGGAAATTCCGCGCTCATCCTTGCGGCAGAGAAGTTCCTCATCCACTCGGCCGACCAGCGCGCGGCTTCCGATGAACGGAACTCCAAATCGCACCCCTTCTTCTTCCGAAAAGCCAAGGACCTCGATCCCAAACGGCAGCTTCAACCCATCGAGCGATTCCACGAGCCCGGCCGCCAGCACCACTCCCAATATCCCGTCGAACGCGCCGGCATTCGGCACCGTGTCTAGATGCGATCCCATCAGGATCCTCGGCGCTCCCGGCGACGCTCCCGAATAAAATCCCCACAAGTTCCCAACCGCATCCACGTGAACCTGCACTCCAAGTGGTTCCAGCCAACCGGCGATTTCCCGATGGCAATCCCGCATGGGTGCCGATAAAAAAGTTCGCCGCGTGCCTCCGGCGTCCTCCGAAAACGTCGCCAGCTTCCGGCAGCGGGCGATCACCTTTTCCGCGAGACTTGTAAAATCACTGGTCGTCTGCACTGGATTCTACCTTTGCTCGCGGCCCATCCGTCGTGGGACTCATAACTCCCGAATGAGCTTCGCCGCTCCCCAGCCCGCCACAACGAGCGCCAACAGAATCTGCCAGCCGTACCGGTTCCCGTAGGTCGCGACCGGAAAATGATTGCTCAACATCAGAAAGACGACCGGCACGGCCATGAACGTATTGTGCTTGGACCGCAACTTGGCCTGCGCGCCCAGCGACGCATCGAACTTCTCGCCCGCTGCCGCCGCCGCGATCATCCCGCGTTGCGCGGGAAGAATGCGCATCCACACATTTAGAGTCATGATGGTGCCGAAGATCGCTCCCACGTGGATGTACGCAGCGCGCCCGCTGAACACGTGCATCAATCCCCAGGCCACTGCCGCCGTCATCACCAGACCAAATCCCGCAAACGCGCCCTGCGACTTTCCCAATGGTGACCGCACGGCCAGATCGTAGATGAACCACCCCGCCACCATGGCACTCAATCCGATCGCAATGCCCGCTTGCTTGGGAATGTCCGCAACATCCGTATCGATGAGCCCATCCCCCAGGTAATACACAAGGAGGAGGAGAACCACCCCGCCCAGCCAGGTCATCAACGCTTCCCAGCGAAACCAGTGGACCTGCTCCGGCGCCACACCCAGCGACTTTTGTTTCTCGACGGTGTAAAAGCCTCCGCTGTGCACCATCCACACTGCCGAAGCCGTCCCGTTGGCGGCCGCTTTCTTCTCGAGCTTTCCAAATTGGCCGTCGAGCCACGTGAAGTAGTACGTCTGCCCAACCCACATGACACCAGCGAAAACGTGCAACCACCGCACGCTGAGGTTCAGCCATTCTCGGATCGAAGAACTCATCTCAGCTTCCTCGGTACGTCGTGTAGCAGTTGGGGCTCAGCAGCAGCGGAACGTGCAAGTGCGATTCACCGCTGCGAACTCGAAACGTGACCTCCACAACCGTGTACAATCCTTCCACGCCGCAAGCGGCGAAGTAGCTCGCGATGTCAAACGTCAGGCGATGCGCTCCTTCCGTGAGCGTTGCACCTTCCGGCAACAATTGGCTGCATCTTCCGTCCTGATCGGTTTGCGCGGAAGCAATCAACACCCATTTGCCGGAAGGTTTCTGACGCTCCAGGCGCACCGGCACACCAGAAGCGGGTTTGCCCTTGGCCGTATCCAGAACGTGCGTAGAAATTTGGCTCATCCCGTGATCCATTTTCTTAGTCGGATGTGCATGACTTGCCGCTGCTCCTCGGCCGCCAGTTGCAGTTCGGTTGCCTCATCATTGTGCAGCCGGTGCCGCAGAATCTCCAGGATTTCGCTGGCTGATTTTCCCGTCGCGCAAACTATAAAAATCCGACCGAACTTTTGCTCGTACTCGCGATTGCCCCACTTTAGCGCCATCTTTACAGCCTCATCGGCGGTTGCAGCCTTCTGCTGTTCTTGCGCGGACCATGCTGCAGAACTCGCCGCAACATCTTTCTCCGCACGCGTCTCGCCGATTCGCGGATGACTCCGAAAAGCTTCAAGCCAATCCGATTCTCCAAGACTTCGCCAGATCGTGTCTGACGTTGCGACCAGCGAGGCTTCATCTTGGATCGGCCTTTTCGAGGCCATGCTCGCGGCCCAAGTTCTCGAGCCGCAGCAGGGAAGAATCTCGCGAGCAGCTTCCTCCAGCGGCAAACCATTCCAGCGAGCGAGCACCTCGCTCACGCGTGCGCCCCCGCGGCGGCAAGCTTCTCGAGAAACTCGGCGACAAGATTGCCCGCCACGGCAGCCCGATATCGAGAGGTGGACCGAATATCGTCGATGGGCCGAATCTCTTTCACCGCGCTCTTTCTTGCCGCATCAATCAGCGACGGCTCGATCTTTTTTCCGATGAGAGCGCGCTCCGTTTCATTCAAGCGCAGCGGAACGGGCGCAACGCTTCCCAGCGCGAGACGCACATCCCGAATCGTGCCGTTCGCGATTTGGCCCAAGGCGGCAAGGCAAACCTTGGAAATCGCTTGCGCGTTGCGGGCCCCCACCTTTCGCGCATGCGAAACATATCCGGAGAATCGGCGTGGCAGTGAAATATCTCGAATCAATTCGTCAGCAGCCAGTGCTGTCTGCTTGTAGCCCGAGTGAAAGTTTCGATAAGCCACCCCCCGCTCGCCGCGCGCCGATACCAGAGTCACTTCGGCGTCGTACACAAGCAACGCGGGCAGGGAATCGGCTGCAGGAGACGCGTTCGCGATGTTGCCTCCCAGCGTTCCGCGATTCTGATTTGCAATTCCGCCGGTCCAGGACGCGGCTGTGGCCAGCAGCGGAAATTCCCGCGAAACGATGTCATGCCTGCGCAGCGCGGTATACGTGCAAGCCGCCCCGATCTCGATCCTATCCGGAAAAACTTCGATTTGCCGAAGCTCGGGAATATTCCAGATGTTGATCAATTTTCGGTTGGGCAGCTTTCCAGCCGAGTACAAGACCATCACGTCAGTCCCGCCGGCAATGGGCAGCCATTGAGCCGGCTCGCTTGCCAGCAGGGAAAGAACGGCCTGCAGATTTCCGGGCGACACGAATTTGTATTCGGCTGGATCGGCTCTCATTTTGCAACTCTTCGCGCTGCCCTCGCCACCGCTTCGAAAATCTGCATGTAACCCGTGCAGCGGCAAAGATTGCCCGCAAGCCCCTCTCGTATCTCTGCCAGCGCGGGCTCCGGTTTGTTTTCCAACAGATGCACCGCCGCAAGAATCATTCCCGGCGTGCAGATGCCGCACTGCGCGCCACCGCATTCCAGGAACGCCTCTTGCAGAGGACGCATCAAGGCATGCGCCGAGATTCCCTCGATGGTATCGATGCTCGTGCCGCTCGCTTGCGCCACGGGAACGAGACAACTATTCACCAGCATGCCGTCCAATAGAACGGAGCACGAACCGCATTCTCCTTCGCCGCATCCTTCTTTCGCGCCAGTCAATTTCAAGTCGTTCCGCAGCACGTCCAACAATCTTTCCATGGGATGGGCGAGAAGTTTCTTCGCCTCGCCGTTGACGATAAACGAAACCTCGCACTTCGCGCTCGCCGCTGGTGAGGGATTCATCCTTTCCCTCGCGTCAAAGAAGGAGCATCTTGCGCAAGAGGCGCGGACCGCAGAGTCTCAAAGAGATCTTCGGGTAGCAGCGGAATTGAATGGAAACGAACACCGATCGCATCCACCACGGCGTTTACGATCGCCGGCGCAGGTCCATCCATGGGGAGCTCTCCGATGCCCTTGGCGCCGTGCGCGCCGTGAACGTTGCCAAGTTCCTCAAAAAACACGCGGATCGGCGGCAGGTCCGCCGAAGTGGGCATGATGTAATTCGTCATCTGATTGTTGATCATGCGGCCGTCCTGCCAGACGACCTTCTCGTAGAGTGCGAAGCCGATCGCCTGCGCCACTCCGCCCGTGATCTGTCCTTCTGCCAAAACGGGGTGAAGAACCTTGCCGACTTCCTGCAGGGCGACGAAGTCGTCCACGGTCACGGCATAAGTCGCCAAATCCACCGTAACCTCCGCAACGTAGACGGCCCACGCAAAGGCCGCGTAAGCCTCGCCGCAATATTTTTCATCGTCCCAGTAGACATCGCCAGGCGCTTCATACCGCGCATACGACTTCAGCGTTTCGTGCGCCGCGATGTATTTCCGGCACGCGGAGCGAAATTGTTCTGGACTGCAGTGGTTACCCAGAAGCCCGGTCTTCGTGAGCGTTTCCTTGATTTCCTTAGCCGCCGACTGAACCAGTTTTCCGACGATCATCGCCGTGCGCGAAGCTACCGTCGGGCCGCTGTTCGGCACCACCGTCGTGTCCGGCTGCGCGATCGCGACGCTCTCGTAAGGAAGCCCCAGCGCCTCGGCCGCAATCTGGCAGAGCACGGTATTGGTTCCTTGGCCAAATTCCGCGCTGGACACCAGCACTCGAACAGTGCCGTCGGCATGGGCTTCCACACCGACCACAGAATTCAGATAGTGTTCGCCGGAGCCCGTGAATCCCGCGCCGTGCAAAAAAGCCGCGACCCCCATTCCTTTTTTGCGCATTCCGTCTTTATTTTCTTCCGCAAAACGGGTCTTCTTCGCGGCGTAGTCAGATAGTTCCAGCGCGCGGTCAAGCAAATGATTCAAGTTGATTTCTTCACGGATGACCTGTTGCGTAGTTGTCGTCTGACCAGGCTTCAGAAAATTCCGCCGGCGGATTTCCACGGGAGAAATTCCCACGACCTGGGCGATGCGATCCATGTGCCGCTCCATGGCAAAAAGGCTCTGCGGCGCACCGAATCCGCGAAAGGCGCCATGCGGCGGCGTGTTCGTCGCCAACGCCTTCGTTCGAATGCGCACACTCGGCCAGTAATAAGGACCGCCCGCGTGAATGGTGCCCCGCGATAAAACCACCGACGACAGTGTTGCGTAAGCTCCGCCATCGATGGTGAACTCGATTTCGCCCCCAAGAATTTTGCCGTCCTTGCTCACCGCCGTGCGATGGCGCGTTCGCGAAGGATGCCGTTTTGTCGTCGCAGCCATATCCTCCATGCGGTCGTAGATGATTTTCACCGGTCTGCCGGATTTGATGGCGAGCAGCGCCGCATGACCGGCGATCATGGACGGATACTCTTCCTTTCCACCGAACGCGCCTCCGGTTTCCATTTGCACGACGCGAACTTTGTCTTCGGAAAGGCCGCACAGCGCCATCAGCGCTTTGTGAACGTAGTACGGGCATTGCAGCGAGCCCCAGACGGTGACTCCGCTTTTCGGGTCGAATGCCGCGATGACTCCGTTGTTCTCGATGTAGAACTGCTCTTGCGCGCCGGTGAAATACTCGCCCTCGACGATGTGCGCCGCTTCGGTGCAGACGGCGTCCACGTCGCCCTTTTCAACCAGGTAGCTCTTGAAGACATTGTCGGCGCCCCAGATGATTGTGGATCGTCGCTCGCTTTCTTCCATGGAGTGCACTGACGGGAGCGGCTCGTACTCGACGGAAATCGCATCGACCGCTTTTCGAAGCTTGTGACGCTCACCATGGGCCAGGAGGAGAATCGGCTCTTCGGCATGATTCACCGAATCGGAGGCCAGGCAAGGCTGGTCGTCCAGGATCAGGGAGATGCAATTTCTCCCCGGAATGTCATTTGCTGTTACGAGTACAAATTGGTCCCACGCAATGCTCGGATCAAAAGAAATCTTTCTGATCTTGCCGCGTGCAACGCTGCTGCGCACCGTTGCACCGTAAAGCATGCCGGGCAGAATCATGTCGTCGACGTAGCGCGCCGCTCCCGTGACTTTGTCCCAACCTTCCTTGCGCGGCACCGATGCCCCGACGATGTGATGGATCGTCATAAATTTCTTTGCTGGCCGTATTCTGTATGAAATGGGAGGAGTTTCAAATCTCTATTTGAGGCTTCCGAGCGCCGGTTACCGCCGGAATTCGCGCCCAATCGGCTCTCCCGGAAAGTTTCCATCCCCAAATACGCAGCTTCCGCGCAGATAGGTTGCCTTGACGACGCCGCAAAGCGTTTCACCCAGATAGGGTGAAACGCAGTGACGGTAGAAAAGACGGTCCTCTGTCGCAATGAATTCAGCTTCCGGCTCAAAGACCACAAAGTCGGCGTCAAAATCCTTTGCAATGCGCCCCTTCTGAAATTCACACCCGGCAAGCCGCGCAGGACCTTCCGCCATCCAGCGCGCGATATCTATCAGCGTGAATCCGCGGCCATTGGCTTCGGTCCACATCACCGGCAGCGCCAGCGAGAGGCTGGAAATCCCTCCCCATGCCGTTCGAAAGTTTCGCTCGCCGAGCCGCTTCATTTCGGGCGGACAGGGAGAATGATCCGTCGCCACCAAATCAATAACTCCCTCTTGAAGCCCTTGCCAAAGTTGTTCGCGATTCTCCCGGCTGCGGACCGGCGGCGCGCATTTGAACAGCGTCTGGCCGTCCGGGATTTTGTCGGAAGAGAGATGCAGATAATGTGGACAGGTTTCGACGCTGACTGGCAGACCCTCTGACTTCGCAGCCCGCAACATGTCCAGCGCCTGGTTCGTCGTCAGATGCACGAGGTGCAGGCGGAAATGATACTCGCGGCACAGGGAAATCATGAGCTGGATCGCGGAAAGCTCCGCCTCATCCGGCCGCGATTGCAGATACGTCGCGTATTTGCTCCAATCCGCTCCTGCCAATCGGCTCGTTGCCTGGTCCACCGGCCCGGGCAGTTCCGCATGCACGAGGAGGGGCAAGCCAGTCCTCGCAAGATGCGGCAACGCCGCGCGGAGCTCCCGCTCGGTGACCATAGTGAAGCCGTCGATGCCGGGGTGAATGAGGAAGCACTTGAATCCCGGCACGCCCGCGGCTGCCAAACTTTCAATGTGCTCCTGGTTGTCGCTGACCACTCCGCCCCACGCCATCCAGTCCACATGGCACTGACCGTTCGCGGCCCTGCGTTTCGCTTCGAGCGCGGCCACAGTCGTGGTCGCAGGCAGACAATTGAGCGGCATGTCCACAAGCAGCGTGTAACCACCGGCCGCAGCTGCGCGGGTCGCCGTGCGGAATCCTTCCCATTCGGTTCGCCCGGGTTCGTTGATGTGGACGTGAGAATCCACCAGCCCTGGCAGAATGGCAGCCTCGCCAAAGTCCGTTACGGAAATATGCGCGGGCAGTTGAGCCGGTGAAACAACATCGAAGATTCGTCCGTTTTCGGCAAGCACCGCCGTCGCTTTGATTCCGTCCGGCGTCACTACCCGTCGTGACAAAAATGCATGGAGACTCATGTTAAGTGCCAGCACGACTTACGCGGGCTCGGCGCAACAGAAGGGTACCGCAACGTACTTCAACCCCCAAGGCTCCGTGGCTGCGGGGAACCCTTCAGTCCGATTATCCCTGCGAGCTCAACCGGCCACTGCAACACCATCTAAGCTATTGGTACGTGCTTCCCTCTAGAGAACCGAACTGTCCGGCTGTACTCAATCGGACCTAGACAGGGGGTGCTCCGTTGATCCAACCCTCGCGAACGACTTTTAGCTGTTGAGACCCCTGCAAGTAGACCTCGACCTCATGTTGCGTCGACCCGTTGAGACCGTCCGACTTATCGGGACTTGTAACTGCTCTTAGCGATCGATCCCCTCGGGACGAGGATTTCGTTGACACTATTTGGATTGTCGGCAGACGTCCCGCTTGTACGCGATCGTGGCGCGCACCTCATGTTCCGGCGTCGGTGAGAGACAATTGTTTCTTACGCGGTCGATCGTTAGGCCCTGATATTGAGTTCTTCTGGATTCGGCGCAGCCCATCGACTCAATGCTCGATGCGATGCTCATGCCGCGCATCTTAACCGGCACAACCTCTTCCAGAATTTCTGTGACCGTATCCCACGACATCAGAGGAAGGCTTTCTTCAGGATGGAAGAGGGGGTGGGCTGGTTCGATCAATCCTCCGCACGCAGAATGGTCTGAACCGTATTCAACCGTGAGACCAATGCCAGGCCGTGCCAGGAAACTCTCTAAGTACGGCTGGCCATATCGATTGTGAAGTTCCTGTGAACTCGGCGCGAGAACGCCGCTTGCGGCCGCGAGCATTAAGCACGTAGCAATAATGCGCATGGCGACGCCATTGTAGTTTTTTCCCGGTCCAGTTAGCAATCCCCTCCTTGGTGCCTTCCATGAGAAGGCCGGTGAGTGTCAAGCATGTTTTTCTTCTTTTTTTCTTTCTTTGAGGATGTTTTTGTTCTTCTCTTCCTCCCTGTGAGTTCCTGCCCTTGAGCCAAGCCGCTCCTGTCGCCACCCTTCCATCCGCACTCTTTGTTGAGCGATGGTCGCTCGGTGCAAGTTGGGTGTACTCGATTCAGTAGGTGCTGCTACCTGATAATCGACCTCTGTTCCCCTCTTTTCGAAGGGAACTGGGCCAGGACTTAGTCGCAGTCACCTGATCTCGGCGGTTGAGCTCGGCTGTTCGGATACCATCTTTCTTCTTTCTTGTATGCTCTTTTTCTTTCTTCCTGCCTTTCCCAGTTTTCCACAGAGAAATTTCGAGCCAGGATCGCCCAGCAACGACGATCGCCAACTCCATAGATCCCTAGCATCCCCTCTTTTGTGGGGAGCTCTTCGCGCTAGGCCACGGCGCGCAGCGCTTTCTGGCTATTGCGCAGTGGTTCGTACACCTCTGCACTCACCCACAACCGATGCAGTAGTACCGCCAACTTTCTGGCCACCGCAACAACCGCTCGTTTCTTGGCATTTTTCCCTCCGCGCTCGGCAAGTCGCAGTCCCCATCGGCGCAGATCACTATCTTCCCCAAAGGGCCCCAGAATGTAGTGGGCCCCT
>WNFW01001691.1_pt1 | contig 14881 bp, 8 predicted proteins | sample 5400131 | NCBI WGS metagenome assembly WNFW01 (sample SAMN13153362, study PRJNA577476) | soil metagenome | isolation source: 20 cm soil or saprolite under grassland replicate 1 | place: USA:California | collected 2016-06-15 | reverse complement strand
GTCAAAATTAATTTTGTTTGAGTTCTGACTGGCGATTACCGTCACTTCCTGGCTCTTGGAGGATTTCACCTCGATGCGGCCGTTCGCCACATTTTGAATCACCACGACCGGGCGCCCGGTCGCCGCGAAATGCTTTTCGATGCGCTGGCTCGCAGCCATGGCGGTTGTGCCTGAGCCAAGCACAACTGTGGCGCCAAGAAGCAGGGTGACGCTCCGTCCCATCGACCTGGTACTCATGTTAGTTAACGCTCCTTCCGCGATCCATCATCGCGGCAAGTAATTCCGCTTTTTGCTGATAGGCGCTGTAGAGATACTCGCGCGCCAGTTCGTCCTGCGGCGTATCTTTCAGATGGCGCTCGCAGTCGGCAATAAAATCGTCAATTTCCTTCAGGTTCTGCTGGAGGGCAGCATCCACGGGGGAAGAAGTGCTCGCAAGGCGCATGTTCCTGACATCTGCTTCTTGCTGATTCAATTGCTCGAGCATTGCCTGGATACCCGGTGGCGGCGGAGGGGAACCCTGGCGATCATCCACAGGCTGGCGCACCTGCAGAATCGCAGCCGCCGCAATTAACGCGCCTACAGTCAGGGTGGCTAAAGCGCGGCCGCGGAATAGTTGGACGAAATCACCCAACCAGGAAGCAGGCGATCCTGCCGAAGCAGCCGCAGGTTCCTTGATGATGCCTTCCAGTTCGAGCTGAGTCCGGAGAGCAACCCAAACACGGGAAGGCGGCTCTACTTCGGCGGGCAATTCGTGGGCGGCTGAAACGATGGTTTCAAGATCGGCGATGTAACCCTGGCAGTGCCGGCAAGTGACCACGTGCGCCCGCGCTGCTTCCGGCAACGGCTCCAAGCCTTCCTGCTCAAGAACCTCTTCCACGTCCCTACACTGCATGGTGCTTCACTCCAAACAGACCGCAACCGGTTGCCCGGCTCGTTCTGCTTCCTTCGTCTTCGTTAGGCCCCAACTCTTGGCGTCACGGAATCGCACACCCTAAAGTACGCCCATTGTAGCTCAATCATCGTGCGCCGTCTGCGTTCTTGCGGCGTGGCGTTCCTGCCGCGCCTGAGCGCGCAATTCTTCTTGCAACAAGTCCCTCAAGCGAGTCCTCGCTTTGTGCAGTTGCGATTTGGAATTTCCCACCGAACAACCCATGATTTCTGCGATCTCATTGTGCTCGTAACCTTGAACGTCGTGCAACACAAACACCGTCCGATAGCCCGGCGGCAACTTTTCCACCGAGCGTTCCAAATTGACGCGATCCACCGCACCGCTCAAGCGCAAATCCGGTGCGCCAATGTCTTTTCTTGGGCCACCTGTTTCTTCGTCGGGCTCCGTCGTTTCTTCGAGTGAGGCCACTGGAAGCGACTTCTTCCGAAGCCGCATCAGCACGACATTGACGGTCATGCGATGCAGCCAGGTTGAGAATGCCGACTCGCCCCGAAATGTCCCGATCTTGCGGAAAAGCTGCAGAAATGCTTCCTGCATCAAATCTTCCGCGTCGGCCGGGTTATTCACCATCCGCAGACATAAGGCGTAAACCCTGCGGCTGTGCAATTGATACAGCAATTCAAATGCGGGGGCATCGCCCGCCTGGGCCAGCCGGATAGCTTCCGCTTCAGTCACCGGTTTGGTGGCCTGCCGGGAAGTCGGCGCATTCGGAGCGCTTGGTCGGTTTCGGGCCAACGGTCCAATTGCGGCGCATCCACCCCGTCGGATGCACCGAATACCTCCTGGAGTTGTCCTGACGTTCGCCCGCCGGAGTGAAAGAGACACCCCCAATAAAGCCCTTACTTCCACTAGCTGGTGTTCGAGACTCCTGCGGGCAAGCAGGTAGGGTTATTGTCCCGCGAATGCGCCCATTCGTCCATGGCGCGGTGCCGCGAAATCGCTTTCCGGCAACAGAGATTGGTCGTGCACGGCTTTCTCAAAATCGCCAAGCTGTCCCGCCGGGAGCACGACGAGGAAGGACTTAAACAGCACGATGGTTTCCCGCAGGCAGGTATTGAGGTCATAGTGGCCCGCATCCACATCGTGCCACACGCGCTCGGGGTCAGGGCATACCCCCTCGACGAGATCGCCCGCCAGACGGCGGAAGTCCCGATCCAAGTCTTCGACCATTTCTTCAAGGGTACTGACTTTATGAAGGAATTGAAGGCGATGGGAGAAAAGCACCTTGTCCAGTAGTCCGCTTATGCGCGCTGAACGCTGGCCCCTTGGCCCATGATAATTCTGCGGATCCAGCGGGGCGGCGTTCGGTACAGTCCCGTAATGCTTGGCATGCTCATGCAGCGCCCGGAGCGTGCCGGTGAGCGGACGGGTAAGCCGTTCGCACAGTTCGGCGCTCATGCTCATGGCACTTAAGGCTTTACCTAGGAGTCCCGCGAGTTTGAGCTCAATCGCTTCGTTGAGCGAAACGCTGAACATGTTATACAGCAATTCCAGGTGACGTTCGTGGTCATAGAATATGTGGGCCTTCTCTGTGGGCAAGCAAGCGCGCCAATCTTGTTGGACACCCCTGCCGCGAGACAAAGGGGGGGGGCGGCTGTGGGCTTTCAAGAGGGGCCTCCCTGGGCACAACGGCCGAAGTATATCAAAGGAGTTTCCATTACCACTACTTCTTTCTGCTGAGTCACCCGGCGATCGTGATGTTTATGCACGGCGTGTCACAGCCTCTCCCCATACTGTAAAGATTCGAGGCCGCTGTGTGCAAGTCTTTGTTGTATCGGGCAGTTGCCTTCCATCTCATTCACTGGATTGACATTGCCCGTTTCTTGCTCCAAGGACGTTAGCGCCGCTATACTCGGTCTCCGTCTTCATGGAAAGGATTGTGCTTCTTGGAATTCGAGCCACGCGACCAGTTTGAACAGCGCCAGAAGAAGGTCGCTCAGATTCAGGCGCTAGGCCACGATCCGTATCCACGCGAATTTCGCTGGACGGATACGCCCGCCGCCCTCGTGGACAAATTCAGCGGCGCCACCGGGCCAGAGCTGGAAGCAAGCAAACGTGAAGTGCGCGTCGCCGGCCGCATCGTTTCCATCCGACTGATGGGCAAGGCGGGCTTTGCCCATTTGCAAGGGGCAGGGAAGCGCATCCAGATCTACGTAAAGAAAGACGCGGTAGGAGACAAGGGATTCCAACTGTTCCATCTGCTTGACCTGGGCGACTCGATTGGGGTACGAGGCCACCTGTTTCGCACCAAGACCAATGAATTGAGCATCTGGGTGGACGAGATTTTCTTCCTGGCGAAGGCGCTGCTCCCCTTGCCAGAGAAGTGGCACGGACTTACGGATGTGGAGCTGCGCTACCGGCAGCGCTATCTCGACCTCATTGCCAACGAGAAATCCCGCCACGTCTTTGTGACACGCGCGCGGATCATCCAGGAGCTGCGCCAGTTTTTCGATGCACGGGGCTATATCGAAGTCGAAACGCCGATGATGCACCCCATTCCCGGCGGGGCCGCGGCGCGCCCTTTCGTCACGCACCACAACACTTTGGACATCAGCTTGTATCTACGCATTGCGCCGGAGCTGTACCTAAAGAGATTGACCGTTGGCGGGTTCGACCGCGTTTATGAAATCAACCGGAATTTCCGCAACGAAGGCATCTCCACGCAGCACAATCCGGAATTCACGATGCTGGAGTTTTACGAGGCGTACAGCAATTATCGCGACCTAATGGACATGAATGAGAAGCTGTTCGCGCTGCTGGCGAAAAACATCACCGGCTCGACAACCGTGAAGTACGGCGATGCCGAGTTGGATTTTTCAAATATGCAGCGGCTCTCCATGCGCGAAGCAATCGTGAAGTATTGGCCGCGGGACGCAGGCGAGGCTCCCACGCTTGAAACACTCGTTTCTTCGGGAGGCGCGCGGCAGGCGACCGGCAGATATAACGCCTGGGCAAAGAAGAGCGGGGCCCCTTATGCTGCATCAAAAGGGGAATTGGCCGACGGCGAATGGACGGGCTTGCTCTTCGAAACCATCGCAGAAGACAAGCTGGTTCAGCCAACAATCTTGTACGACTTCCCCACGGAAATTTCGCCGCTGTCCAAGCAGAAGCCCGAAGATCCGTCGCTGACCGAGAGATTTGAGATTTACGTGGCGGGAATGGAAGTGGCCAACGGCTTTTCGGAATTGAATGACCCGGCCGAGCAGGAGCGGCGGTTCCTCGCGCAGATCGCGCAAGGCGGCGAAGAAATGCCCAAGCAGCTTGACCTTGATTATATCCGCGCCCTCTGCCACGGCATGCCGCCAACCGCGGGAGAAGGGATGGGGATCGACCGTTTGACCATGCTGCTGACGGATTCACCTTCGATTCGAGATGTCATCCTGTTTCCGTTGTTGCGGCCCGAGGCCGGCGGCGAATCAACTAGCACTTCCGAAGCGCACGGCGCTTAACGTATTCTTCCAACAACAATGCGATTCGAATGGTTTGTGGCTCAGCGCTACCTGCGGTCGCCTTACCGCCCGGCCGTCCTTCGGCTGGTTACGTTGTTTTCAGTGATTGGCGTGGCTGCGGGCGTGGCGACGCTGGTGATTGCGCTTTCCATGAACACGGGATTCCGCGAGACGCTCCAGGATCGCTTGCTCGGCGTTACGGCGCACATTTCGCTTGTTCGTCCCGGCCCTGGGGGAATCAAGAACTACGAAGAGGTGGCAGCGAAACTGGCTGGTACGCCCGGAGTGCGCTCGGTTACGCCGGCTGTATATCAGACGGTATTGCTCTCTTTCGCGGGCCAGGCGCGCGGCGTGGTCACCAAGGGCGTCGATCCGGAGCGCGAGCGTAAGAGTGACGAGGCGCTGCAACGTGTCGTCGCGGGCAAGCTGGACTTTTCTCCGGACGCGGATGGCATCGACGGGCTGCTTGTCGGCAAACAGCTTGCCGATGAATGGAAAATCTCACCGGGCGACTACGTCACGATTACAAGCCCTCAGGGAAGGCTGACTCCCTTCGGATTGATTCCCCGCACGCGCCGGTTCCGCGTCACAGGCATCTTTGATTCCGGCTTCTACGATTACGATGAGAACTGGTGTTTCATGACTCTTCCTGCCGCACAAGGCCTGGAGGGTGCGGGCGATTTGGTCAACGTGCTGGAATTCCGTTTAAACCAGCCGGAGCGGGCCGCCGAAATTGCTGAAGAAATTCAGCACGCCGCGGGGCAGGGGTTCTCGGCTACTACCTGGATGGAAGAGAACCGCGCGCTGTTTCGCGCCTTGCGTTTGGAAAAACTGGTCACCGCGATTTTTATTGGACTGATCACCTTCGTGGCGGGGCTCAATATCCTGGTGGTTCTCTCCATGACCGTCACGGATAAGGCGCGCGATATTGCCGTGCTTCGTTCGCTGGGTGCGCGGCGCGAGCAGATTCGAAAGATTTTTCTTTGCCAGGGAATCACGATCGGGGCGGTGGGCACGCTCTCCGGGCTCATCCTCGGTTACGCATTCTCCTTTGTCTCCGGCACGTATCATTTGATTCCTCTCGATCCGCAAGTTTATGCGGTCCCTTCTGTGCCCTTTCATCCGAGCCTGTTTGATGGTTTGTGGATTACAGTGGTGGCGATGGGGATTTCCATCGGGGCCACGGTTTTGCCTGCGCGCGCGGCGGTCCGGCTCCTTCCCGTGGAAATCCTACGGTTTGAATGAGGACCAAAAAGGGCAAAGAAAGAACCTTATTCTGAGGCAGGTTTGGCGCACCATTTGCTCCTATTCTGCCGAAGAGGCAGGTGGGCAGACCTTGGGGTTTTTCCCTCACCCTGAGCAGATGCAAAAGCCCGCCGCAAGCTGTTGAAAACAGAAAGATTAGAAGTGGTTCAATTTGCGAGGAAAGTGCCGTTTTTTCCGCAGGCAAGTGACGGGTCGAAAAAGGGAAGTGTTTGGGTCATTGTGACTCCCTTTTTACGCGCGGTGGTGACGGGACTTCGATTGGGCAAACCGCATCTAATCATCAGGGAGTAGGGCCCGGCGAGAAGGAAAAACGCAGTGACGCGATGAATTCCGACCCACAACCCGCAAGCAACACGCCGATGAGTGGATCGTCGGCCGCCCGGGTGGTCCTGGAGTCGCGCGGCCTCAAGAAAACGTACGGAAGCGGCGCAAAAAACATTCCGGTTTTGCTCGATGCCAACTTGACTTTGCGGCAAGGCGAGATGGTGGCGGTCGTGGCGCCCTCGGGAGCGGGAAAAAGCACTCTGCTGCACTTGCTGGCCGCGCTAGACACGCCAACGAGCGGTACAGTATACTTCGATTCGAAAGCCATTGAAACAAATGATGACGCGGCGCTCGGGGAATTTCGAAATCGCGCGGTGGGATTTTTGTGGCAGCGTCATCAGTTGTTGCCGGATTTTACGGCTGCGGAAAACGTAGCCATGCCGCTGTTGCTGCGCGGCGAGAAATTCACTTCGGCGCTCGAGATAGCGCGGAAGTGGCTCGCGGAGGTCGGACTGGAAAACCGGGCCGATCACCGCGCGGGGGAACTCTCGGGAGGGGAACAGCAGCGCGTCGCGATTGCCCGGGCGCTCGTCACCGGGCCGTCAGTGTTGCTGGCGGATGAACCTACGGGAGATTTGGACGAGCAGAATGCTTGGGCCATGTTCGAGTTGCTGGAACGGCTGCATCGCGTGCACAAATTGACGTCGCTGATCGCGACGCACAATTTGGCGCTCGCCGCGCGTTGCGATCGCATTCTGGGGCTGGAACACGGCGTTCTGCTTACCCGCGGGGCTGCGGCCATCGCGGGCGGGGTCCCAGGGGGAGAAGCGAGCTAACGTGTTCGAACGGTATACAGAGAAAGCGCGTCGCGTCATATTTTTTGCAAGGTACGAAGCCAGCCAGTATGGCAGTCCTTACATTGAAACGGAGCATTTGCTCCTGGGCTTGATGCGCGAAGACAAGGCCCTGGCCAACCGCTTCCTCCGCCAGCAAGGTTCGATCGAATCCATTCGCAAAGAGATTGAAGCCCGCATCACTATTCGCGAGCGCATTTCCACTTCGGTGGAAGTGCCGCTGAGCGCCGAGTGCAAGCGCATCCTGAACATGGCCGCCGAAGAAGCGGAGCGCCTCGGACACAAGCATGTCGGCACGGAACATTTGTTGCTCGGCATCCTCCGCGAAGAGAAGTGCTTCGGCTCGGAAATATTAATGGAGCGCGGCCTGCGCCTCTCGACATTGCGCGAGGAACTCGCGCGAACCTCTGGTGAGAAGACGGCGGCGGCGCGGCCGAAGGAAACCTCCTTACTCGCGGAATTCAGCCGCGACCTGACGCAAGCGGCCGGCGAAGGCTCGCTCGATCCGCTCGTGGGACGCGAAAATGAAGTCGAGCGCGTCATTCAGATTCTGTGCCGGCGCACCAAGAACAATCCCGTCCTGATTGGCGAACCCGGCGTCGGAAAGACAGCAATTGTCGAAGGTTTGGCGCAGCGCATCGCCGACGGCGATGTTCCCTCCTTTCTTGCCGACAAACGCATTCTTTCCCTCGACCTTTCCCTGATCGTTGCCGGAACCAAATACCGCGGCCAGTTCGAAGAGCGCCTCAAGACCATCATGAAGGAATTGATGGAGAGCCAGAACGCCATCGTCTTCATTGATGAGCTGCACACGCTGGTCGGCGCGGGTTCTGCCGAAGGTTCCTTGGATGCCGCCAACATTTTGAAGCCCGCGCTCTCCCGCGGTGAGATTCAATGCATTGGCGCAACTACTCCAGGGGAATATCGCAAGTCCGTCGAAAAGGACCGCTCGCTTGAACGCCGCTTTCAGGCCGTGAAAGTTCCTGCCCCAAGCGAGGATGAAGCCGTTCAAGTGATTCAAGGCGTGCGCGAGCGTTACGAAAAGTTTCATGCGGTCAGCTATACAGACGAAGCGCTGCGCTATTCCGTCTACCTTTCCAACCGCTATATTCCCGACCGCTTCCTTCCAGACAAAGCCATCGACCTGATTGACGAGGCGGGCGCGCGCGTCAAATTGCGTCAGGCCACCGTTCCCGAAGAAGTCGGGGAAGTCCAGAAGCGCGTGAAATTCATCACGCATCGCATGGAAACGGCGATCGCCAACCACGAATTCGAAAAGGCCCGCTTCTACTCCGAGGAAGAGCGCAAGGAAAAGGAAAATCTGCGCAACCTTCGCGACCGCTACAAACTCGACGACGCCTCCACCGGCGTCGTCACGCGCGAGGACATCGAAGAAGTCGTTGCGCGCTGGACCGGCATTGCTGTCACTTCCATCAAGGAAGACGAGCAACAAAAGCTGCTGCGCATCGAGCCGGAACTGCACAAGCGCGTCATTAGTCAGGACAAGGCCATCACCGCGCTCGCTCGCGCCATTCGCCGCAGCCGCGCCGGACTCAAGTCGCCCATGCGGCCCGTGGGATGCTTCTTTTTCCTGGGGCCCACCGGCGTTGGAAAAACGGAAGTCGCGCGCCGCTTGGCCGAGTTTTTGTTTGGGTCGGAGAAATCGCTGGTTCGTTTCGACATGTCGGAGTTCATGGAAAAGCACTCCGTCTCGAAGCTCATCGGCGCGCCTCCGGGGTATGTGGGCTACGAAGAAGGCGGTCAATTGACCGAGCGCGTCCGCCGGACGCCTTACTCCGTCATCCTGCTGGATGAAATCGAGAAGGCTCATCCGGACGTCTTCAATATTCTGTTGCAGGTGTTCGAAGACGGACAGTTGACGGACGGGCTTGGCAATACCGTGGATTTCCGGAACACCATCATCATTATGACGTCGAATCTTGGCGCGCGCCATTTGCAGAAGCGCACCGGCCTGGGTTTCCAGTCTGGCACGGATGAAGCTGGACGCAAGTCGATGGAAGAACTGGTGATGAATGAAGTAAAGCGGGCGTTCAATCCGGAGTTCCTCAACCGGTTGGACGAGGTTATAATCTTCAACCCGCTCGGCGATGAAGAACTGCTCCGCATCATCGACTTGCTCGTGGGCCAGATGAACGATACGCTGATCCACCGGCAAGTGCAGGTTGTCCTCACGCCGGAGGCTCGTCAGTGGATTCTCGAGAAGACGTGCGCGGACCGCAGCTATGGTGCGCGTCCGTTGCGCAGGGCTTTGCAGAAGTACGTTGAAGACCCGCTCTCCGAGGCGCTGATCCAGGGTGGAATTCAAAGGCCCGCGACACTCCAGATTTATGTCGCCGGGGAGGGCCTGTCGTTCCGTCCGGTCGGCGAGGCAACCCCGGTCGTCCACTAGCGAATCTGAAACATCGCACAGCCGTCCCGCACCGGGTACGGCGGGAGAATAACATCTTGAGTTTGGGGGCGCGGCCTTGATTGGCTCTTCGGCCGCTTATAGAAGAGTCTGTTCGCCGTTGGGGGTATTTGCGGCTCGCGTGACACCGGTTGTCGCGCTCGTTTTTCTTTTTGCGAGCGCTTCCGGCGCTTCCGCGCACGACGATCTTTCCGCCGCCGCATCCTCCAACACGGTTTTATTCTCCGCTTCCCTGGACTTGCTCACCGGCAAGGAAGTTGTGAAAGACCAGGCGCCGGCTTCTCGTCAGGCTGCTGCTACGCAGCGGCCATCCGGCCAGCAGCAATTTGTCATCGAGCGCATCGACTTCAGCGGTAACCGGCGTGTCCGCTCGGACACCCTGAAGGCCCGCGTTTTTAGCCGCGAAGGGGATCCTTATAACGAAGACACCCTACGCCGTGACTTCCAGGCGCTCTGGAACACACAATTCTTCGAAGATGTGAAATTGCGCGTCGAGGATTCACCAAAACGTGCGGACGCAAAGATCATCGTGTTCGAGGTCAAGGAGCGCCCGCAGATCCGCCGTATTCGCTACGACGGCATTCACTCCGTCTCGGAATCAGACATCCTCGACCGCTTCAAGGAGCGCAAGGTCGGCCTGAGCGTGGAAAGCCAGTTTGACCCCACGAAAATCAAGAAAGCCGAAGTTGTTTTGAAAGAGCTTTTGGGAGAGCATGGCCGCCAGTTCGCCAAGGTTACCCCGCAATACGAGCGCATTGCTTCCAGCAACGCGGTCATTCTGGTGTTCAAAATCGAGGAAGGCCCCAAAGTCAAGGTTGGCAAAATCAAGTTCAAGGGGAACCATGCCTTCAGCGATCGAAAATTAATTCGCGCCATGCGCCACGACCGGCCCTACTCGATTCCTCTCTATTTCTGGTACATCCCAGTGCTCACGAAGACCTACGATCGGGAGAAATTGAGCGAGGACCTGGAAGTCGGCATCCGCGGGCTGTATCGCGACAACGGCTACTTTAAAGTTTCCGTCGGCGAGCCCATTCTCGAGAATATCGACACCACGCATGCGCGCCTCGGCGTTCCGCTGGTCACCGGAAAAGGGCACGGCAAAGCCGTCAACATCACCATCCCGATCGAAGAGGGCGAGCGCTTCCGCATGGGCACGCTCAAAATCGTCAGTTCCGATCCGGACAAGGCCTTGTCGCTCAAAGTAGATGCGCTAAAGACGGCCTTCCCCTTGAAGCAAGGCGACATTTTCTCAACGGAAAAGGTTCGCAAAGCCTTGGAAACCTACGGAAAAATTTACGGCGAATACGGCTTCATTGATTTTACGCCGGAGCCGGACACGGAAGTCGACGACGCCAACAAAATCATCAATCTGACGCTGCGGTTTGACGAGCAAAAACAGTATTCCGTGCGCCGCATCGACTTTGCCGGAAACACTACCACCCGCGACAAAGTCATTCGCCGCGAATTGATGATTGATGAAGGCCAGCTCTTCAACAAGCGCTTGTGGGAAATGAGCATCCTGCGTCTCAATCAGCTCGATTACTTCGATAAGATCGAAGCGGACAAGGCCGCCGAAATCAAGCGCAACAACAAAAATGGCACTGTCGATATCACTCTCAAGCTCAAGGAAAAGGGCAAGCAATCCATCGGCTTGCAGGGCGGTGTCAGCGGCCTGGCCGGCAGTTTTATCGGCCTTACCTACCAGACCAACAATTTCCTGGGTCTTGGTGAGACGCTCACTTTCTCCGCGCAGTTTGGAAGCCTGACGCGCACATTCATGTTTGGGTTTACCGAGCCATATCTTTTTGACCGGCCAATCTCCACGGGCTTCACGATTTTTTCTTCGCGCTATAACTTTGACCAGGCCCGGCAGGAAGCCATCCTGTTCCAGCAGAGTGTCAGCATCAACCCGCAGTTCGTCCAGAATTACGTGCAAAACAGCACGGGCTTCACCATTTTCGCGCAGTACCCGCTTCGCAAGCTTTCTTTTGCGCGCTTTGGATTGAATTATGGTTTGACGCGCACGAACATCAAGTCGTTCAACCAGGCATCCTCGCTCCTGTTCGAGTCCCTGCAGTTCCGCAGCCTGACTGGCCCCAGCGCGTTGGAAGGCATCGTCTCCAGCACCATCACGCCCTCGATCAGCTACAACTCGACAGACAGCCCAATCAACGCAACGCGTGGCAAGAGCTTTTACTATTCCGTGGGCTTCTCGGGGCTCGGCGGCAACGTCAAAACCATCACCAATGTCGTGGACATGAAGTATTTCCACGCCATTAACAAGCATCGCAATGTGCTCGGGTTGCACTTCAGCGCCGCGCACACCACCGGCTATGCCGGCCAGGAAGTTCCGCCCTTCAGCCGCTTTTACATGGGTGGCGAAAACGACATTCGCGGTTACGATATTCGCGCTATTTCCCCGGTTACCTTCATCCCCGAGGCCACCGCGGCTCCGCTCTCTTACAAGGATCCTAGCTGCCAAGGTTGTACCCGCAGCTTTACGATACCGGCCTTAATCTATGTGGCCACGTTGCCGGGCGGGGACCTCCAAGGCTACGGAAACGTCGAATACCGCATCCCCATCGTCGGTAATATTTTCCAGACCAGCCTTTTCCTTGACACCGGGACGGACGGGGTTCTTCGTCGCAGTGCCTTGCAACTTAACGAGTCCGGGTTTCAAAACTTGCTCCTGCCGCAGAATTTCCCGAATGCTCAGCTTGCTCCGCCTTTGGGGTCAAGTCTTACGCGGCAGCTTGCCATTGCTCCAGGAACGAATTTCCGCTTGCGCGGGTCGACCGGAATCGAATTTGTCGTGCAGCTGCCTATCATCCAGGCGCCATTCCGAATTTATTATGCGTACAATATCCACCGCCTCTATCAGGGAATAGTTGCCAGGAATCCCTTTATCGAACCGAGTCAAATTTGCGAACCGGCGAATCAACAGCCCCTGGTGCCCTGTCCCACCGGCGTGGACGTAGGCTTTTATCCGAGAACTTTGCTTCCGGAGGAGTGGGCGAGCGTCAAAGATCAGCTCAAGAACCAAATCTTAAATAACCCGGGACGGTTGAACTATTTTGAGCCGAAGACGACGTTCCGTTTCACCGTGAGCCGTACGTTCTGATCGTGGTGGCAAGAGGGGTTCAAGAATTATTTGGGGTCATGGACATTCTTAGAAGTAAAAGAAGCTGGGGCCCAGTGAGAATCGCGGGCTCCAATGTGTGGGGGAAATCGTGGGTGTGAAATTACAAGAAGTCTTGAAGATTGCGGGCGCCGGGCTTGTCGCTCTGTGCCTGCTTATGTCGGGCGGCTGCGGTGGCGGCAGCAGCGCAGCGAACGTCGTCACTGTTTCGGTTACTTCTAACCCCTCGATTCTCATCCTGGGCCAGTCCGCCACCCTGATCGCCACGGTAAGCGGCGCAGACAACACGAATGTCACCTGGGGCCCGTGCCAATACGTTTACGACGTAACCAAGAACGGTAAAACCGCTCCGATAGACCCTCCTGTACCGTGCCCTGACGATGGCTCGTTTGGCACTCTCTCGAACCAGCAAAGCACCGGCACCGCCACCTATACCGCGCCCGATCCGGCGAAGTTTCAGCTGCCCGATCAAACCAAGTTTCCCAACCTGCACATCGTCATTACCGCGACGTCGGTTCACGATGCAAAAAAAAGCGGCAAGGCCAACATTATACTGATCTCCGGGATCCGGGGGGCCCTTACACCGGTAACTGCTTCTGTTCCCACAAAGGAACAGCAACTGTTCTTTGTGACGCTCACCAACGATATCCAGAACAAGGGTGTGACTTGGCTGATCACCCAAAACGTGCCGTCCACCACCAACGGTGTTACCACCACCTACCCTGAGCTTCCCACCTGCAGCCCTACTTGCGGCACCATCACACCGGACACCAACAATCCCAACGTGGCCGTGTACACCGCTCCCGATACGGTTCCAACGGCCATTACGCCGGCGCAGAAGGACAACCCCAACTCCAGTTCACCCCAGAACCTTGCGATTGTCGCTACGCCCAAAGCGGACAACGCGGGACTTGTGCTCGGAACGATTACGATTGTTACCGGCGGGCCCATCACTTTCAATGGAATTACCCCGACGATTGCTCCGCAAGGCGCCACCTTGTGGGATATCTACCTCGACGCTCCTGGTATTTCCTCCGCCTCAAAGATCAACCTGACGGACTCATCGGGCGGCACAAGGACGAAAGATTCCACCTCCGGTCAAATCAAAATCCTCTTCCCGCTTCCTGCAACCTCCACGACCACGACCACGACGAGTGCCACTTCCACGGGAGCGCGCCTTCGCCTGAACGCTACGGACCTTCTCAGTGCCGGCCCCATTACCGTCTCCGTTACCGATCCAGCCCAGCCGGTGACTCAAGGAACCACCGGAGCGTTCACCTATAACGTTATTCCGGTGCGGCCCACGAGCACGGCCACGGTTCCGGATGATGTCGTTCAGGGCGCCAATACCCAGAGCACTCGGGTTATTGTTGACGGAGGCTACTTTGGGCCGGGAGGCATCCTTGCTAAAGTGTATTTTCAGTCTCCCGGGAACATCCTTTCGCTGGATACGACCCATCCATCTACTTCGCGACAACTGGACACGGTAATATCCACAGGCCAGATCAATTCAGGAAATCCTGGACTTTACCCTCTCTATGTTGCCAGCAACGCAATTCCGGCTCCCACCCCCAACAATCCTGCGGCAACAAATATGGCTGTTTTCCCAGACTATTCGACCAGTCCACCGACGAAGTCTGGAACGTCGTTTCCAGCGGGATTGAACCCCAGTGCCATTGATATCGACCCAACGTTGGGCGTTTTGGCCGTCGCCGAAACGGGCTCCAACACCATTGAATTCTTCGGCATCGGCAATGGGTCGCTTACTTCTTTAGGCCAGGTTGCAAGTTCCCCCGCCGCTCCGATCAACGTGCCCACAGGGCTTTCCGTCAATCGCACCAATCATACGGTCGCGATCGTCAATTATGGTACCCAAACCAGTACAAAGAACCCTGATGGCAGTTGCAAACAGTCCACATCCACAGGGCAAAGCGTCACCGTCCTGAACGTTCCTGGGAGTCCCTCTCCCATCACGCCGTTTAGCGTGACTATCCCGTTTACCGTGGCTCCTGGCTCCGTGCAAGGTTCTTCCGTTTGCCCCGCGCCCATGCCCTACTCGATTGGAGTGGACCCGGATTCCAATCTCGCTCTTGTTGCATACTCCTCTGCATCCATTTCTTCTCTCACGAACATCGGTTTCATCGTCAATTTGAACCCCGATTCTTCCACTAGTCCGCCTAACGAATGCCTGCTCGACCATGCAATCGATTCCCAGTCAACAAAAATGGGCCAGTGCCTCTTCTCTCAGGTTACTTTGAACACCGGTACCTATCCTCATATCGCCATGGCACCGCATGGCCATCTGGCTCTTGTTTCTGCGGGTGGCTTTGGAGTGGTTCGCGGCGTCGATGTCACTAAGCCCTCCGCAGCGAATGTAATCCTTTCTTCCACGCTCACAGCAGGTCTCGTTACCGTGAGCATTGACGCGAGCCACTGTCCACCTCCTTTGCCCGATCCTACGAGCACTTCAAACCCGTGTCCGTTCTCCATGATTCCCGGCAATGCCGGGTCGGTGTTGATAACCGGCGT
>WNFW01012768.1_pt1 | contig 14891 bp, 16 predicted proteins | sample 5400131 | NCBI WGS metagenome assembly WNFW01 (sample SAMN13153362, study PRJNA577476) | soil metagenome | isolation source: 20 cm soil or saprolite under grassland replicate 1 | place: USA:California | collected 2016-06-15 | reverse complement strand
ATGCCGCGGCCCGCGCCGGTGACGATCGCGACTTGGCCGTCGAGGGCGCGGCTCAAATCTCGAGCCCCCGGCGTGACTTGATCAGCTCCATGAACTCCGCGCGCGTCTCGGGCCGGTCGCGGAAGGCGCCGAGCATCGCGGACGTCACCGCCTTGGAGTTCTGCTTCTCCACCCCGCGCATGACCATGCAGAGGTGGATCGCCTCCACGACGACCGCGACGCCGCGCGGCTGGAGCGCCTCGTTCAGCGTGTGCGCGATCTGGGTTGTGAGCCGCTCCTGCACCTGCAGCCGGCGGCTGAACATCTCGACGAGCCGCGGGATCTTTGAAAGCCCGACGATCTTCCGGTTCGGCATGTACGCGACGTGGCACTTGCCGATGAATGGTAGAAGATGGTGCTCGCAGAGACTGAAGAAGTCGATGTCCTTCACGATCACCATCTCGTCGTAGTCCTCGACGAACATGGCGTCGTTCAGGACTTCCTTCACGTTCTTGTCGTAGCCCGAGGTGAGATACCGCAGGGCGTTCGCCACGCGCTCGGGCGTCTTCTCGAGCCCCTCGCGCTGCGCGTCCTCACCGAGCTCCTTCAGGAGCTGCGCGATCAGCTTTTCGAGCATCACGCTCCGCCTCGGTACTCGAACCGGTTCTTCGCGGTCTCCACCACGCTGACGCGCCGGAGCCGCGCCTCGCCCACCGCGGGCTTGAGGATCCGCCAGAACGCCCGGGCGAGGCCCTCGCCCGTCGTGATCACGCCCCGGAGGGCGTCCACGCCCTCGAGCGCCTCGTGGTCCACGCGGTCGAGAACCGCCCGGCCGACCGTCGCGTCGAGCCGCTCGAGATCGAGCGCCATGCCGGTCACGGGATCCGGCCGCCCGGCGACGGTGACCTCGAGGTAGTAGTTGTGGCCGTGGGGACGATGGCACATGCCGTAGAGCGCCGCGTTGGCGTCGGGCGAGAGGGCCGCGTTCTCGAGGCGGTGCGCGGCGCTGAAGTGGTAGACGCGTGTCAGCTCGAGCGTCATCTGACGTCGCCGCTCGGCGCGTCGCTCGAGCTCGCCTCGCCGCGCACGTCCACGTACAGCGTGGGGTCCTCCCAGACGCGCACCTGCCAGAGCCGGTCGGCGCCGAGCTTCGGCGCCAGGAGCTCCCAGACCGCGAGCGCGATGTTCTCGGTCGTCGCCACCTTCCCGCGAAAGAGCGGGTCGGCGGCGAGATCCGCGTGATCGAAGCGGTCGACCACGGTCTCGCCGACGACCCGCTTCAGCTCGCCGAGGTCGATCACCATGCCCGTCTGCGCGTCGATCGGCCCGCGGATCGTCACGTCGAGCGTGTAGTTGTGGCCGTGCGGGACCGTGAGCCGGCCGAAGACGCGCTCGTTCTCGGCGGCCGGCCACGCCTCCACCCAGTAGCGGTGCGCGGCCGAGAAGGCGAAGCGGCGCGTGCTGTAGGCGAAGGCGCTCACGGCAGCGCCTCGAGAAACCGCCGCGCCACGGGCACGAGGTCGAACGCCTCGACGCGCCGCGCGCCGGCCGTCCCGAAATCCTTCGCCAACCCCTCGTTCATCAGCAGCGTCTCCATCGCCATCGCGAGCTCGTCCGGGCTCCTCGGGTTCACCAGGAAACCGGTCCGCCGGTCCTCGACGACCTCGGGCACGGCCGCTACACGGCAGGCTACCACGGGCAGCCCCGCCGCCATCGCCTCCGCGAACACCAGCCCGAACCCCTCCTGGACCGTCGGGAGGCAGAAGCACCGGGCACTCACGTATTCTACGGCGAGTTGCGCCCGGGAGACCTGGCCAAGCAGGACCGCCGCGTCGCCAAGGCCGAGCTGGGCGTGGAGCGCCCGGAGGTGCCGAGACTCCGGCCCGTCTCCTACGATGCGCACCTGGACGCCGGGGATTCGTTCGCGGAGGATCGCGGCCGCCCGCAGGAGGTCCTCGAGGCGCTTGCGCGGGTACATGCGTGCGACCGAGAGCACCGTCGGCCGGCCCGGCGCGCGCCGCCCGGCGGCCGCGAACCGCCGGCGCCACTCGGCGAGGTCCAGCGGCTCGGGCACGACGGCGAGCTTCCCCTGCGGGATCGCATAGGCGTCCGCGGCGACCGACGCCGAGTAGCGGCTCGGCACGACCACGCGGTCCGCGCGCTCGGTGTTGAGCCGCTCCCAGCGCGCCTGGGCCAGGAGGAGCGCCCGGACGAGCCCGCGCTCGTTCCTCGCCTCGTCGGCGATGACGCCCTTGAGCATCACGACGAAGCGCGGCCGCGGCCGCCGGCGCGCCCAGAGGAAGCCGTCGAGGTCCACGCCGACGACGACGTCGCCGGCAGGCGGGACGAGCCGCGCGCCCGCGTTGTAGAGATACCGGTCGAGGGTGTGGAAGCCGGTGCGGAGACGGAGCGGGCGGACGGCGACGGCGTGGCCCAGCGCGCCCAGGCCGCGCGCCAGGCCGTCGACCGCGACGAAGGTGCCGCTCCCCTCCGTCGGCGAGAGCGGCGTGGAGGTGAGCAGCGCGAAGCGCACCAGCCCGAGGCTAGCGCCCCTGGAACTTGGGCGCGCGCTTCTCGAGGAACGCCCGCGTGCCTTCCTTGTAGTCCTCGCTCTCGAAGGCCTCGAGCGTCAGCTCCCGGAGCCGGCTCCGGCGCTCGTCGGTCATGCCCTGGAGGTAGTACTGGATCGTGTGCTTGGAGCCGCGGACGGACAGGGGCGCGTTCTCCCCGACCTGGCGCAGGTACTCGGCGGTGTACGGCTCGAGCTCGTCCGTCGGCAGCAGGCGTTGGATGAGACCCATCGCGAGCGCCTCGCGGTCGCCCACCGCGCGCGCCGAGAAGAGGATGTCCTTCGCGTACGCGGGGCCGACGAGGTCCACGAGCTGGCCGACCGACTCGGGGGGGTAGATGATGTTGAGCTTCGCGGCGGGGATGCCGAACTTCGAGCCCTCGGCGGCGAAGCGCAGGTCGCACGCCATCGCGACCGCCATCGCGCCGCCCATGCAGAAGCCGAAGATCATCGCGACCGTCGGCTTCGGGCAGTCGCGGATGGCCCGGTAGGCCGCGCCGGTCTGCTCGTTGTAGCGGAGCGCGGTCGCGGTGTCCTTGCGGTGCTCCTTGAATTCGGAGATGTCGGCGCCGGAGGCGAACGCGTCGCGCCCCGCGCCGCGGTAGACGATCGCGCGGACAGAGTCGTCCTTCGCGAGCCCCTCGGTCGCGCGCGCGATCTCGGTCCACATCGCGAGGCTGATCGCGTTACGCAGCTGGGGCCGGTTGAAGACGACCGTCGCGATCGGGCCCGCGGGCTCGACCAGGATGTCGCTCATCTTCTCACCTCAGTGCTGGCGGTCTCAAAAGTGTAGCACGCGTGCGCGGCGCGCCTGGGCGACGCGAAGGACCTCGCGCGGCGCGGGCCGCGCGAAGGAGGTGGTGGCGGTGGGAGGAATTGAACCTCCGACACGGGGCTTATGAGACCCCTGCTCTGCCGCTGAGCTACACCGCCGAATCAGGTTGGCGCGTGAAGGATGTTTGCTATAATCCGCCCGGGCATGCCAACGGTAGCGATTCCAGCTACTTAAGTCAAGCTGGGTGAAGACGTTGGAGGAATCCGCAATGCAGTTTCGGACACAGCCGTGGCGCGACGGCGGCAAGCTGCGCCGTAATCTTCCCGATGATCCTGCCGATGATCCTAAAGAGGAAGAGGAAGAGAACGACGAGCCCGACGACGACGACGACTTCGACGACGATGACGACTTCGAGGACGACGACGATGACGACGACGTGGAGGACGACCTCGACGAGGACGACGAACTCGATGATCTCGACGCGGACGAGGACAAGCCCGACGTTGTCGAGGAGGAGGCTTCGGACGACAAGGACGAGGAAGAGAACGACCGGTAGTGCCTACCCATGAGGAGGCGGTGAAATGGCAGAGGCCTGGTTGTTCCTGCTACGCTGGTTTCACTTTCTCGCCGGCATCACCTGGATCGGCATGCTGTACTACTTCAATTTCGTCCAGACACCCTTCTTCGCCTCCGCCGAGCCGGCCGTTCGGACGGGGATGATCGCCGGCAGCCTCGTGGGCCGCGCCCTCTGGTGGTTCCGCTGGGGCGCCATGCTCACGTTCATCACCGGCTGGCTCTACCTCCTCCACACGATCTTCGGCCGGTACGGCGGCATCCAGCCCTTCTTCCTGCAGCCGTACGGCTGGGCGATCTTCATCGGCGGCATCCTCGGTAGCCTGATGTGGTTCAACGTCTGGTTCATCATCTGGCCGGCCCAGCAGGTCGTGATCGCGTCGGCCACGCAGGTCTCGAAGGGCGGTCAGGCCATCCCCGAGGCCGCGGCTCGCGGCCAGCGTAGCGGCTTCGCCTCGCGCACGAACACGCTGCTCTCGATCCCGATGCTCTTCTTCATGGGCGCCGCGAGCCACTTCGGCTTCTTCACGCCGACGGCGCGCGGGGCGAAGGTCGTGATGCTGGTCGTCTTCGCGATCATCCTCGCGGTCCTCGAGTGGAACGCGCTGGTGGGCACGACGGGCCCCGGCAAGAAGATGCTCTCCACGGTCAAGGGCACGCTCTGGGGCGGGTTCGTCGTCACCGCCGTCCTGGTGGTCGTGCTGAAGCTGATCTTCCAGTAAACGCCGCCCGAGGGCAGGGGCGCCCCAGGCCCGGCGGGAACCCGCCGGGCCTGCGCGCGTTCAGCGCAGATAGTCGGCGAGCGCGCCGATCTCGCCGGCGAGCGCCGGCATGGGCACCATGACCTTCGTCGACCGCTTGGGCATGTAACCCGGCGGGTAGGCGCCGCGCAGCACCTTCGCCTCGAGCAGCTCCCTCGACGACCCCTTGACCGCGGGCCCGATCGGACCGGCCTGGGCCGGGTCGGGACCGTGGCAGGTCACGCACTGGGCAAGGAACACCTGGCGCCCGCGCTCCGCACTCGGCGAAAGCCGCTGCTCGCATGAGGTCAGGGCCAGCGCGACAACCGCCAGCCCCGCGACGAGCAGGCGGCTCACGCGAGATCTTTCAGGAGGCTCCGCCTGGTCTCCTCGCCGAGCACCGTCCGCGCGCGCTCGTTGGGATGCTCGACGACCAGCGCGGCGTCGGCGGCCAGGAAGATCCGGCGCGCCTCGGGTGGGAGCGCGAAGCGCACGAAGTGGACCGCGGCGAGCTTGCCGCGCTCCTCGTCGGAGTGGCCCGTCTCGAAGTCGCCGACGACGACGTGCGGCCCCACGGTCAGCCGCACGTAGTCGCGCGTGTCGATCCCGAGCAGCTTGTCGAGGACCGGCTTGATCTGCGACGCGTCGGTGATCTCGATCAAGAGACCGTTGTAGACCTCGACCTCCTCGGCGATCTTGGTCTCGTCGACGATCCGCTCGGCGCGGACCATCTCCTGGATCTGGAACCAGACCGTCTCGCGGTTCTCGAAGACGAAGGAGAGGTAGCGGCCGACCGGCACCCGGCGCGGCCGCTTGAGCTCGATCAGCTCGCGCCGCCTGGCCTCGCGAACCTTCTCGTACTCGACCAGGTTCAGGATCTCGGACGTCTCCAGAAGCCTCACGGCGTCACTCCTCGAGGCCGTAGGCCTCGGCCAGCACCCGCACCGGATGCTTCGCCTGCCGGCCCGTCCCCTGCTCGATCTGCAGCGCGGCCAGCGGGCAATCGGTCGCCGTCACGGGCGCGTCGGCGGCGGTGACCGCGTCGAAGAGCGGCTTCGCCAGCTTCAGCGACAGCTCGAAGTACTGCGTCTTCAGGCCCCACGTGCCGTCCACCGCCGAGCACTTCTCGACGACGTTCACGGAGCAGCCGGGGATCAGGCGGAGCACCTCCGCCGACTTCACCCCGATGTTCTGGGCGCGCAGGTGGCAGGGCACGTGGTACGTGACGGCGCCGACGCGCTTCGTGAAGCGCGTGTCGAGCCGGCCCTCGGCGTGGAGCCTGGCGAGGTACTCGAAGAGGTCGCGCGTGTTCGCCGCGACGAGCTTCGCGTCCTCGCTGCCGTCGAGCCACGGGTACTCCTGCTTCAGCATGTAGCTGCACGTCGGCCCCGGCACGACGATCTCGCGTCCCTCGCGCACGGCCGTCGCCAGACTCCGCACGTTCTCCTTGATGAGCGCCTTGGCCTGGTCCACCGCGCCGCCGTCGAGATAGGGCATGCCGCAGCACCGCTGCGGAGGCAGCGAGACGTCGACGCCGTTCCGCTCGAGCACGCGCACCGCCGCGCGGCCGGTCGCCGGGTCGTTGTAGTCCACCGTGCAAGTCGCGAAGAGAGCGATTTTTAGAGGGGCGGGCACCCGGGCTGGCGCCGCGCCCGCCGCGCTTACGGGAGCCGCAGTCTCCCGGGCTGGCGCCACGCCTCCAACAGCGGCGGGCACCCGGGCTGGCGCCACGCCTGCCGCGCTCGCGGGAGCCGAGCGCTGGCGGCTCTTGAACCAGGCGGTGAACGTCTGCCGGTGGAACTTCGGAAGATTGCGGTTCCGGTGGATCCCCGCCACCGCCTGCACGAAAGCGCGGTGGACGGTCAGCTCGTTCAGCCAGTTCGCGAGCGGCGCAGCCAGGCTCCCGAGCTTCCCGACGAGATCGGTGTTACCGAGCGCCCTATCTTGAAACCTGACACCGTGCTGCCGCGCCTCGGCGGCGCGGGCGCGCAGCATCAGGCGCGGGAAGTCCACCTCCCACCGGTGCGGTGGCGTGTACGGGCAGTGGTTGTAGCAGAGCTTGCACTGGTAGCAGAGATCCACGACCTCCTTGGCGTCGCCGCGGGGCAGCTTCTCGACGTCGCCGTCCACGGCGTCGACGTCCAGGCGGTCGAACAGCACCTTGAACGACGGGCAGAGCGGCAGGCACCGCCGACAGCCGCTGCAGATGTCGTAGATCCTCCGCAGCTCCTTGTCGACGCTGCCGAGGTCCCAGAACTCCGGCTTCGTCAGATCGAGGGAAGCCATGAGAGTGATCGAGCTCGGTGCGAGTCGTGGCAGGCGGGCCGCGGCGACCCCGCGAGACCCGTGTAGTCAGGATCGCCTGAACCACGAACGTTCAGCCTCGACCTCGCGCCTTGCGGATCGCGTGGTCGAGCGGGGTGCCGCGGCCCGCCTGCCCGCGAACGCAGGAGAGCTAGATCGCCTCCGCGGGATCTTTGCCCGCGATCTGCTTGAGGCCCTTGTTGAAGCGCCCGGCGTGCGACTTCTCGGCCTTGGCGAGCGTCTCGAACCACTCGGCGAGCTCGGCGAAGCCTTCGTCGCGCGCCGTCTTCGCCATGCCCGGGTACATCTGGGTGTACTCGTAGGTCTCGCCGGCCACGGCGGACTTCAGATTTTTCTCGGTCTTGCCGATCGGCTCCCCGGTCACGGGATCGCCGACCTCCTTCAGGAAGTCGAGGTGGCCGAAGGCGTGCCCGGTCTCGGCGTCGGCGGTGTCCTTGAAGAGGCCCGCCATGTCGGGAAAGCCCTCGATGTCGGCGACGCGCGCGAAGTAAAGATAGCGGCGGTTCGCCTGCGACTCGCCGGCGAACGCCTCCTTGAGATTCTCGAAGCTCTTCGTGCCCTTGAGGCTCTTGCCTGCCATGTCTCAGCTCCTCCTTTGTCCCTTCGGGGAAGGTCGGCCGCCCTGCCGGCGGCAATCGCCGCAGCGGCCGAAGTACTCGGTCCGGTGATTGAGGACCTCGAATCCGGTCTGCGCCGCCAGCCGGGCGCGCACCGCGCGCCCCCGCCGCACCGGGACGTCGTGGATTCGCCCGCACCCGATGCACGTGAAGTGGTCGTGGGGCTCGGCGTTGCCGTCGAAGCGCAACCCGCCGGCGTCCGCGCGCTCGGCCAGCACACCCTCGGCGGCGAGCACGCGGAGGTTCCTGTAGACCGTCGCGAGGCTCACGCGCGGGAGGCGCCGCCGCACCCGGCGGTAGACGAAGGCCGCGGTCGGATGGACGTCGGTGTCGCGGACGGCCTCCAGGATGAGGCGCCGGGGCCGCGTGAGCCGGAGGCCGCGCATGCGCAGGGCCTCCTGGGCGTCGACGTTTTTAGTAATCATTATCAACAGTGCGGACCGGAGTGTACCCGGGCCTCCGGGCGCGTGTCAAGTGGAGCAGGCCCTTGGCATCGCGGCGCCTGTTCCAGTAGACTACCCACCTCAGGAGGACGGTTCGAATGGCCCAGCCCTCTGGGCTCCGGATCCACGGAGCCCGTCAGAACAACCTCAAGAACATCTCCCTCGAGATTCCCCACGACAAGCTCACCGTCGTCACCGGCGTGTCAGGCTCGGGCAAGTCCTCGCTGGCGTTCGACACGCTCTTCGCCGAGGGCCAGTGGCGGTACATCGAATCCCTCTCCACCTACGCGCGGATGTTCCTCGACCGCGTGGACCGGCCCGACGTGGACCGGATCGAGCAGATCCGGCCCGCGGTGGCCCTCGAGCAGAAGAACCCCGTGCGGACGGCGCGCTCGACGGTCGGCACCGCCACGGAGGTGTACGACTACCTCCGCCTCCTCTACGCGAAGATCGGCCGGGTCCACTGCCCCGAGTGTGGCGCGCCGGCGGTCTCGCACTCGCCCGACTCGATCGTGAGCGCGCTCCTCAGCGAGCATCCCGGCGCCCGGGCGCTGATCGCGTTCCGCCTGTCGGTGTCCGCGGGCCTCCCCCCCGCGGAGCTCTGGGCAAGCCTCACCCGGCGCGGCTTCGCCCGCGTGCGCGTGGACGGGTCGATCCTCGACCTGGCGGCGCCGCCACCGGCGGACTTCGGCCAGCACAAGGAGATCTCGGTCGTGCTCGACCGCGTGGTGCTCGAGTCGTCGCATCGCACCCGCATCGCCGAGTCCGTCGAGGCCGCGCTGCGCGAAGGCGGCGGCCGGGTCGAGGTCGAGGTGCTCGGCCAGGGCAGCCGCGTCTTCGCCGAAGATTACCGCTGCAGCGGCTGCGGGGCCAGCCTCGAGCGGCCGCAGCCGCTCCTCTTCTCGTTCAACCATCCGCTCGGCGCCTGCCCGGAGTGCAAGGGGTTCGGCAACGTCCTGAAATACGACGAGGCGCTCGTCGTCCCCGACCGCGCGCGCACGCTCGCCGAGGGCGCGGTGGAGCCGTGGACGCACCCGTCGGGCAAGTGGTACCAGAAGGCGCTCCTCAAGGCGGCGCGGCGCCACGGGCTCGACCCGGACACGCCCTGGGAGCAGCTCTCCGAGCCGGGGCGCCGGCTCGTGTACGAGGGCGACGACGGCTTCCCAGGCATCAACGGCTTCTTCGAGGAGGTCGAGTCCTACCGCTACAAGCTCCACGTCCGCGTCTTCCTCTCCCGCTACCGGAGCCAGTCCCGCTGCCCCATCTGCCGCGGGGCGCGCCTCAAGCCCGCGGCGCTCGCCGTCCGCGTCGCCGGCCTCACGATCTCCGAGTTCGCCGCGCTGACGATCGACGGCGGCGCGCGCCTGCTCGGCGAGCTCTCGCTGACCGCGTGGGAGGCCGTCGTCGCGCGCGAGATCCTGCGCCAGCTGAACGCCAAGCTCACGTTCCTCCTGCGCGTCGGCCTCGGCTACCTGACGCTCGCGCGCCAGACGCGCACGCTGTCGGGGGGCGAGGCGCAGCGCATCAACCTGGCGAATCAGCTGGGCTCCCAGCTCGTGGGAACGCTCTACGTCCTCGACGAGCCGTCGATCGGCCTCCACCCCCGGGATACGATGCGGCTGGTGGAGCTCTGCCGCGAGCTCGCGCGGGCGGGGAACACCGTCGTCGTCGTCGAGCACGACCGTGAGTTCATCGCCGCCGCGGACCACGTCGTCGAGCTCGGCCCCGGCTCGGGCGACCGCGGCGGTGAGGTCGTATTCGCCGGCCCGCAGGCCGAGTTCCAGAAGGCCACGCACTCGCTCACCGCGCGCTACGTGACGGGGCGCGAGTCCATCCCGGTGCCGCCCTTCCGGCGGAGCGGCCGCCGCCACGTGACGCTCGTCGGCGCGCGCGAGCACAACCTCAAGTCCGTGAGCCTCCGCGTCCCGCTCCACACGCTCACGGTCGTCACGGGCGTGTCGGGCTCCGGCAAGTCCACGCTCGTGCACGACACGCTCTACCGCGCGGTCGCGCGCGCCTTCAAGACCGAGTTCGCGCCGCCAGGCGCCTACGACGCGCTCACCGGCCTCGAGTACCTGAAGGGCGTCCGCCTGATCGACCAGGAGCCGATCGGTCGCACGCCGCGCTCGAACCCCGTCACCTACGTGAAGGCCTTCGACGAGATCCGGAAGCTCTTCGCCGCGCTCCCGCGCGCGAAGGCGCTCGGCCTCGGCGTGGGCGCCTTCTCGTTCAACGTGCCCGGCGGCCGCTGCGAGTCGTGCCAGGGCGACGGCTTCCAGAAGCTGGAGATGTACTTCTTCGAGGACGTGTACGTGAGCTGCCAGGAGTGCGAGGGTCGCCGCTACGGCCCCGACGTCCTCGGCGTGAAGCTCCGCGGCCGCGCGATCAGCGACGTGCTCCAGATGACCGTGGACGACGCGGTCGAGCTGTTCGCCGCGCACGGCGCCCTCGCGCGGCGCCTCCGCGTCCTGCAGGACGTGGGGCTCGGCTACCTGAGGCTCGGTCAGCCGGCGACCACGCTCTCCGGCGGGGAGGCGCAGCGCCTCAAGATCGCGGCCGAGCTCGGCGCGCGGGAGTCGGGCGAGATGCTCTACATCATGGACGAGCCGACGACCGGCCTGCACCTCGACGACGTCAAGAAGCTCCTCGGCGTGCTCAACCGCCTCGTGGACGCGGGCAACACGGTCCTGGTCGTCGAGCATCACCTCGACGTGATCAAGTCGGCCGACCACGTCATCGACCTCGGCCCGGAGGGCGGCGAGGAGGGCGGCGACATCGTCGCGGACGGCACGCCCGAGGCCGTCGCCCAGACGCCGGGGTCCTACACGGGCAAGTTCCTCGCCGAGGTCCTCCCGAGGCTCAACGGCAAGAACGGGCGCGCCTGAGCCCGTGCCTCTGTTCCGCGGCTGGGTCATCGTCGGGGGGGCGTTCCTCGTCCTCTTCTCCGCCTACGGGGCGCAGTACTCCTTCGGCGTGTTCTTCTCGGCGCTGCTGGAGGAGTTCCACTGGAGCCGGGCCAGTATCTCGGGCGCGTGGCATGTCGCTCGTGACCGAGCTCTGGCAGCCCTACGTGCTCTACGGCGGCGTCGCGGCGCTGGGCATGGGCACCGCGTACGTCCCCTGCAACACCACCGTCGTGAAGTGGTTCGTGCGGCGGCGCGGCCTCGCCGTGGGCCTCGCCTCGAGCGGCGGGAGCGTGGGCACGTTCCTCCTGCCGCCCCTCGCGCAGCTCCTCGTCAGCGCCGTCGGCTGGCGGACGGCGTACGTGATCTTCGGCGCCGCGATCTTCGTCGTCCTGAACGTCGTGGCGCGCGTGATGCGGCGCGACCCCGAGAGCGTCGGGCTTCATCCCGACGGCGCGCCCGCGCCGATCGCCGCGGACCCCGCCGGGTGCGGCTGGCCGCTCGCGCGCGCGATGCGGACGCGCGCCTTCTGGATGCTCGGCGCCGCGTTCAGCGCGACGTGGATCCCGGTCTTCGTCCCGCTCGTCCACCTGGTGCCGTTCGCGCGCGACCTCGGCTACTCGCCCCTGACGGGCGCGTGGGTGGTCTCGACGCTCGGCATCGGCGCCGTCGCCGGACGCCTCGTGATGGGCGGCGTCTCCGATCGGATCGGGCGACGGACCGCCGTCGGGATCGCGATGGTGCTCCAAGGGATCGCCTTCCTCGGCTTCCTCCTGGCGGGCCGCGGGGTCGCCCTGCTCTTCGGGACCGCGCTGGTCTTCGGCTACTCGTACGGGGCGATCTCGACGCTCTTTCCCGCGATCGTCGGCGACTTCTTCGGCCGTGGCCAGGCGGGCGTGCTCGTCGGGTTCCTGTTCGCGCTGGCCGGCGCGATGGCGGGCTGGGGGCCGCTCATCGCGGGCGCGATCTACGACGCGACCGGCGGCTACGACCTCACGTGGATGGCCGCCGCGTGCCTGAACGTCCTGGCCCTGGCGCTGCTCGCGCTGTCGCGGCCGCCGCGGGAGCTCTCGGCGTGAGCGCGACGCGGGCGATCGTCGTCAGCATCGACGGCCTGGCCGCCTTCTACTTCCGGGATCCCGCGGCGCGCATGCCCGGGCTCCGCGCCCTCGCGGAGCGGGGCGTCGTCGCCGCCCGGATGGAGACCGTGTTCCCGAGCACGACCTGGCCGACCCACGTGAGCCTCGTCACCGGCGTGGCGCCCGACCGCCACGGCGTCGTCGGCAACAGCGTCCTCAACCGCGGCACCGGCGCGCGCGAGGACCTCACGGGCGACCCCGTCTACGACGCGCCGGACCTCCTGCGCGCCCCGACGATCTACGACGTCGCGCACGCGGCCGGCTTCCGGACCGCGGCGATCGACTGGCCAGCCACGCGCAAGGCGCGCGGGCTCGACTTCAACCTGCCGTTCTTCAAGGACCAGCGCGTGTTCGAGACCCAGACCGCGGGCGCCGTCTGGGCCGAGCTCGCGGCGCTCGGGTATCCGCTCGACCGCCAGGGCGAGTGGGCCGAGCTGCCCAAGCGCTTCCTGAAGGACGCGATGGTGGCCGAGCTCGCGGCGCACGTCTGGCGTCGCCACGAGCCCCGGCTGATGCTCCTGCACTTCCTCTGCGTCGACAGCCTCCAGCACCTGCACGGCCCGCGCTCGCCGGAGGCGTACTGGGCGATCGACTACGTGGACGGGCTCCTCGGGAAGCTCCTCGCGGCCCTGCCGGCCGGCGAGCTGACGGAGCGCACCGCGCTCTTCGTCGTCTCGGACCACGGCTTCCTGCCCGTCGAGCGTGACGTGCGGATCAACGTGCGCCTCCGGCAGCTCGGGCTCCTGCGCGTGGACGGCGCCGGACGGATCGCGGGCGGCGAGGCGCGCTTCGTGATGAACCACGGCGCGGGCTACCTCTACTGCACGGGCACCGGCGACCGCGCGCGGCTCGCGCGGGACGTCGCGGCGACGCTCGCGGGGCTCGAGGGCGTCGCCCACGTCTGGACGGAGCCCGAGTACGCCGGCCTCGGTCTCCCCACGAGCGCCGAGAACCCCAAGGTCGGCGACCTGCTCCTCGAGGCCCAGCCCGGCTTCTGCTTCGCCGACGAGGCGCAGGGTGAGGAGATCGTCTGCGCGCCCCGGTATCGGGGCAGCCACGGCCACCTGCCGACGCACGCCGACAACGGCGCCTTCTTCCTCGCCGCGGGGCGCGGCATCGCGACGGGGGCGACGCTCGCCTCGATCCGGAGCCGTGACGTGGCGCCCACGCTGGCGCGCGTGCTCGGCGTCGCCCTGGCCCCGACCGACGGGCGCGCCCTCGAGGAGATCCTCACGGCGTGACCCGAGCCGCGACGAGCCTGCTAGAATCGCGCGGGATGCCGATGGAGATCGCCGGACTCAAGGTCGAGCGCGTGACGCCGCGGGTGCCGGAGCGGCGGCGGGCGCTGCTCTTCGTCCACGGGATGTGGGGCGGGAGCTGGATGTGGGACAACTGGCTCGGCTTCTTCGCCGGGCGCGGGTATGCCTGCTACGCGCTGAATCTGCGCGGCCACCACGGCTCGAAGCCCGTCCGCGACATCGGCCGCGTCCCCTTCCACGACTACCTGGCGGACGCCCGCGGCGTCGCCGCCGCGATCGGTAGCCCGATCCTCGTCGGCCACTCGATGGGCGGCCTGCTCGTCCAGAAGCTCGCCGAGGTCGCCGACCCGCCCGCCGTCGTCCTCCTCACGCCCGCGGCGCCCCGCGGGATCTTCCCGCTCTGCACGCTCGAGCTCCTCCGGCTCTCGCTGAAGCACGCGCACGAGATGCTCCTCTCCCGGGCGATCAGGCCCTCGTTCGAGGAGGCCGAGGCGCTCCTCTTCGGCCGGACCCCGCCGGCCGACCGGCGGGCCGCGTTCGAGCGGCTCGTGCCCGAGTCCGGGCGGATGACGTTCGACATCGCCGTGAAGGGCGTGCCGGTGAACGCCGGGCGCGCGCGGAGCCCGATGCTCGTCGTGGCGGGGCGCGAGGACCGCATCACGCCCGCCAAGATGCAGCGCAAGATCGCGCGCAAGTACGGCGCCGAGCTCCGCGTCTACGAGGGGCACGCCCACATGGTCATGCAGGAGCCCGGCTGGGAGGCGATCGCGAGCGACGTGGCCGCGTGGCTCGACAAGGAGGCCCGATGAAAAGTCTGCGCGACAAGTACTGCCTCGTCGGCGTGGGCGAGACGGAGTACTCGCGGGGGTCCAACCGCACGACGCGCGCGCTGGCCGTCGAGGCCGTCCGCGCGGCGATTCTCGACGCGGGCCTCACGGCGAGCGACGTGGACGGGATGCTCGACTACCAGTCGGGCGACTCGACGCTGGCGAACCACGTCGCGCCGGACCTCGGCATCCGCCTGAACTTCTACATGGACGTGATGGGCGGCGGCTCGTCCACGGAGGCGCTGATCGGGCTCGCGATGGGCGCGATCGAGGCCGGCATGTGCAACACGCTCGCGATCTACCGGTCGATGAACGGCTACTCGGAGTTCCGCATCGGGGGCACGGGCGCCCGCGCCGCGCAGCCGGTGCGCGGCCTCGACCTCGCCCAGGTGCCGTTCGGGATGCGGAGCGCGGGCCAGAACTTCGCGCCGACGTTCCTGCGCCACATGTACGAGTACGGCACGACCTCGGAGCAGGTGGCCCACGTGAAGGTCGCGCACAGCAAGCACGCGTCGCAGAACCCCAAGGCTCTCCTCAAGGACCGCGTGACCGTGCAGGATGTCGTCGGCTCACGCTGGATCGTGAAGCCGCTCCACCTCCTCGACTGCTGCCTCGAGACCGACAACGCGACCTGCCTCATCGTGACCACGGCCGAGCGCGCGCGCGACTGCCGCCAGCGGCCCGTCTCCATCATGGGCGTGGCCGGGCGCGTCTCGAAGCCGCGCCTGGACTTCCACTGGGC
>WNFW01004678.1_pt1 | contig 14902 bp, 9 predicted proteins | sample 5400131 | NCBI WGS metagenome assembly WNFW01 (sample SAMN13153362, study PRJNA577476) | soil metagenome | isolation source: 20 cm soil or saprolite under grassland replicate 1 | place: USA:California | collected 2016-06-15 | reverse complement strand
TGCGCAGGTTTTCCTCGGCTTCCGGAAAGTCGGGATGGAGACGTAACGCTTCTTCGAATTGCGCGACTGCGCTGGAAACGTTGCCTTCGCGCACGAAAATTTTTCCAAGATAGTTATGAGGCTGGGCGAGCTTTGGGTCGAGCTTCGACGCCTCCTGATAATGCTGCTTTGCTTCCTGCAGGTCGCCTTTTTCAAAAAGCGCGCTCGCGACATCGATACGAGCATCGACAAATCGAGGATCAACCCGCAGCGCCTGCCGATACTGCGCAATTGCCTCGTCGAGTTTCCCGTGTTTCTCCAGGAAGGCCCCATAGCTATACCATGGCTGCGCAGACTTTGGTTGTAGCCGGATGGCAGCTTCGCATTCCGCTGCCGCTTGGTCGTCGCGGCCGAGCTGTTCCAGAAGGTAGGCATATCCGGAGTGGTACTCAGCGTTGTTCGGTTCGATCTGCAACGCTTCTTCATAATGCGAATGCGCCTCGTCCAGTTTTCCTTTGCCAACGAGAAGGGAGGCCAGACTCACATGCGTCTTTGCGGAACCGGGATTAAGATGCAGCGCGTTGGAAAATTCCCCGGCCGCTTCATCGAGCCGGCCAGCATCCTGTAGAGCCGTGGCGTGATTGGAATGCGCCCGCGCACTAAGCGGAACATCGGCGACGATCATGGCCAGACGGTCAAGCTCACCCCGAACAGTGCGTACCTGTCCTAGGCAGAGCGCTCCAAGAGGGATGACAAATACGCCCACCCATTTCGCGCCGTGCAAGGCCCAACTCGGGAGAAAACCATTCGTTGAAACGTTTGCCGTGCCGCCGCCGATGCCCAGAGATTGTCGAGTGGATTTCTCGCGTACTTTCCAAATAAACCCGTCGTAATAAAAATGGAGCAACGCCGAAGCGGTTACCACGCCCGTGAGTATCGTTTTGACTGACTCGGTGCCGACACTCGACTTGAAATAACCGAGTGCTCCGTAGGCGAAGATCAGGCCCACGTAAAGGCCCACCAGCGAACCGCTGCGCCGGAACACGAAACGCATAAATCCGCCGATGGAGCTGTCTGTCTCAACCCGTTTGCGATTATAAATCCAAACCAACGAGAGGTACTGGACATCGTGAAATACTTCGAACAAGGCAACGCCGACGAGAACGCTTGCCACGATGTTATTGCAGTACCACCAAAAAGAAATGCTCGTGATTAGAAGCACCAGCTTTACCGGACTCGGTCGATTTCCGCTGAGCCACGACCGGACAAAATTTGCAAGGAACAATGCGGAAACTGCCAGCGCCAGCGCAAGCAATCCTTGCTGCGCCGCTTGGAGAAGTGCCGGTGGAATGAAAGGCGCACCGGCAGAATAATAAGTTTCCAGCGTATCAGTCATTCGCTGTGGTGAGAGAAGGACCGCGGTGGCGAACCAAATCCCGCACAATGCGAAATCGAGACGGCGCGTCAGCTCCGCGAACGAGCCCACTTTCGCATCGTAAATGCGACAGAACCCATACGTTTGCATCATCCCGTGCCAGACGCCCCAGAGAAAGGCAACTAGCACAATGCCTTTGAGGTCCCAAAAGAAAAACATCACGCAGACGAGCACCAAAAAAGCCGGTGCAAGAATGAAGCGCCACTTGAAACGCTGGAACAATGCGCGATCGCCGTAAGCGCGAATCATCCCTGGCAAGTGGTGACCCATCGCGCCGAAGGCAGCGACAAAAAGATAAATGTCTTGCGCGCTCCAACGGGACTGTGCCAGGAGAAAGATCGGCAGAATCACCAGCGGCGTGCAGACGTAGAGAATCAAGTCGCGCCAACTGTCCAGAATCCACAAGTTAGGCTTTCGCGCGACACCGGGCGCGGCCGGAACCGTTTGCGGATTTGAGAACGCGGTGACGGGCTGCATGCTTTTAGGGAACCAAGTTTTCCTTAGATCGCGGGAAAATCAATCCCGTCTTCGCGGTAAAAATCAGGCGCGCGCTCGTTGTTGATTCCAACCACGCGTTTCCATTCAGCATCTAAAGTGCGCCTGAGTAGAAGAGCCGTTGAGGGCAAGCGCATCGCTTGCCAGGTCTGATGTGAATTGGAAACCGCGCGACTAGGCAGGCGGAGCGCCCGCCCTACAATGTTTTTCACGCTATCGGGAATCGCGCGGGTATTATCGGCACGAGCGCCTCGCACATGCGAGCGCTTGCTACGCGGCGCTGTGTTGATGAAGATGCGCCATGCAACCGCGCATTGGCATCACGCTCGGCGATTGCGCCGGAATCGGGCCGGAGATCGTAGATCTTGCGCTGAAGTCCGATCGGCTTCCGAAATCCGCCGAATACAAGGTCATCGGCAAATATCCTGATTGCTCGTTAGGCTATCCGACGGTCGAAACTGCGCGCGCGGCCGCGGCCGCGCTGGAAGAAGCGGTCACACTGGCGCGGCGCGGTGATCTCGATGCCATTGTAACCGGGCCAATTCATAAAGCCCGGATGTATGAGGCTGGCTTCAAGTTCCCCGGACAGACGGAATTTTTCGCGGCCCGATGCGGTGTCAAAAATTTCGCAATGTGTCTGACCGGAGGAAAAATCACGGTCGCGCTCGTCACTGCGCACATTCCATTGCGCAAAGTCCCGCGTGCTCTCAAGCAATCGGAGATTGTCCGGGTCGGTCTCTTGCTTGCCGATTTTCTTCGATGTCGATCTTATGATTTGCCGCGAATTGCCGTCGCCGGATTAAATCCGCATGCTGGCGAATCGGGAAAACTTGGCCGCGAAGAAATCGAAATCATCAGCCCCGCTATCGCGGCGCTGAAATCCGAAATCCGAAATCCAAAAAGTGCCAGTCCGGCTCGGACCGAAATGACCGGGCCACACTCTCCGGACACGGTTTTTCATCGAGCCGTCGAAGGCGAATTCGACGGGGTGCTTTGCATGTATCATGACCAGGGTTTGATCCCTCTGAAGCTGCACGCATTTCACAGCGGCGTAAACGTAACGCTCGGTCTGCCTTTCCCTCGCACGAGTCCCGACCACGGTACCGCCTTCGAAATTGCCGGCAAAGGAATCGCGCGTCCCGATAGTATGATTGGAGCAATCAACTTGGCGGTCGAGCTCGCACAGAAAGTGCAATAAGGCTGCAGCCGGCAAGCAGATTGCGCTCGCGTTTTTCTTTCTGCCCGCGCTCGGTTTGTAATCGCTGGCGCACAGCAACGCGGCAGAACCGTCAGTACCAGAATTGAGTGGTCCTGCTCGGCATTGACTGTCCTCGTCCCGGTCCGGATCGCGCTCATCTCTGAAAATTTTCGTGTCCTTTCGTGTTTTTCGTGGGCAGCTACTTTTTTGTTCCAAGCTTTGGTGTCATTTGGTGTCTTTGGCGGAGTCCATTTTTTTCGATTATGAGTATGAGCATGAGTAGGAGTCAGCTCGCCAAGTACGTTTCGGTCTTTAACGTCGGCTTGCAGAACACGTTCGTATATCGCTGGAACTATTTTCTGCGCGCGCTCTTTGGCCTGATCCCGTTGGCGGGCACAGTTTTTCTGTGGCGGGCCATCTTCCAGGAACGCGGCGGAGGCCTGCATGGCTACAATTACGGCTCGATGGTTTATTATTATTTGCTTATCATCCTGGTCAGCAATCTGGTCACACCAACTGAGGACGAATGGCAGATCGCCGCTGATATTCGAGAAGGCCAGATCAATGCGCTTCTGACCAAACCGATGAGTTATCTTGCCTACCGGTTCAGCATTTTTTTAAGCGGCCGCCTCGTTTACACGTTTGTCACCCTGCCGCCAATCGCGCTTATCTTTATTTATTTCCGCGGCTACATCGTGCTGCCAAATGACCCCTTGATCTATGTGTTCGCGACGGTGTCGATGTTGATGGCAGCGTTCATTCAATTCTTCATCACTTACAGCCTGGCCATGATGGCGTTTTGGATTCTGGAAATCTCCACCATCGTTTTCATCGTTTATTCGTTCGAGTATTTTCTCGGCGGCCAGATGTTCCCGATCGACATTATGCCATCCGCAATCCAGGCTGTGATGAAATGGCTGCCGTTTTATTACGAGTTATTTTGTCCGGTCGCGATCTTTCTCGGCCGCTTAAAAGGGCCTGATCTTATGCAAGCGCTGGCAATCCAAACCGGTTGGCTGTTGTTGGCATGGACGTGCGCAAACACCATGTGGAAACGCGGCCTCGGTCACTACCAGGCCGTCGGCGGATAGGCTCGACCGGGTAGCGCACGCGTGTCGCGTGCCGGTGTCGGCATCGCGCCGAAATGAACTTTGTTTGACTATCGTTCGCGGCACATGTGGAAGCATTAAGAAAAGTTCGCGATCGCGAGGACGCAATCGCCAGCACGCGCGACGCGTGCGCTACCCTGAAATTTCGCTACGCTCAACGTCATGGCGCGACTTCACGAATATCAGGGCAAAGCCATTCTTGCCGCCAACGGATTCAAAATTCCCCGCGGCCGCGTTGCCTCGACCACTGATGAAGCCATGGCTACGGCCAAAGAACTTGGCGGCGAAGTCGTCATCAAGATCCAAGTTTGGACTACCGGGCGCGCGGGCATTGGCGGTGTGGTCTACGCCAAAAAAACAGATGAAGTTCGCGTGCACGCGACGCGGATGCTGGCGACGGAGGTTGGACAGTTTCCAGTCGAAGCTGTGCTGGTCGAGGAGAAAATCGATATCGACCGGGAGTTTTTTCTTTCCTTCGCGATTGATGACGCCGCTCGCGCGCCGGTGATCATCTTCGCCGCTGGAGGCGGCACTGGAATCGAAGAACGCGCCACTTCGACGCGACGCATTCCTTGCGATGTGAATCGCGGACCGCTGGAATCGGCACTGAACGAAGCCGTTGGTTCGTGCGGACTTTCGCCCGCGCTAGCGGCGCAGCTCGCCGAGTCGGTCCGAAAATTATTTACCGCCGCGCGCAGCGTTGAGGCGCGATCGCTCGAAATCAATCCGCTGGTGCTGAGCAAAGGTGGAGAGTTCATCGCGGCCGATTGCCGCATCACAATTGATGATTACGCCGTGGTGCGGCATCCCGATCTCGGCATTGAAATTGCGAGAGAATTCGATCACCCGCCCACTGCTCTTGAACGCATGGCTTACGCCGTCGAACAAAACGATCACCGCGGCACATTTTATTTCGCCCAATTGGCCACGGCGGCGCCGAAAAGTTCCAAAGGTCTGGTCGGTTTTCACGGCGCTGGCGGCGGCGGATCGATGATGTCGATGGACGCCATCGTCAACGCCGGATTCACCATCGCCAATTTTACCGATACCAGTGGTAATCCGTCGGCGTCTAAAGTGTATCGTTTGGGAACTCGATCTGGATATTCCAGCGGTGATTCGGTTAGGCGGCAACACAGAGGATCGCGCCGTGGACATTTTGCGACGAATGTCCAAACTTCTCCGCGCGCCGGTGGAAGGTTATCGCAAAAACGACGCGCCGGCCACGATCGCCGCACGCTTTGCCGAACTCGTCGCGCCTGCGGATGCCAGAAGGTGGAAACCGCGCACTCCGCGTGTGCCGAAGTTCGTGAAGGACCCATCGGCCACCATGCTTTCTGTGAAAAATGGCCGCATTTGGATCGACACCGCGAAATGGCCGCAAATTCGCCGTGCGGTCGAAACCCACTCAGGCGGATTGATTGTCGATCGCGCAGGCGAACCGGCAACGATGCTGCCTAACGAGGAGTTCGCCACCAAAGATTCCGAGTTGCTCGCGTGTGATGTCGAATGTTGCCTCGCCGGGATCGAAGGCTTCTATTTGGAACTTGATATTCCAGGATTCGATGAACTCATCGCGAGCAGCTTATCGCCGGCGCGCTAAAAAACGAAGGCCACGGAGGGGTTAGCAAAGTTGCGGATGCGTCGAGTGTGACTACAGTGACTACATGATTGCAACGTTGCGAGAGACGAAGGCAAAGCTTTCACAGATGGTAAAGCTGGCGGCTAACGGAGAGGAAGTTCTCATCACGGTTCACGGCAAAGTGCAGGCGCGCTTGACTCAACCTGCCAAGAGATCGCACAGCGATAATCGCAAATGGGCGCGTGAGTTGGCGGCACTGCGGCGCAAATACAGCACGGGAAAAAGCGGACGCACAGCGGAAGAAATTATTTCAGAAGGCCGCGAAGAACGCGTTTAATGAGGTACTGGGACACTTCGGTTTTGCTGAAGCTCTTTGTAAAAGAGGACGACTCGGGATTTTTTTCCGCCTTAATCGAAGAGCCCGGTGAAGTGATCCATACATCTGAGCTTTCGCGCTTGGAGTTGCTACGCGGATTGTGGGGCAAGCGACTCGATGGGCTGATCGTGCCGGGCGCTGAGAAAGCCCTGATGCGCCGATTCGAAACTGAAATAGAAATGAAGCGCATCATTCTCGTTCCTGTCAGTGGCAATGTCTGCAGAGAGTTTGAGGCGGTTCTAAAAGTCTGCTACAACCGGGGGCGACCCATCCGCGTGCGCACGCTCGATGCGCTGCACCTCGCATCGGCGCTCGCATCTCGGGCCAGGGAAATCATTTGTACGGACGCACGGATGAGAGAGGCAGCCAGCGCTCTTCAGTTAGTCATTCAACCTCACAAATCCGGGTGAGGTTCCCGACGACTGAGTAAACTTGAAATAAGAAGATGACGTAAATGGCAATTTTGATCGACGAGACCAAGCGCGTGCTGGTGCAAGGCATCACGGGCCGCGAAGGCCGGGCGCGCACGCGTCTGATGCGCGAGTACGGAACCAATGTGGTGGCCGGCGTGACGCCGGGGAAGGATGGGCAGACGGTGCTGGGCGTGCCGGTGTTTAACACGCCGCACGAAGCTGTTAAGGCCGTGGGTAACATCGACATCTCTGTGCTGTTTGTGCCAGCTGCCGGCGTGAAGGACGCGGCCATCTCGGCCGTCGACGCGGGAATTAAACTTACCGTGCTCGTGCCCGATCGCGTTCCGGTATGGGACGCGATGGTTATCGCGGCGGCCGCCAAAGCGAATGGCACAATCTTTCTCGGACCTAACACGCTCGGCGTCTTGAGCCCGGGCAAAGGCGTGGTCGGCATGATCGGCGGTCGCGCAGAGAGCGCGAGACAATGGTTTAAGCCTGGCATCCCAAAAGGCGTGGGCGTGATCAGTCGCTCGGGCGGCATGGCTTCGAGCACCGGCTACTATCTCGGCCAGGCAGGCGTGCGCATTTCAACCATCGTCCACATCGGCGGCGACGCGGTACTTGGAATTCGGATTCCCGATGCGGCGCTGATGTTTGAAGCCGATCCGTTTACGGAAGCGATCGTGGTCTTTGGCGAGATTGGTTCGTCACAGGAAGAAGAACTCGCGCAGCTAATTCGGGATCGAAAAGTAACTAAGCCCGTGATTGCATACATTGGCGGTAAAGCAGCGCGCGAAGGCACCCGCTTCAGTCACGCGGGAGCGATTATCGAAGGCGGGCGCGGCACGCACGCCGGCAAGGTAAAAGCGTTGCGTGAATCCGGCGCCACGGTGGTCGATGCATTTGGCGAACTGCCAAGTGCAGTGGTTGAAATTCTCAAGAGAATGAAAGGACAAACCCTGATGAGCGAAACTGACAAGAACGCCGTTTGGAATACAGCGGTAACACGCATCGAGCCTAACCGAGTCGCGGTGCGCGGATACGACATCGCTGAGCTCATGGGAAGCGTCTCCTTTGGTGCAGCGGTGTATCTGATTTTGACGGGCGAATTACCGCCACCAGCTGTCGCGCGATTGATGGACGCAATCCTGGTGGCGTCGATCGATCATGGCGCTACGCCTCCGAGCGCATTGGCCGCGCGAACTGTCGCATCCACCGGTGCGTCGTTGAGCGCGTCGGTCGCCGCCGGCATCATGTCGATCAATCGTCATCATGGCGGCGCGATTGAAGATTGCGCACGGCAATTGAAAAAAATCGCCGATCGCGCAACGGGTGAAGGCATTTCAATCGATGAAGCCGCCGCACGCACGCTGGCGACGATGCGGGACACGGGCGAGCGAATGCCAGGATTTGGTCATCGCTATCACACCAAGGATCCGCGCACGGCACGCCTGTTCGAGCTGGCACGCGAAGCTGGAGTGAACGGGCAACACATGCAAGCGGCGCGGGCCGTTGAAAAATCGTTCGCCGATGCGAAGAAAGCGTTGCCCATCAATGTCGATGGCGCCATTGGGGCCATCCTCGCCGATCTAGCAATGAATCCAGCGGCGTTCAACGGGATCTTCATGATCGCGCGCACGCCCGGCCTCGTGGCGCACGTTATCGAAGAGCAGACCCGCGAAAGACCGATGCGCCGAATTGATCCCGTCAATCAGGGCTACGACGGGCCGCCGCCCAGAAGTCTGTCCGGTCAGTCATGTTCGCAGAACTAATCTCATAGTCAGGGAGGATGCAGGCGTACCTCGCTGGATCGGCGCTAGCACGCGCAAAATACAAATAAAAAACTGTTGATTGGTCTGAGCGTTTCGATCAACAATCGCGGACTTCAATAAAGCTCCACTATGAAAAAGAAAGCCTCTTCGCAATCCGCCTTTTTTAATCTGCGCGTTTTAATCGCGCTGTTTGTTTTTCTGACCGGCGTCTTTCTGGCGCTGCTTGGCTTTGGCACGTTTTCAAACGTGTCCGCCCAGGAGAACACAACTCTGGCGCAAGCTCAAGAAGCCAAAGCACAGCAACCAGGCCAAATGACCGTGATCCCCGCGCTACATAGCGACCTATCGCGCCCATTGCGCGAGCAGCCATTAATCTGGCCGCCGACACAGTTGGAACATGAAGCGAATCTCAACCCGAAGATACCGCATCAACACCAGGACGGCGCGGATCCTGTTATTCAAAGCAGTTTCTGGCAGCGCATGATAAACACGCCCGCCATTCCCGGTCCGCTTTTCGATTGGGCTGGCATTCCTTTCCCGGGCGTCAACTGCAACTGCGCCCCGCCCGATACCGATGGTGAGGTCGGGAAAACTCAATACGTCGAGATGGTGAACGAAGGTCTCCAAGTCTTTGATAAAATGACCGGCACATCGCTGTTTGGCCCGGTTGCTATCGGCTCAATTTGGTCTGGCTTTGGAGGCGCCTGCCAGACTGGTAGTGGTGACCCGGTGGTGGTCTATGATCAACTCGCTGACCGGTGGGTTATCAGCCAGTTCGCCGTCCCCAGCGGCGCGTCTGTTCCGCAGGACGAGTGTATCGCCGTTTCTCAGACTGGCGATGCTACTGGCGCTTGGTACCGGTACGACTTTCATCTGACCAGCAACTTTCTCGACTATCCGAAGCTGGGCGTTTGGCCGGATGGATATTACATGGCAGCAAACGTCTTTAATACCTCTGGCACAGCCTTCCTCGGACCGCAGCCTTTTGTGTTTAATCGGGTGAAGATGCTGGTGGGCGATACCACTGCCACGTCGCAAACTCCGGGAATCATTGGCGGCTCCAGTGAAGAGACTTTCCTGCCAGCCGATCTAGATGGCATCATTCCGCCGCCTGCAGGCGATCCCAACCATTTCGTCGCGTGGCCTCAGGGCAATCCACTCGTTTACAAAGTGTGGGCATTCCATGTGGACTTCGCTAATCCTGCTAACTCCACTTTTACTCTCCAGGCTAGCGTCCCGGCAGCAGCTTTTACCGCGCTCTGCCCAACTACTCGCGCCTGCGTACCCCAGCTTGGCTCAACCTCTAACCTGGACGCTCTTGCCGACCGGCTAATGTTCCGGAACGGCTACCGTCGATTTACTGATGGTCACGAATCGCTGCTCGATAACTATACGGTCAGTGCTAATTCGGTGGCAGGCGTACGCTGGTTCGAATTGCGACGCACGCAACCGGGGAACTGGACAATCTTCCAGCAAAGCACGTATCAGCCCGACACTACCTGGCGCTGGATGGGTAGCATTGCGTCAGATAACCAGGGCAACATTGCGCTCGGTTTTAGCGCTTCCAGCAGTTCGATTAACCCACAAATTCGCTACGCAGGACGGCTGGCAACCGATCCGTTGAACACATTGTCAGGGGAACAACATCTTTTTGACGGCACCGGGAGCCAGACTGGTACCTCCAACCGCTGGGGCGATTACAGCGACATGACCGTTGATCCAGTCGATGATTGCACCTTCTATTACGCCAACGAGTACTACCAGACAACGTCCAGCTTTAACTGGCGCACGCGTATCGGATACTTCAGGTTCACCCAGTGCACGGCGCCGCAAAAGGGCACTGCGCACTTTGTCGTGACGGCCTGCAACGGAGGCGCACCTATTCCGAATGCATCGGTATCAATCGAGGGCATGCCGTACGGTGCTACGCTTGCCAATGGTACTTACGACGCGGTGTTAACGCCTGGCTCGCACAGCTATTCGGTCTCGAAGACCGGAGTTGGGACGCAAACAGGGAGCTTTAGTATCACCAACGGTCAAACAACCAGCGTGAATGTGTGCTTGGGAGGCACGCCGACACCGACTCCTACCCCGACAGTAACACCAACTCCAACGCCAACAGCCACACCGACTGTAACTCCGTCGCCGACGCCTACACCGACACCCGGTATCACGCTCGGTGCTCGTGGCTACAAAGTGCAAGGGCGGCAAACAGTGGACCTCTCCTGGAGCGGGGCGACTTCGAGCAACATCGATGTTTACCGCAATCGCGTGTTAATTGTTAACGTCCCTAACAACGGCTTCTACACCGATCACATCGGCGCTCGTGGTCACGGCAGCTACACGTATAAGATCTGCGAAGCGGGTACCGCCACCTGCTCGAATGAAGCGACCGTGATATTTTGAAAAACTGGTAGCTTTCTGTCGCCAAGACGCCCTTCTCCAGAAGAGTTTCGGAGTAGGCTTCGGCGAAAGCGGATGACCCCGCTCTGTTGGTTACGCCGCGCTATTTCGATGGCCAGATAATCGCTACCCTCGATCGCGGTTCGCTCCAGATTAGCGGTCCATATCAGCAGAGCCTGAACGCCGGGGTCGCCCTCTGATCTGAAAAGTATCTGTCCAATTCCCCCAACTGCGCCGGAAATTAATCGGACAAATAAAAGAGTAGAAGTAAAACCTGTTGATTCTTCGGGCGTTTCAATCCAGGATCCCGACTCCACTAAAGCTCCACTATGAAAAAGAAATCCACTTCGCAATCCGCCTTCTTTAATCTTCGCGTTCTAATAGGCCTCTTTGTTTTCCTGGTCGGCGTCTTTATGGCGCTACTGGGTGCTGGCACGTTCTCGAAGGCATCCGCCCAAGGCTCCAACCAAAATGCCAACGGACCTCAACCGGGCAGGCCACAATCGGACGTCGTTGCTATGATCGGTCCAGTCTCGCAAAATCAGGATTTGCGAAGCCTTCCTTACATTCCGCCAAAGGCAGAGTTTGAGGAGAGGCGGCTAACGCGCTATCCGCATGAAGAAACAGGAGCGCCAGCAGAATCAGAGACCTCCGGCCTGGCGCACGTCCGGTCGCTGATCAAAGGAATCTTCCGGCCCGCACCCACGATGCCCCCTCCGCTGCTTACATTTGATGGGATGAATTCGGCACAGAGCGGCTGCGGTTGTTTACCGCCAGACAGCGACGGCGATGTCGGCCCGAATCACTACGTCAACGCCGTCAATACATCGATCAAGATTTTCGACAAGTCTGGCAACCCGTTGAACGGCGCTAATGGCACTACATTCAATTCGTTCTTTGCCCCTATAGGCGCTGGCAATCCTTGCGGCGCCAACCAGAACGACGGAGATCCTTTTGTTCTCTATGATCAGATGGCTGATCGCTGGGTGGTGAGCGACTTCGCTTTTCCCTCGTTTCCCGGCACCTCATTCTGGCAGTGCATTGGTGTGTCCCAAACCGGCGATCCGGTCTCGGGTGGCTGGTTCCTCTACGCCGTGCAAGTGGATCCGGCCAATCCAACGTTCCTAGGCGATTACCCCAAGTTCGGCTTGTGGCCCGACGCCTACTATCTGACGATGAATTTGTTTTCCAACTTCACGACCTTCAATGGCGTCCGCGTCTATGCACTCGACCGCGCCAGCATGATCACTGGCGGGCCCACCAACGCGATCGGCTTTACTCTCACCGCGGCCGATGTGGGGGCTTCCTACAGCTTCGTCGCTGCGAGTTTTCGCGCTGGCGATCCGCCGCCTGCGGGACGGCAGGAATTTGTCCTGGCCATCGACAGCCCGGCTACCGGCGGCGTGACCTTAACCCAGGTCCATGGCCGGCTGTTTCATGTTGATTTCGCCGTGCCGGCTAATTCAACTTTCGGCGTTGGCCCGAACCACCTGCCGAATGCCGAGATCACAGTCAACGGGTTTGTTGACGCCTTCACGAATAGTGGAACTCTCCTTGTTCCACAGCAGGGAACGGCGCAAAAGCTGGATACCCTGGGCGATAAAATTATGACGCCGCTCGCTTACCAGAATCGCAGTGGGACGGAATCGCTGTGGGCTTCGGGTACAGTTTGTACCGACCAGAATTGCACCGGTCCAACGGGGATTCGCTGGTATCAATTCGATGTTACCGGCGGCACGTTTCCCGCGACCCCTGTACAGCAGCAAACCTGGACCAATGGCGGCGACGGTTTATGGCGCTGGATGCCCAGCATAGCTGTCGATGAAAACAGAAACGCGGCCATCGGTTATTCCACATCCAGCCCCAGCATATTCCCCTCCATTCGTTATGCTGGACGTCTCGCCACCGATCCATTAAATGACCTCGGGCAGGGGGAAGCCATAATGACCAATGGAGGCGGCTCTCAAACCAACTCCCAGGGTCGCTGGGGCGATTACAGCATGCTGACCATCGATCCTGCCGATCACACCATTTTCTGGCATGTGAACGAATACCTCGTGGCGACGAGCAATGCCTCCTGGTTTACGCGAATCGGCAAATTCCAATTCCCGGCCGGCCCGAGGCCTCCTCCAACACCGAGGCCTCGCCCGACTCCACGGCCTCGCCCGTAATAAAGCTGCACGCCTTTACGCGGGAACTCGCGCAATAGATCGCGAGTTCCCGCTGGGCCGTTAGGTCGCAAATCGCGTGCCCAGCTTGCCTGCCGTGGCGGGAAAACCTTCAGAGCTCGGAGCTAGGTCAATTCACGAATTGCATCACGAATCCAGTGGCGACTGGTGCTGTAGAGTCCGCTGTCTTCACCGGAGTAATTGATCCAACGCTTCCCCATGCGCTGAAGGCACTGCGCATACAGCCATCTTCGGCGCGTTGCATCCTGGCGCTCCTCCGCGCTCAACCCTACCGCGACCATCGGTCCGTATCCGTTTAGATATGGTTATAGCCGCCTCGCTGTGTCGAGGCGCTCAGCGATTGCCACCCGGATGGCGACACAGCGCCCTGGCGACAATCCTGTGCATATTGTCGGCTACCATAATGTGCATAGCTTTCCGATGAGGCTTAAATACCCGTGTCGATCTCGGCTAAAACAAATCCCGTTCTAGCCTTGTAGCTCTGTAACGCTTTAATTATTCGCGAAGTTGCTAGCGCGGTCCGGCCGGGCGAGGCCGTGGTGATGGGCGAGGCCTCGGTGTGGGAGTAGGTCTTGTCGTCGTCGATTGCACGCTGCGGAATACTCCGCCACCAGCGGTTCCAGCAAACACATAGCCTCCGGAATCGATTGCCAGCGCCCAAACATTGCCGCCGGGAGGTATGAGCCCGCTGCTGATGTCGCTCCAGTTGTCGCCGTCATTTGTCGAGCGGAAAACTCCGCCGGCAGCTCCTGCAAAAATGTGACCCAAGGAGTTGATTGCCACGGCGTTGACGTCGAGTGCCGTAAAACCACTATTTTGTTCGGTCCAGCTATCACCGTTGTCAGTAGATCGAAACATATCCCCGCCCTTACCCATCTGAGATTGAGTTCCGGCAAAGATGTGACCAGTGTTGCCGTTGATCGCCAGCGCGGCAACGTCAGTGGATGTTAGACCTGTATTAGCGAGCGTCCAGCTATCTCCATTGTCAGTTGAGCGATATATGCCGTCGCCGCAACCCGCAGTTCCGGCAAAGATATCCTCGCCCGCATTGATCCCCAGAGACCAGATGTTTCCACACTCCTGACCATTGTTCACTGGGGTCCAACTATCGCCATTGTCTGTCGAGCGGAAGATGCCGCCGCCGAAATACGTTCCTGCAAACACGTGACCGCTCGCATTGATCGCCAGCGCCCGGACGTCCGTTTGGATAACGCCGTGGTTGATCTCGACCCAGCTCTGCCCATTGTCCGTCGAGCGGTAAACGCCGCCGGCACCACCTACAAAGTCAGCTCCTACAAAAATGTCACCATTCGCATTGATCGCCAGGACGCGTTCGTAAAGCGCAAGCAAACCATTGTTCATCTTCTCCCAGGTTTGACCGCTGTCGGTCGATCGAAACATGCCGATGCCATAGGTCCCGGCAAAGATGTTATTGTCCGCATTGATCGCTATCGTCCGGACCTCCGTAGCTACCAGGCCATTGTTTTTTTCGCTCCAAGTCTCTCCGTTATCGCTCGAACGGAAAACGCCGCCGCCGAAATATGTTCCGGCAAAGATATCTCCACTGCCATTCGTGGTGAAGGAAAGAACAAAGATAGCTGTCAACCCGTTGTTGACCTGCGTCCAGTTGTCTCCGTTATCGGTAGAGCGGAACACACCATCGCCATAACTGCCGGCAAAAAGAGAGCTGTTGGAAGTAGCTAAGAGCGCGTTGATGCCATTCCCTGTGGTTAACCCATTATTGACCGGCTGCCAGCTGTCACCATTGTCAGTCGAACGAAGTACACCGACAGGACCACCAAGAGGATCGCCGCCTGCGAAAATATACCCGCTTGCGTTGATGGCTAACGAAAGAAACGTAGCATTTATTACTCCAGTGTTGAGTCCGGTCCAACTGTCTCCATTGTCGGTCGAACGAAACGCCCCGCCGCCAAATGTTGCGGCAAAGACGTGG
>WNFW01003294.1_pt1 | contig 14904 bp, 15 predicted proteins | sample 5400131 | NCBI WGS metagenome assembly WNFW01 (sample SAMN13153362, study PRJNA577476) | soil metagenome | isolation source: 20 cm soil or saprolite under grassland replicate 1 | place: USA:California | collected 2016-06-15 | reverse complement strand
CGATGTAAGGCACAACGTCCGCTACGTTCAGCCGGCCTCGAATCAAAACGCCAAGCGTGACCGCTGGGTTATAATGCGCGCCCGAGATGTGGCCGCCGGCGAAGACCATCACCATGAGGGCCGCGCCGATTGCGAGCGGCGCAATCACCCCCGAGCTGGCGCCGATACCGGTGCAGCCGATCGTCAAGACGAGGAAGAAAGTTCCGATGAATTCCGCGATGTATTTGTTCATATGATGATGACGTGCTGGAGTGAAGGAGCTTCTTATCGAGTTCCTGCGTAGCAAGAAAGCTTCGGAAAAGCAAGCGCCGCCGCAGCTTGACATTCCGGTCACCGAATGATTACCAGTCGCATTCGTGAATCTGCCGAGCGAAAGCCGCCGCGAGCTTGATTCGACCGTCGTTAACATCGAGCTGACTCTCGTCAGCATCATCCAAGGTGTTGCGCTCTTCTTCTTAACGGATAGTGCCCGCGCAGTATTGTCGAAGCGGCATTGGGGCGCCCTTCTTTATGTTGCCGCCGGCCTGTGTGTGATCTTTATCTTTTGGTCGCGCTCGGTCATTCACACACTCACGTTGATCAAATGGCCTCTGGAGTTTGGGCACAACTTTTTTTACATCGCTTGCGCGCTGGGCGAGGCGATTCTCTTCAGTCGGCTCGATCGTCCTCTGGCGTGGTTTCAGCTAAGCGCCGCTTACGCAGGAGTTGTTTGGCTGCTTTTTATCTACGATATGCGGCTGATTCGGGCGCGCGTAACCGAATCGAGCAACGCTGCCGATCGGGCCCTCTACACCCGTGCGAGGGCTGATCAATTGCTCAACATTTGGCTGCTTGTTCCCTTGCTTTTTCTTTTCAATTTCGGCTGCGCGTTGGCTATTTGGAGCAGGCCTGATTTGTTCATCACTCGCGCCGGTCACATTTGGTTGGTCAGCACTCAGCTGGCTTCATTGATCGTTTACCTCGTCTATGTCACACGTTACTTCAACGCCATCGCACCGCTGCTCCTGCGGAGCCGCGAAGGGGCTGGCGAGAAGTGAAAGCGCCTCAGACTTCAAAAAGCGCGCCGCTCTTCAGCGTTTCTCGTCGCGAGCTTTGGTGGGTGATCGCCTTCTGCGTGTTTGCCGCCTTGCGCGTTCTCATTTTTTCCGCGGCGTTTCCATTTTTCAACAATGTCGATGAGCGACGCCACTTCGATCTCGTGATGAAATATGCGTACGGCCGTGTGCCTCGCGGCGCAGAGCTGATTTCGCCCGCAACCTTCCCTACCTTGCGCGCTATGCGTCACCGGAATTTTTGGCTGCGCCCGAGGATTTTGAGGGCGGATATTATGGACCGTTATGGATGCATTCGGCGAAAGAAGTCGCGCCGACAATTGCTGCTGGCGTACCTGGCAGCGCGAATCGTTTTCCCTGAACAAATCGCGATGCGGCTCGGCATTCCATTGCTTGTCGCATCTATCCCGCAAGATGCGTTCTACGGGATCGACAACAATGTTCTCTCGCCAATTTGTTTCGGGATTACGTTCATTTGCATCATCCGATGGCTTAGCGAAGACACGCCGAGTATCAGCCTCGGGATCGCAACCGGATTATCGATGGCCCTTACTTATCTCACGAAGCTGAGCAATTTGCCGCTAATTCTTGTCGCCATACTCGCGATTACATATTGGTGCGTCGCGCAAATTCGGTCCCGAAATTTGCGCAACGCAATACTCGCCCTGAGCGCGCTTGTCTGTTGCAGTGCGATTCCAATCGCAGCATGGGCGCTCTGGGTGAAATCGCATTTCGGCGATTTCACCGGCGCCGCCTCGAAAACGCAATTACTCGGCTGGACGGCGAAACCGTTTTCAGAATGGTGGTCGCATCCAATTTTCACTTTTTCCGGGCTATGGACTTTCCTGTCGGAATTGATCGCCAGCTCCTGGCGCGGGGAATTTATGTGGCATGCTCGCACCATCGGCTCAAAAGGAATGGACGTGTTTTATGTTCTTTCCTCGCTTGGTCTCTTTCCCATTGCCGTTGCTGCGTTGTTTCGGAACCGAGCGAAAAATCTCGCCGAAGCGCAGCGTCGCGCGCTTTGGATTGCTGCGGCCTGCTTTGTTGCGACGATCGTTTTTCTCGGTTTTCTTTCGCTCCAATTTGATTTTGGCACCTGTATCAACCCATCTCGCGAGCGACCGTACTTTTTTCAGGGGCGTTTGATGGCTGGCGCGATGATCCCATTCGCGACGCTGTACGTTTACGGATTGAACCGCATGCTCCGTGCCGTCCGTGTTCTGGTGCTTGCAGCTGTCGGCGTAATCGCGATTACGATCACGGTCTCAGAATTTCTAGCGAACCGCGCGGCGTTCACCAGCGCCTACAATTGGTTCCACATGTGAACGGGGCCCCCCACTCCGCTATGCATTCGACATTGAATCTTAGCTTCGGTGGATCGAGCAGCCCCTTTCTTAGCGCCCGGGAGCCGTTGGCTTAGGGTTCGACGTCGATCTCGCCACGAGACGAGTCTGTGTCGCCGTAATGGCCGGGCTTGCTGTCGAAATAAAGCACCACAATTGCGATTCCGAGAAGCGGCTGGAGAATCCTTTGCAAGAGATTCAGGGCGAAACTGGAAACATCGAAGCCGTGAGCTTGCTGGGTCTCCGTAAGCTTTTGCAGAAGCGCCTGCGGATCCTGCGCCGTCATCAGCTCATTAGAATAATGTCGCAGCGTTGTCCACTCGGGCCCGAGCGTGATCGCCAAGACAAAGGCTGCCCAAATTGAAACGATAACCGCTCCCCGCCACAACGGCCGTCGAAACCACGGCAGACTGCGTCCACTACGCGCGAGGTTTCTGCTCTCGCGCAGCGAATCGACGACGCCGGTGTTTTCCAGAACAGCAAACTGCTGCCAGAAGAGAACGTTGATGAAGAAACGACCGAACATCCAAATTTGGATTACGAGCAGAGCCAGCGCGAAGAAGATCAACAGTAACGAAGACCCTCCGGCGACAATCATCAGTGCAATTGCGAGCGCAAATATCGTCAGCAAGGCGAAAACGCCATAGACGAGGATGCACAGCGCGGCGACGCGCGGCCAAAATCCCACGGCTTCATTCAGCGCAGCGACAAAACCAATGCGGCGCCCAGCGCCGATTTCGGCACTGAAAATTTGGATAGCCGCGATGTAGACCGGCCACAGCACCATCGCCAGCACCGACATGCAAAGACCAAAACCACTCACCAGGATAGTGCGAAGATCCACATCTACATTCGGCCCTCTTTGAATCCATACAGTGGCTAGTTGACCGCACACCGACGGCAGAACCACGACAAGTGTTAGGCAAAAGAATCGGAAAAAACCCTTCCGGTAAATCTGAAACGTTTCTGCCAAAATTTGCGCAAAACTACGATGCTGTAGCGGCGGCGGTGTCAGCCGCGGGGGGCTAGCTGCGGGGGGTGCCCCCACATCAAACAAACCGGGAATTTCTGCAGCTGTTGACCAAAGGTCGACATCCATTCGCCGAGCTTCATTTCCAGGAAGCAATCGGCCCTCCGTTTTCCATTCGCGAAGTGTCTCGATATCCACAGGACCGTATTCCTTACCCTGCACGCGCACGATCCATTCTTCGGTCATGTCGCTCATTTAAGCCGGAATGACGTCCAAGACTAGCATCCAGGATTGGAATCCAGCGTTGGATTTTCGAGCAACGACTTTCAAATCCTAATAAACGAGCTAATCCTGTTCGACGGTCATTACTACGTTTATCGCTCGTTTTTCGCGATCCCGAATCTGTCGAACTCGAAAGGCGAACCAACGAACGCAATTTTCGGGTTTACAAAAACGCTGCGGCTGATGGTCAAACACTTGCAACCGGAGTTAGGCGCAGTCGTATGGGACGAAGGTGTGCCGCAGAAGCGAGTGAAATTGCAGCCCGCATACAAGGAGACGCGCAAAGAGATGCCGAAGCCAATGATCCCGCAACTCGACTTTATCCAAAAACTCACGCCCTTGCTGGGTTTTCGAAATATCTCCCTCCCGGATACTGAAGCCGATGACCTGATGGGCTGTTATGCCATTGCCGCATGCAAGCGACCTGGGGTGGAAGTTGTCTTGGCGACCTATGACAAGGACTTGTATCAGCTCGTTGGGCCCTGCGTAAAAGTTTACACCACGGCAAAAGCCGATCTGGCGTCGCCCAAGGATGCGTTCGCGTTGTTGAGCGAAGATCAGGTCACTGAAAAATGGGAGGTTCCGCCGAAGCTGATCGGCGATGTCCTCGCATTGACCGGCGATTCAGTCGATAACATCCCCGGAATCGGACTGGGCCGCAAAACTGCGGCGGCACTGGTTCGCGAATTTGGCGGGTTGGAACCGTTGCTGGACAACATCGACAAGGTGAACAGCGCGCGCACCCGCGAGAAGCTAGCCGACGCTCGCGAGCAAATCTTGCAAAACCGAAAAATGGTCGATCTGGATTGCCATATGGAATTGCCTGTACCAATCGATGATCTCCGGATCGCGCCTGATTATCCCGCGCTCATCACAGCGCTGGAGAAGTGCGAGTTTAAATCGCTTCTCCAGGAAGTGCGTGACGAGGCCGCTCGAGTAGGAACTGGCTTGCAGGGAAATCTTCTGTAGCGAGCCGTCTGCGACGGTCACAAGAAATTTCCCGGCGGTTCCAAAAGCCAAGGTGTGATCCCGAAGGACCTTCGAAGCCGCTGGGGAGATTTGGCATAATCGTTTGAGCGCCCGGGATTAACGTCAGACACGGATTTTTCGTAAAAAATTCGAACACGGACCGGGTCGTGCTGTCCAACTCAATAGGTTAAGGCGATTCGGGCGGTAGCACGTTTCTTAGATTCGTTGTTTCTCCTTAGCGTGCGCTGCCCGGATCATTTTTTTTGTCTGATCGCGTACGGCAAAGCAACTACCCCGACGTTTTACGGCGTCCGTTGAGCGGCACGATGGCTCCGATGTCATAGAAAGCGCATGTTAAATTGAAAATTTGCGTGCCTGGCCGATGCATTTATCAAGCCCAGCGTCCAACCCAATTCGATGAAGCCTAATCGCTACGACCCAATCGCCGCCGCACTCAAAGAAGACATCGGTCAAGGTGATATCACGACTGACTTTCTTGTGCCGGAGACGCTGCACGCAGCCGGGCGCATCACCGCGCGTGAAAAAGCGATTGTTGCTGGCACCGGAGCCGCGGCGGAAGTCTTCCGGCAGGTCGATCCATCGATTGAGACCCAGGTCATTCGGCGCGACAGCGACGAAGCTGCTGCCGGGGACGTGATTATCGAGGTCCGTGGCCTTGCACGCTCGATCCTCAAAGCGGAACGGGTCGCATTGAATTTTCTACAGCGCCTTTGCGGTATCGCGACGGTGACCCGCCAATTTGTGGACGCCGTCGGAAACCATCCCGTCAAAATTTTGGATACGCGAAAAACCACTCCCGGGCTGCGGACGCTGGAAAAAGCTGCCGTGCTTGCCGGTGGCGGCAGCAATCATCGTTTTGGTTTATACGACATGGTGCTTGTGAAAGATAATCATCTGACCACCCTTGAGGGACTCTCCAGTTTTGCAGACCGGATTCAGCTGCTTCGCCAGGAGCGACCAAACATCCGAATCGAAGTCGAGGCTGACGATCTGGAACAAGTTCGCGCCTTCGTCGAAATTCAAGGGATAGACGTAATCCTGCTCGATAACATGACGCCTGCTCAAATTCGGGAGGCTGTCGCGCTAAGAAAAGATAATATAGAATTCGAAGCAAGCGGCGGCATCACTCTCAAAAATGTGAACCGCTTTGCGGCCACCGGAGTGGATTATATCTCTGTCGGCAGTCTTACACACGCGGCACGCGCGATCGACATCGGCTTGGAAATGACCCATGTACCCGGTTGAGGCGTTGGATCGTTTGATCGCTAGCGAGATGCAGGCTGGTCTCGGCACAGCCGTGATCGGTCGCCAGATTACTGTGCTCGAGCAAACTGACTCGACCAATGATGCAATTTTACGAATCTCGACGCCAAATTCAGAGGAGGGCCTGGTTCTCTTCGCCGAAGATCAAACCGCCGGGCGGGGGCAGCGAGGTAATCGCTGGGAGTCGACGGCTGGGAAAGGGCTTTGGTTCTCCATTCTGTTACGACCCAGGATTGACATAAACAATTCGCCCCGACTCACCGCCTGGGCGGCCGAAGCTATTTCGGACGTGATCCGACACGAATTTTCTCTCAAAACAACGATCAAACTGCCGAACGATGTTGAGATTGATGGACGCAAGGTTGCCGGCGTACTCGTCGAGATGCGCGCGCAGGAAAAAGCGCAACATCTCGCGGTCGCGGGGATCGGAATTAATGTAAATCAATCGCTTGAAGATTTTCCGAAGGAGCTGCAAGGCCGTGCGATTTCTCTGGCCATGGCGTTGGATCGGCAAGTTGACCGTCGAAAGTTTGCCATTGCCCTTCTGCGCAATCTGGATCGCAGCTACAGAGAGCGTTTTGCCTGATGCGGGTCAGTCGTTAAAAAGGTTACAAAGGTTACATGTAACAAAAGACCAATTCAGGAAAGACCGATGTAACCCTTGTAACGATGTAACGTTTTAACTTTTCATCTGCTCTGCCCACCAGCCCCGATAGACGTGTGGCGAGATTTCCGATGGCTTGATCTCGCTGCGTCCGCCCCAGAAAACGTTCGTGTATGCCACTGGAATGCCGCTCGTGCGAAGATGTCGATCAATGGCCGCTTTGTGATCGAGAAGTAGTTGTTTATCCGTGCCGTGTGCAACGGCCATGATGTTGACGTTCTTAAATTCGGGGCCTGCTTCGCGCCAATAGCAATGAGTGAGGATGTGATGCCGACCGACTTCGCCGCCCGCTTCAATCTCGCGACCAGGCGGCACCGCCCAGTGAAATAGCGCATTGAACCGCGTCACGCGAACACCGCCCGCCGATGGCTTGACATGCTCCAGAAAAGTTGAAAAGCGCCCAATGACCTTTCGCTTATTCAGCTGCTCTGCCACGCGATAAAACTCATCAAGCGAAACACCCGCTTCTTCTGCGCGGGCTGCCCAGAGTGTTGGCTGAATTTCTTCCGGAGCCAATTCGCGCTTAAGCGCGAGCAAAACCTTCCATTCGTGCTCGCTAAGATCGACAACTTGCACCGGAATCATTTTTGCCGGTTGATCTGCCTTGCTGCCGGCCTCGATTGTTTTTCGGCGAACGTGGCCAACGCCCAGAGTAAAAATTCCTTTCGCCGGCATGACCCGGAAACGTTCCGCGCCGACTTTGTTCGCCAGCAATTCGCAATGGCGCTGCAGCGAAAATCCGTGCGGTACTTTCACTGTTGTCCATAATTTGTAATCCGACCCGGCGCGGATCGTTTCGGTAGAGCGCAGGACCACGTGACCCGAAAAAGGATCGCGTTGAAACATCCAGTCGAAGGCGGCATCGATCCTAGTTTCTGGAACCTTCCACGCCACGAGCGCGCCATCAGCCAGATTGGTCGCCAGCAGCGTTTGCCGGACGCGGCGGATCGTTCTAGCGCGTAGCATCGCGACAATGCGTGCCATCACAACATCGACATCTACGCCTGAGTGTCGCGCAATTTCCTCGAAGGGCTGGCGCGCGAAGCCTTCGATCTTGTCCTCCGAGACTGCAAGAATCTTTGCGTTGATTGGATCGTTGTGCTCGACCGGTAGCATGTGGATTAATCCGCCTGTCGATTCCTGTTGTCCAATCACGGGCTTCGCCACACGAAAAGCCGAATCGATTCAACCGGTTCGCCCTTTAAGTCCCGCAGCAGGAGAGAACGGCAAGAAAATGGCAGCTCGAACCGACCAGGACGAACAAGTGCCAGATGAAATGACTGTAGCGCAGGCGTTGATTGACAAAAAAGAGCACACCCGTGGTGTAGGCAATTCCGCCCGCCACAAGCCAAAACAGTGCAGGGAACGGAATTGCCAACGTCATCGGGCGAGCCGCAAGAAGCGCCAGCCACCCGGTGCCGAGATAAAGAGTCATCGAAAGTTTCGGATGCTGCGAAGCCCCGCGCGTCGTCTTCAAGAACACGCCAAAAATCGCGAGTGGCCAAACAAGTGCGAGAATGGTGGATCCCCAGAACCCGCGAAGCGGGCCAAGTGTGAACGGCGTGTAGGTACCGGCAATCAATAAAAAGATCGCCGAGTGGTCTAACACGTGCAGGATGGATTTCCCGCGCGTTTGCGGCCAGGCGTGGTAAAGCGTTGATCCGAGATACAACATTGACAACGTGACCACAAAAATCACCGTGCCGAGAAAAAAACCGGGCGGACTACGACGCGCTTCCAGCAAAAGAATTGGCGCGCCGATTAATGCGGCGCACAATCCAATTCCGTGACTGATGCTGTTCGCCAGTTCTTCGCCAGCGGATTGCATCCGTTTCGGTGAAACACGCAGTTCATCAGTCATCTTCATGGCAGATGTGGCTCGGGCACGTTGAACTATTGCTCCAGATGTTGTTTTCGTTCTTCTACAATTTGTCGCAATCGTTGCTGCTGATCCGACCGAAGGATCGGATTCATTCGTTCTTGCGCACGATCGAGAATTCCTTCTATCTCACGTAAATCCAGTGCACGCAGGTTGCGCAACTCGTTGTCCGCTTGCTGCATGATCGGGCTGAGTTTCTCATCCTGCTCTGGCGTGAGATGCAAACGTGCGCGCCAGCGATCCATCAAGGCCGTTCCAGGTGGAGTCTCACTTCGACGCCCCATCTCGTATTTCATCGCGCGGATCGCGAGAAAGCCACCGGTCACCCCGCCCGCAACAAAGATTGCAATCAGCGTCAAAACGACTTTCCATCGCTTTACCGCGTTCATGGTTACAAAAAACAAAGAGAAAGCACTAAAAGCGATCTTTTTCGATGCGGTCGGCACGCTCTTTTATTTAACCAGGACAGTTGGCGATCATTACGCGCTCGTCGGCAGAGAGGTGGGGCTGACGCTCGATGCGCAGGAGCTCGATCACGCGTTTTACACCGCTTGGAAGCAGATGCCACTGCGCCCCGCCATCGACGGGCCGCGGAACGACGATGACAAAGGTTGGTGGCGCCAACTGGTTTATCTAGTGCTTTGTCAGGTCGCCCCTTCGCTACGCGAACCTGATCGCGATAATTTTTTTGAAATCGCTTACGAACACTTCGCGGAAGCCGGCGTGTGGGAATTGTATCCCGAGGTTGTTGACGTCTTGGAGAAACTGCAGCCGCGCTTTCAGCTCGCGGTCATCTCAAATTTCGATGGGCGCTTGCGGTTCATCCTCGAGCACCTCGGCATCTCGAAATATTTTGCGCACGTGCTTGTCTCCAGCGAGATCGGCGCAGATAAGCCCGATCCAGAAATCTTCCAGCGTGCTCTCAAGGTCATGGGTTTGAAACCGAGCGAGGTAATGCACGTTGGCGATGATTCAGAACGGGATTGGGAAGCGGCGAGCTCCGCCGGTTTGTCGATTTTTCGATTAGATCGACAAAAGAATTCGCTGCGCGATTTGCTGGCGGCTTTGACCACGAATGGACACGAATGAACACGAATCAATGAAGAGCAACTATGTCCGGTACGCATTCTCCTGTGCCTATAGCCTTGCGACGATGTTCGATGTGGATTAGAGAAATCCTCTCCCTGGGGTCGGTAGCTCAATCGGTAGAGCAGCGCCCTTTTAAGGCGTTGGTTCCGGGTTCGAGTCCCGGCCGACCCAATTTTGTCTCGCACGCAGGCGTGCTAACCGCAGTTAGCAGGATAAGCTAGCGAGCGACTGGTCATGATCTCTCATAAATACAAGTGCATCTTCGTTGAGGTGCCCAAAACGGGCTCGACCAGCGTCAGAGCCATTCTCGGCAAAGCTTGGAAACCGCATCTAAATTTATGGCAGGTCAAAAACCAGATGGAGACATATTGGACGCGCTATGGCGGAAGAAAAAACCGGATTCTCGCGTCTCTCTATTTGTTGCTTCCGGAGGAACGCCGGAGAGAGATCGGACAAAAGCAATTCGAGACCTACTTCAAGTTTGGATTTGTTCGTAACCCATGGGACCGCATCGTCTCCCTCTACGAACGCGCGGAAGCCTTACAGCTCAGAGACAAAATGACTTTCGAAGAATTTGTCGATTGGATTCAATACAGCAGTGCCACCTGCGTTCATTCATCCCCGCATCGTTATCAATTGGATTGGTTTGTCGATCCCAATGGGAATGTCCTCGCCGATTTCATCGGGAAATTCGAACGACTCGATGAGGACTGGGAGTTTGTCGCCCAGAAGCTCGGGATCAACGAGAAACTGCCGCATCGAAGAGCCAATCCGCGCGCGCGACACTACACAGAATATTACCATGCGCGGACTCGAGAGGTGATCGCCAACAAGTTCCGAGTAGACATCGAGCGTTTTGGCTATGAGTTCGGCAGATAAAATAAAAGCTATCGTTCTCACCTGCGATCGATATCGGGTGATGACGCAGCACCTGATCGTTCAATACGAGCGATTGTGGCCAGATCATCCGTTCGTCTTTCATATTCCCTATCAGGAGCTTGGCGGCATCGATAGCGAACGGATCAAATATCTGACCTCGCCCGCAGATATTAAGGCAACGGTTCTGCATTTGCTTGCGAACATCGATGATGAGGAATGGATTTATTGGTGCGTGGACGACAAATATCCGATTCAGCTCGTTACGGACAAGATTGCGAGCCTGATTTCCCACGCCATGCGTTCGCCAGAAGTAGACGGTCTTTTGTTCTGCAGATGCAGGGCGACGTTGAACAGTCCCAAACTTGCTCTTTACCCTCGCAAAATTAAGAACCCCTTCGGCGACGTTTACTTCGAGCGTAAGGCTTGGTTCCAGATTTGGATTCATCAGCTCCTGCGCGCCAAGGTGCTGCGATACCTGTTCACTCATCTGCCCGATCACATTCCCAGTGCCAAGGCAATGGATGAACTAAAAGACGACGTACCGAAGTTGCTTGAGCACAGGCTATTTGTGACCAAGGAAAATTTCGCAGTCTTTGGAGAAAGCACCCAGGGGGGCGTGATTACCCAAAATTGCTACGAGAGCATGCTGGCGAGCGGCATCAAGTTGCCGGAATGGTTTCAACATCCAAACGGGGAATATGTAACGCTTGGAAAATTGTAGGATTCTTGTTGCTCAATCAAACGTGTAGCCAAAGCGTTCGATCTCGGGTGCAAAGCGCTCTCTTACCAACTCACGAAGCTCATCGTTGTAATATTTCGAATAATGTTCGCGGTTCGAACGGTTATACTGCGGCAGCGACGCCGTCGGAATCCCCAGTGTCGTGCAGACCGATCGGAAGTCATTGGCCAAATTTTCGAAGCGCATAACGTAGTCGACGTTTCCGAACGGGTCCTCTTCGCCCTTATCAAGCCGCAAATAGTCTGCAACCGACAAGCCTTTTGAAATCATTTTTCTAAACTCCTTTCGATCCCAGGCTCCCACCTGCTGTGTTGGCGTGAAATAATATGAGACCATCCGGTCCCAGGGATTTCGTACACAGGTGAATTTGTATAGACTGCGAAACTGTTCATCTCTTAGAACGGCGCGATACTCGGCCAGCGTTGAATGTTTCTTGATTTTGTATTTCGGATTGCGCAGCCCAAAGCGCTCGATCCCGTCCTGTTCGCCCCGTAAAGCTACGAGTTCATCCTCTGAATAATCTCGGAGAATGCTTTGAATCGAATTACCAGCCGTCTTTGGAATGTGAACGAACAGAAAACGTTTCTGAAAAGAGATCATTGGCGCCTGCTTCTAAGTTACGGTGCATCGTTCGATTGCGCGACCCTGAAAGCCTTTCGGGACTGGGAAGCGTAGGCAACCTTGCCTGCCCGCGTCGGCAGCTTGCCGACGCGACAGTTTTCGGCAAGCTGCCGAAGACAACAGGCTGGCAGCCTGTGCTCCATGATCATTTCTCACAAATACAAGTTTATCTTTATCAAAACGGCAAAGACCGCAGGCACGAGCATTGAGGTTTTTCTGTCGAAACAGTGCGGCCCCACAGACATCGTGACACCGATTGCTCCTCCCGTCGAAGGGCATCGGCCTCGCAATTACCTGGGGTTCATCAACCCGATTCCTGAAATTCTTGAGAGGCCGCACAAAGTCGTGTCCGCGTTGAGACATTCAATCACCAGTCGCGAGAGATTTTATAATCACATGCCGGCGTATGAGGTCAGAAACCGCGTTCCTCCTGACGTCTGGAACAGCTACTTCAAATTTTGCGTCGAAAGAAATCCTTGGGACAAAGTTTTATCGCACTACCACATGCATAACGCCCGGGAAGGCGGCTCGCTCTCCCTCGATGAGTATCTCGCTCGCGGCAGGTTTCCCATTAACTACTTCCGATATACCGACCGCTCCGGAAAAAAAAACCTCGTCGATCGCGTTCTTCGGTACGAGAACCTTCTTACCGATCTTAGTGAAGTGTTCTCGCAGTTAAGGATCCCCTTCGACGGTAAGCTTGGCGTCAAAGCAAAGTCGGAATACCGGACCGATCGTAGACCGTATAAGCAGGTGTTTAATGACAAGCAACGAAGGATCGTTGAGAACGCGTTTGCCAGAGAAATCGAATTGCACGGGTATCGTTTTGAGCCATAGCTGTGCTATTCGCCTAGTCAGATTTTCAGCTTATCATTTGCAGCTTCTTGCCAACGGCGAATTTCACCGGCGTAACGCGAAATCACCGAAGCATATTGCTGGTCCCGGTACAGATTGCGTGTCTCCCGCGGATCATCATGCAAGTTATATAATTCGTTCAAATCTTTGTCGCGCAGACAAAGCTTCCACCCGTCCGGAGAAACAACAGCCCGAGTAGACTCATCGACGGCACGCTTAATCATGCGCCGCGGAGCTAACGATGTTCCTTTCTTAATTTTCGTCCGGTTCGGAGCCCACTCGATGAAACTACTTTCCGGCGACATCGCCTCTTCGCGGATTTGCGGCACCAGACTTTTGCCGGCGCACTGGGGATGTGTCAGCTGGCCGAGAAGATCGAGCAATGTCGGCACGAAATCGATGTGACTCACCGGCTGCGAAATGGCTTTGCCGTGTCTCTGATCAGGCAACCGAATCACGAACGGAACGCGCGCGGCTTCCTCGAACATGACTTCTTTCCCAAACAAATGATGCGCACCCAAACTATCGCCATGGTCGCTCGTATGAACGACGATCGTTTCATCACGTAAGCCAAATCGTTCCAGGCAGCCAAGGATAGCGCCGATGCTTTGATCCACCAGCGTGACAAGGCCGAGGTAGCGCTGTTTGATGCTTCGATATTCCTCGGGAGTGATCCCGAAGAACAACTGAGTGGGCAGGCGTCCCCGGTCTAAGACTGCTTCCGCTTGTTGCCATTCCCGCATCAGCCGATAGCGCAACGGAATATTTTCACTCTCTGGAAGCGTTGCAGTAAGATCGAGATCCACCTCATTGAGCGAATGCTCATTATTGAGCGGACCGTTGTACGGCGAGTGAGGTTCGACAAATGCGACAACCAGAATGAATGGACTGCGTTGCTGTTTTTCGATGAACTCGCACGCGTGCCTTTCGAGAAATTTTGGTCTCGATAGCTCCAGCGGGAGGTTGCTGACGGCCAGTTCGGAAAATCCTCCATTTTGTTTGTCAGGGGTCAGGCCCCTTGAAATGAGGAAATTCGCATAGTCACCCCGCGGTTCAGTGGAAATCCATTCCTGAAATCCGCGTCCGGCCGGTCCTTCCTCGCCAAGGTGCCACTTACCCACGTATGCGGTGTGATAATCCTTGTCCTCCATCAGCTCTGGGAAAACGCGAAATCTCCGATCGAGTGGAACGCTGTTCCTGTTACATCCGTTGATGTGTGGCCACGTTCCGGTCATGAGCGAAGAGCGTGAAGGCGTGCAGACCGGATGGGTCACATAGGTTCGCTCGAAAACCACGGACTCCGAAGCAAGTTTGTTCAGATTCGGCGCGTGAACTTTTACGCCTCCGTAACAAGCGAGCGTATCCGCTCTTTGCTGGTCAGGCAAAAAGACGATCAAGTTCGGCTTCCGCGGAAGTTTGGCTGGTTGCGAAACCATTGGATTTTGCGGCTACGAACTAAATCAGTCCTGGGCAATCTCTGCGATCAATAGCGGTTTAGCTTCGCCTCGCCCTTCAAAAGCGAGAAGTAGGGTGAGGGTTGACATCCTAAGCAAGCTACAACTGCGAACCCCTCACCTCAATCCTCTCCCCTTTTTGAAGGGGCGAGGCGGATTATCGCCGGGTGGGCGCTCCGGTAAAGAGTTCGTTCGGGGAGCGCACGCACCCGGCGTGCACGTTTCGGTGCCCTCGCCGAAACACCCCTGTTGCGGTCACACCAATAATATTGCAAAGTCAAAAAGTTCGCGATCGCGAGGGGCGCGTGCGCTCCCGAAGCGAAAATCTTTGGCGTCGCAACATTCGCAATTTCGATGTTTCATGATTCGCATGAAACGGTTTTTGATCTTGTTGGTGTTTGGCGCGTTAATTGCTGCGATGGCGCATGGTGCAACAAACTTCGACTCGGCGGCAAAGGCGACGAACGAGCTCGCAGTCGATCTTCACCGGCAGCTTGCCACCGGCAACGAGAATCTTTGCGTCTCACCCTATTCGATCGAAAGCGCTCTGGCCATGACGTTCGCTGGTGCGGACGGCGAAACACGGACGGAGATGGCGCGGGTTCTGCATTTTCCAGGCGACGCGGGCGCAGTGCCCGCCTCGTTCGCGTCGCTCCAGCGTTCGCTGGAAGAGATGAGCACGAAGACAGCGGATCTTGTAAAAGAAGCGAAGAGATTCGGCGGCCCGAGCGAACCGATCACGCTCACGATTGCCAATTGGCTGTTTGCGCAAAAGGGCTACGAATTCCGCCAGGCTTTCCTGGCACTTGTAAAACAGAATT
>WNFW01002581.1_pt1 | contig 14904 bp, 16 predicted proteins | sample 5400131 | NCBI WGS metagenome assembly WNFW01 (sample SAMN13153362, study PRJNA577476) | soil metagenome | isolation source: 20 cm soil or saprolite under grassland replicate 1 | place: USA:California | collected 2016-06-15 | reverse complement strand
AGTCAAACGAGCCTGTGATGGGCTTCGCGACCTGCTTGAGGGTGTGTATCATGGCTGAATACAGAGACGAAATTCCTGCTGACACCGCCGCATTCGCGGAAAGCATCGCTGACCGTCTGCGTGCGCCCGAGAAGCTGGCTGCATCCTTCGACGATCGCCTCATGGCGAGCGTACGACTGGAGGCGCGCTCGGCTCGGACGCGCAACAAGGCACGCGTTCTACCCTGGTTGAGAGCCGAGCACGTTGTTCGCTTCTCCCCACTGGGCGCAATAGCGGTGGCAGCTGGGGTGTCGGTCGTGGTCGCGCTATCGACCCTGGCGGTTGGCCGAAGCCTCTGGTCAAAGCAGGGCGCGTCGGGCGCAGTAGCGTCGGGCGCAGTAGCTCAACCGCCGGTTGTCGCACGCACGGACACCGTGAATATGGTGCGGTTTGTTTTCGTCGATTCCAACGCCCGCAGAGTGGAGCTGGTTGGCGATTTCAACGAATGGGCGCAGGGAACGACCGAATTGAAACGGTCCGGCGCGCCGGGAGTGTGGGCGGTGTCGGTGCCCCTCTCGCCAGGCCGACATGAATATGCTTTTATTATCAACGGCTCGCGGTGGGTGGCCGATCCACTCGCCGTGAAGAGCTCGGACGACTTTGGGACTGAGAGCTCTGTGATCCGGGTGGGAGCACCGGCTAAGAGCGCGACCTAAGAAACAGAGACGCCGCCAGCAACTGATTCTCCCGCTATTTGAGAGCTGGAACAGCATCAACCGCGGCAACCTTGAGAGGAGCGCTCACCGCGCTCCTCTTCTTCGCGCGAACCGCACACAGTCAAAGAGTCGAGTCCAGCATTGACCTCGGTGCCGCCGCGCTTCGATACGCGGACACGTTAAGCACCGGCGCCGCGGGAATCACACCGCACCTGTTCGCGGATTGGCCATCGGGTTTTGTCGACGCGACCGGCACCTACTCACAGTTCACCTCCGGGGGCTGGAGCGCCCAAGGTGCCCTTTCGACCTCGCGCTTCATATCCATGCCGCGCGGGTTCGTGGCCGAAGTAGGTGCGTTCGCTGGCGGGAGCAGTCACAACGACGGAACGCGAACCGGTGAAATCATCGCGAACGGCCGGCTGCATCTGGCGCATGGACCCGGGGAGTTCTTCTTTGGGGGCGGTGCCGGTCGCACCTGGGACGCCGTCGCGTGGCGTACCCTTCTCCTCGGCGAAGTCGGCGCGGCGATCGGATTCGGAAACAGCAGCGCTCTGTTATCGCTGAGTCCCGCCATAGTCAACGATTCAATCAAGTACGCCGACGCGCAGGCATCAATTTCCTGGAAGAAGACGGAGCGCCTCGAGCTTGGCGCCGTCCTCGGTGTGCGGGTAGGAGATCAGCTCACGACGCTTGGCGCGAACGCGAAGTCGTGGGCGAGCGCCACCATCGTTGACTGGATCGCTCCGCGTTTCGCGTTTACCGCCAGCGGCGGTACCTATCCAGTCGATCCTACGCAGGGCTTTCCGGGCGGGAGGTTCGTCTCGGTCAGCTTGCGTGTCGCAACCGGGCGTTACGGAACTCCGATCACCACGCTACCCGCTCGAGAGATCCCCGCGGCCGAGGAGCCTAATCCAAGCGTCGCTTCTTTCACCGCGGTGCGTGAGCGAAGAGATTCTCTGACGCTCAAGGTGAACGCTCCCCAGGCACAGCTCGTCGAGGTCAGCGGCGATTTTACGAACTGGGAGCCGGTGCGGTTGAACATCGATCCGTCAGGGCGGGGGCTCTGGTCAGTAACGCTCCCAATGCACGCCGGCAAATATCAGATGAACGTGAGGGTCAACGGCGGACCCTGGCTTGTCCCACCGGGTCTACTCCCGATGGTGGACGAATTCGGCGGAACAGTCGGACTGCTCGTAGTCGAATGAACCGTTCGAAATGTGACTTTGACGGGTATTTGGAGGGTCTATGAAGTATGGCACCAGTGAATTCCGGGCGAGCGTGCGTCCCCGCTCCTTGTTGGACTGCGGATTCCTCCCTCGTGGAGATGAGATAATATGACCCTGATTCGTAAGCTCGCTCTCTCGCTCGTAGCGACTGTATTGGTTGCTCAAGCCTCCATTGCGCAGACGCCGGCAAGGGATCCTTCGGCTCGTCTGAAAGAGGTGCTGCCCGCGGATGTCGCACAGCGCGTTCTCGCCCGGATTGCCGAGGCACGGGCGCACCAGCTCCCAGCCGAGGCACTGGAAAACCGCGCGCTGAAATTTGCCGCGAAAGGCGTTGCCCCCCGGAACATCGAGCGCTCCGTAAATGAGCAGGCTGAGCGGATGGAAAACGCGCGGGCCGCTTTGGAGACAGGCCGTCAACTGATCCCTGCTGGCGACGAGATCGAAGCAGGCGCCGAAGCGATGCGCAAAGGCGTCGACGCTTCGTCGGTTGCTCTCCTGGCCAAGAGTGCTCCATCCGGACGTTCCCTCGCTGTACCTCTTTTCGTTATCGGCAGCTTGACTGATCGCGGACTGAGCTCACAGCAGGCAGTGCAAGAGGTGTTGGCTCATCTTCAGAGCCGTGCGTCTGATGCGGATCTGGAGAGTCTGCCCGGTCAGCTCCCAGCGCAGGCGGCGGGAGGACAAGCGAACCGTCCAGCGTCGACGGGTCGTGATTTTGGGCAGAGCCACCGACCAGCGTCGGCAGGACGTCCGGCTACGGCCGGCCCGCCGGCGGGAGTTCCGGGAAATGCAGGCTCCAAATCAAATCCGGGACGTAGCCGCCGTCCGGCGTCAAAAAAGTAAGCCCAGCAGACACCACGTTCAAAAAGGGATGGCCGATGCCATCCTTTTTTTTTTGAGCGCACAGTTCCCTTGAAGCTTCCGCGTTAACCCTCAGTCCCGACACACGTGTCGCAACTCAAAAACCGATGAGCTGTGACGCCGAAGCGCATAGCGCGAGTCTAGGAAAATGGGGCCGCGCTCTGCACGCGGCTCTCAATACATCTCGAAAATCACAGAACTCGATGCAGGAGAACAGCCCAATGAGCAGGACGATGCGCTTTTTTACCACTTTCATTATCAGTACCTTCGCCGTCGCGGCGTGCAGCGATTCTTCGGGCACCGGAACCGGAATGCTCACCGTTCGCCTTACTGACGCGCCCTTCCCCTTTTCTCAGGTCAAGAGCGTCGACGTTTACATAGTTCGAGTCGACGCCCGAAAGGACGAGCCCACAGACGTCGAGGCTACAGACGAAACCGATCAGGATGGCTGGATCACAGTCGCCGGGTCGAGCGCAACCCCTATCGGGTTGGTCAATCTGCTCGACTTGAATGGCGGCAAAGCCAGAAATCTTGGTGCGACGACTCTTGCAACCGGAACGTACAACGGCTTTCGCCTGATCATCGATCCGAGCCAATCATCCATTACGCTCGCCGACGGCACGAAGCCACCAATTGCGTTTCCCAGCGCGGGTCACAGCGGAATCAAGGTGAACCTCGATGAGCCGATCCAGCTGACGGAGGACGGCGAGGACATGATCCTGGATTTCGATATTGGCCGCAGCTTCGTGATGCGTGGCAATAATCCGGCGAACGGCTTCAATTTCAAGCCGGTAATTCGAGCCGTCGCGCACTTCACAGGAAGCGTCTCCGGATCGGTTCACGCGAACAGCGCCACAGGCGCCGCAGTGCCTAACGCGACGGTCGAAGTGCTGAAGATCGGTTCGGCACTCGACGATACCGAGGCGACAGATGTCGTTGCCACAACCACCACGGCGACGGATGGAACCTTCGGCATCAGGTTCCTCCTTCCCGGAACTTACGTGCTGCGCGCTACTCCTCCGACCGCCAGTGGATTCAAGCCGGCGTTGCTGCCCGGTGGGCTTACGATTACTTCGGGAGCTACTACGGCGAATCAGGTAATCGTCGTGGCGCCGTAGCACGCGACATCACCCACCTACACCGCTTCGAAGGCCCGAGGGAAAAATCCTCGGGCTTTCTGCATCTGCTTCTGTTTCTCCACTAAGGCGAGCGAGCGAAAACCGACGAAATGCTACGCAATAATGACCGCGAAATGCGAATGCGCCGCAAATTGCCGCGCTCATAACTATATGCCATGCTTGTACTTATGACGGAAAAAAAGTTGCGCGCGGAGTTGCCCAAACTCTCCTGCGGCGTCTTTCTAGTGCAAGGCGGCGCCAGCTGCCCCAAGCATCCCAACCGCTGCAGGAGAATCAATGTCACGCAACAAAAAGGGTTTTACACTTATCGAGCTTCTAATCGTTGTCGTCATCATCGGCATTCTTGCCGCGATCGCGATTCCGAAATTTGCAAATACCAAGGACAAGGCGTACGTCGCCGCCATGAAGTCTGACCTTCGCAACATGGCGACCTACGAAGAGCAGTATGCTGCCGACAACGGTGGCGCGTACTTCGGTGGAACTGCCACTACCGCAGCTCCTCTTCAGGGTTTCAGCCCGTCGCAGAACGTGACGGTTGTCGTGACCAACGTTGCCGGCCCGCCGCCTTCGTGGAGCGCGACCGCTACGCACTCGCAGTCAGCCAAGGTTTGCTCCATGGTCAACGGCGTGATCACCTGCGTCTAATGATCTGAAGCGGCTGCACGAGCAATCGCCTTGCAGAAAGAGAGAGCCCGGAGGAATATCCTCCGGGCTTTTTTGCATCGCGAAGGTGGACGACAACGACTCTCCATTAGCGTGGAGCCTCTCGAGCTTGATCAAGTCCGAAACTGATCGCTTGGCAAGGCCTATCCGCTGGTACGCTCCGTGCCTAACATGAGTGCGTAATCCACCAACGGATGGGTACATGGCCCTTCGCAATCTGTTTCCCGAATCGATCTTCGGACGCAAGCTCAATCCGAACGCCGAACGACGGCTGCGCCTGTCGCAAGCACGCGCCGAGGAGACGATCATTCGTGGCCACGTCGACAACGCGCTGATGTTCGTCGACACGCTGGCTGAGGACCTTTCATTCGACCGGGCAATCGACACCTACATTCGGGTGATGGGCATCCCTGAGCCTCTCGCGAGCACAGTGGCGACGCGAGCGTTGGTGCATCTCGGGCGCGATCTGGTGCCTTTCCGCCGCCGCATGCAGCGCGAAGGCGAGGATTCGGCCGCAGAAAAACCGCGCCTCAGGCTCGACGAGGCATCGCGAGCGGGAGACATCAAGCGGGCGTAGAGCTTTACTGCAACTTAAGACTACCTGCTGGGGGCTCTGGGCCGAGCCAGCTGGCGGCTTCGAGCTACTACGAATGCGTCTCGTGGCCGCCCGAAGCCCCGAGCCGGCCCGCCGAAAGCTCCTAGCAGGTAGTCTTAAGTTGCAGTTTCTGACCTTTCCGGTTCGACCATCGCCGCACTCGTCTCCCTGTAATCCGCGACGCTGACCACGAATATCACGGTGACGATTACCGCCGATGTCACGCACCAGATACAGATAGCGTGGATGACGGCGAGCTCGAGGTATGTGAGCCACGCCGAGAAGAGCACCCCGATCGCTGATTCGACAACGAGGACGAAAGAGATCGCCGCCACGTCGGCCAGGCGCTCGATGGTTCCGATTGCCGCGAGTCCGAACATCTCGACGTAAAACAACAAACCCCACGCGGCGACGGGAAAGCCCAGGAATCGAGACCATTTGCTCGTGTTCACCGTCTCGCACGAGCCAATGGTGCAGCTAAGCTCGCCGATGATTCCGAGCTTGTAGAGCGTGAGATAAAGGCTGATGAAGATCCCGGCCAGCGCGAGCGCGGCCACGATCATCCGCTTGGTCACTTCTTTGGAGCTGCTGGTGTCGTTACACCGTTTGCCGCCGGCGCGGTCGTAGTTTTGGCTGCGGAGTCGACGAGCTTCTTCAACTCATCGTAGGAGGCCATACCCGGATACATCTTGTTGCCGATCACAAAAGTCGGCGTGGAGTTCACACCGCGTCGCAGACCATCGGCAAGATTGGCGCTGATACGCTTCTGGTACTTCCGGGCATCGAAACAACTCTGCCACTTGGCGACGTCGAGGCCGACGTCGCTCGCGTAGCGCCGGAAGAATGGCTTGGGGTCATCGGTGGCTTCTCCGTTCCATTCGTCCTGCGACTGGAAAAGCCTGTCGTGCATTGGCCAGAACTTGCCCTGCTCGTCGGCGCACGCTGCCGCGTTGGATGCCGCCAAGGTGTTGCGGTGCTGGGTGAGGGGGAAATCGTAATAGGTGAGATTGGCGAGACCCGGATCGATGATCCGTGAACGTACGTCGGGCTCAGTGACAGTCGAGAAACCGGCGCAAGAGGGACACTCGAAATCGGCGAACTCGACAATTTTTACCGGGGCATCGGGTTTGCCTATCAAATAGCCCTGGGAAGGACCAGCATTGCTCGTGTCGGCTACTTCGCTGACGTTTACCGACCGCGGCTTCTGTCTGGTCGCGACGTACCCAAGCGCGGCGACACCGACTAGCGCGATGAGGCCCAGCACCCAGACAAATGCCTTTGGCCGGGTTGATGCACGGCCCTCCCTGACGGTGTTTCTCGGGGGTAGGTTCCTGTCTCTCGGCTGCTGGTTGTTGGGAGGCATCGCGCGTAATCGATTTCGTGAACGGTGGTGGCTCTGGTTGTTCAGCGTGACGCGAAAGCTAAGAGAGGGGTATCGGGATGCAAGCTGATGTCTTGAGGGCTCCAGTCGGTCCCGGAGCGATGCACGTCGAGAGATACGGACATGGCGGGACCGCCGTGATCCTTCTACACGGTTTCGGAACCTGCAACTTTCTCTGGCGCGCGATCGCGCCGACAATCACTGCTGCCGGACACACTGCGTATTCAGTCGACATGCTTGGACACGGGCAGTCGGACCGCCCGCTTGATGCCGACTTCGGAATCGCCGCGCAGGCCGAGTACCTCGACGCGGCGATGACGGTATTGCGGGTGTCGCGCGGAGTCATAGTGGGTGTCGATCTGGGCGGCGATGTTGCCATGAAGCTCGCTGCCAATCGTCCGGAGCGCGTCGAGAAGCTCGTCCTGATCAACACGCCAGCTTTCGATGAGCTACCGGCCCGTGACATCACTCAGATGCAACGGCGGACGGCGCGTTTCGCGTTCAGCCTGACGCGTGGCGTGATGGGGGCCGCGCCCCTGCTGGAGGGCGTTCTCAACGGCAGCGTTGCGGATCCCGAGCACATGCCGATGAAACTCATCGCGCGCTACCTTGCGCCCTTCGTCGGAAAAGATGGCGCCAATCATCTCCTGACCTTGGCCAGCGCGATTCACAGGGCGGATCTCGACGAGGACGAGTACGGCGAAATCAAGTCGCCGACGCTCATCATTTGGGGGGACGAGGACCGTTGGGTCGAGCCCAAACTAGCGGACAGACTCGTCAATGCCATTCCCGACGCGAGACTCGTGAGGCTGGCCGGAGTCGCGCGACTCGTCCCTGAGGAAAACCCTGAGCATCTCTCGGAATTGCTGCTCGATTTCATCAAGAGACGCGCGGCGGCATGAACCTTTTTCCTATGAAAAGGTGTCTAAGAGGAGTAGATTAGAGAGCACGATTTCATAGACGTTTTCACTCCCTACCGAATTGATGAACACTCAGAAAAACAGATTCCGGAAAGAGCCAGTCCGCGCGGCAACTCCCTTTGCGGAGGCTCGGGACGAGCTGTTCCAGCAGATCATGCGCTGCGGCGTAGTCGGCTCGGCGCCCGAAGACCAGAAGGATTGGTTCGACAACACGATGGATTATCTGGCAGAGCGCTACCACGAGTTGGCGTCGTCAGAGATTGACCAGCTGAGGGTGCTGGGAGAGCGGTTCGCACAGCCACTCAAAGTCAGACAAGCAGTGTAGACAGCGGGGCGCCGAAAGGCGCCCCTTTTTTCTTCGTCCGCGGATCGGGCGCCGACAGCTCCCTTTTCGGGAGGAGTTATCTCCGCGCGTTGATCCCTCGGCGCAAAACGACTCCAATCCGGACTCCGCCACCCAGACCAACTTCTACAGCCGGCACCAGCCCCGCCATTCGACCAATTGGCAGCGGGCCCTCGACGCCCAGGAAAACCATCAGGTACGCTTTCGATCCGCCATCCAGCTTCGAATGATAGCGACCGGATATGCCGCCCCCGCCATAAGGCGCCCAGCGAAACTGCCGGAAGGGATCGAGACTGAACCTCGAAATCAGGTCGGTCCGACCCTCAGCGCCGTGGCGTCCGGCACCCACCCCGACGACTATCCCAGAGCGGATGTAGATGCCGGCGGGAATGCTGACGCCAAGTCCGGCCTCGGCGCCGGCATCGCGCGCGAAGATGGCGTCGAACCTGCCTTCGAGCTGCAGCGGCTGTTGGGGCATTTGCGCGCCGACAGACGCAATCGGTAGCCAGATAGTCGATGCGAGCGCTACCACTCCAATGCGCAAACGAACTGTCATCGTGCGGACCGGATTGAATTTTATATCGCGGGTCAGACGGTGCCCGAGAGTGCGCGGCCACGCCAGAGTGCGATCGTGTAATCGACGATCGATGCCGCGGAGACGACTCCAATGGCGGCGATCAGAGGGCCGGTGAGCTCGGGCATGATCACGATCGTCGCCAGAGTTATCAACTGTAGAACGGTTACGATTTTGCCAAGCGTTCTCGCCCTGAACACGGCCGGACGCAGCGTTGGAATAATTTTGGCGACTAGAAAGCCAACCGCGGTTGCAATGTCGCGGGTAAGGAAGACGAAGTATTGGCCAGTGGTCAGCTCGCCCCCAACGAGGTAAGTGGAAATCGCGACGAAGACGAAGATGCGGTCGGCGAGAGGATCGAGCAGTGCACCGGCGGTGCTCGTGGTCTTATCATGACGGGCGAACCAGCCATCCATGAAATCGGTGAACCCCGCAACCGCGATCAGGGCAATCCGATCCCAGCGCTCCGAGACGAGAACGAACGCGAGCGCCAACACCACGCGCGAGAGGGAAATCGTATTGGGAAGATTGAACAGCGCGCGGCGACTCATGCGAGCAAAAAGTAAGACTGCGTCCGAGCGCGTGCCAGCGTGCGCGACGGTGCACGAGCGCTTGCCAGCACCCCACGGCGTGTCTAGCTTCGCTCGATGACCTCGCAGAGGCTGCTCGGGGCAATTTATCTCGCCCTTTCGGTCGCGATGATCGCTTGGGACATACTGATGGCGGGTCGAATCGCGCAGCTGCGGCGCATTCCGCGCCGCTTCCAGGCGATAACAAGCATCGCGGGCCTCCTGCTCGCTCCAGCGCTCGTCGTTGCTTTCGCTGCGCAATCGCTCCTTTACGGCCGCGCGATTTTTCTCGTGGCGTGGTTGTGGCCCTTCACGACCTTATTGTTTGTCGTCCAGGCAGTCTACGCGCTCGGACGACGGCTCGTGACGCCGCTGCTCGGTTTCCCGCTGCTCGTCTACAATGTGATCATCGCGACCGTGGCCGTGACGAAGTTCGTCATCGCGCGTGGCCATTCGCCGACGGATTTCGGACTCGCGTTGAACGCGGCACAAGCAAGCATGCTCGGAACTTTCTTCGGCACTCCTGCTCTCTGGAATCCGCTTTACATCCAGGTGCCCATATTCGCGCCGTCACTTCCCGCGCGATGGGGTTTTACTCGTCTCGCGCGTGTCGCGCTCGCCAGCGCGGCAATCGCGCTCACCGCGCTCGTAGTGGTCGAGCTACCCGGTGCATTCGCCGGCATCAATAGCTACGCCTCGCACGACAACGACCAGCTGCAGGAGCATCCCGAAGGAGACTTCCGGATCGGCCTGAAGGTTTTCCCGGATCTGAGAAGTGGTCCGCCCCCAACCGCGATCAGCAACGATCTCGACCTCGCGGACACACTGGCTGTCGACGCGATCAGCGTCGTCATCGACCCTGAGGCCGCGCGTGGCGTTGCGCTGGATTCACTCGCGCGCTCCATCGAGCAGGCGCGCGCCGATAGTACCGTCCTCATAGTCGTCCTCGGCTACCCGAAGAAGGGAGAAGAAGAATTCAAGCAATCGCGCGAAACGTACACGGTTGCGCGGCTCAAGGACATCGATCGCATCGCGCGGCGACTCAAGCCCGACTATCTGATACCCGCCACCGATCCGCTCGAAGAGGGCACGCGAATCCTCGGGGAGGGATCGCCTCAGTACTGGATCGATTACTTCACCCGCGCCGCGCGCGTTGCGCACTACATACTTCCGCGCATCAAGGTTGCCGTGCCGATGAGCAGCTATGGCACGCGTGACAGTGCACTTTACGCGTGGGCGGCTCGGCCGGGGTCGCCGATCGACGCCGTTGGATTCTCGCTCTTCGCCGGATTCGATGGGGCTCGCTCCCTCGATACTCACATGCGCGTGGCGCAACGCTGGATGCGGCAATTCCCGAAACCGAAGGAGCACTGGGTTTTTGCGGCCGGCGGCTACCCACTCGCGCACGGCGAGCAAAACCAGTATCGCACGATCTGGGAGATACTTGCATGGGCGACTGCGCAGGTGCCGATCAAGGGGTTGGTCGCGTACGAGGGCGGAGACTACAACTCCGTTCGTGGTCTTCGCGCGGCTGGGGGTCGACTGCGACCGGCTACGAGCGCCATTCTAAAGGCGGAGAAGCAGCTGCAATCGAGCGCCCGCTAGCCGGCGGGATAAGCCGGTGCGTAGTGAACTGAATTAGACGGTCCGCCCAATCCCGCGGACTATTCCCTCGACCCGCCGATCCGGATCGAAGTATTTTTTTGCGGCGTCGCGCATCTGCTCGGCGGTGACTCCCCTCACCCGCGAATCGTACACGAGCAGCTCCTGCAATCCCTCACCGAACATCCATGCGTCCAGCATCTCCCCGAGAAGGGCGCCTCCGGTCTCCTGGCTGATTGCATGTGACCCGACTACGTATTCCTTCGCGCGCGCCAGCTCGTCGGACGAGACAGGCTGGTCGCGCAGCTTGGCAAACTCACTCAACAATCCCAGGCGCGCCACTCCCTCCTTTTCGGGGGAGGTCGCGATGTAAGAGACGAATATTCCCGCCAATCGCTTCTCGCTCACTGTTGCGTGTACAGTGTAGGCAAGCGACTGTCGGTCGCGCAGCTCGTCGAAAAAGCGGCCGCCGAGCCCGCTCGCAACCGTTGCGATGAGGCTCGCCGCGAAGCGCGTGTCGTCGGTTCGCGCCGGCGCTGGAAACGCGAGCGCGATCGCCGTCTGCGCCTTGTCGCGGGATTCGGCGGCAATCTTCACACTCTTGGGCCAACGCGGCTTTCCCACCTTCGGCGGTTTCTTCGGATCGAGCGCCCCAAACTCGCGCGCCACCAGTGCGGCGACATCGCTCACATCGAGATCGGCAACGACGCCGATTACCGCAGCCGACTCGAGGACGCGTGACTTGTGCCACTCCCTGGCCTGTTGCGCGGTGATCGCTCGCAACGATTCCTCGGTACCCATTGTCGGCGTGCCGTATGGATGTCGGGCGAAGGCCGCCGAGCTCGCGAGTCTCATCGGGTATCGATACATGTCGTCACGCAGCATCGCCACGTGCGAAAGCGCGACTGTTCTCTCGGTCTCGAACGCCTCGTCAGGAATCGTCGGACGCTGAATCACATCGCCGAGAAGCTCGAGCGCTTCGGCCAGACGAAGCGTCGGCACCGAGAACGACCAGCCGAAGCTGTCGCTCCCCGCGCTTGGCGAGATCGTTCCACCAAGCATCTCGGCGTCTTCCGCGATCTGTGCCGCTGTGCGGGTCGTCGTCCCCTTTATCATCGTGCGCGCGGTGAGCAGTGTGAGCCCGGCCTGATCCGTCTCCTCCTCTATCGCGCCGCCGAGGATGTAGACCCCGATGCTGGCCATGGGAGCTCCGACTTTCTTGCGGACGAGAATCGGAATTCCTTCGCCGGTTCGAAAAACTGAGACGCCCGCCTCTTCCTTCTCCAGTTGCGCGACCTTCGTCGACGGAGTCGCCACTGGAACGCGCGGCGGAATCGCCGGCAGTCGCTGTGACCCGCCCTCACCGAGGATTCGCTTCATGTCGGCTGCATCCTGGGCGACGACCGGCGCGCTTTCGGGGCGATAAATGAGCGCGGCCGCCTTCTCCTCGGCCAGATACTTTCGTACCGCGCGCTGAACGTCGTCTGGTGTCACTGCCATGAATCGCTTGAAGTACTCGTCGCCGAGCTGCCAGCCGCCAAGCGCTTCCCACTCGGCCAGATAGTTGGCGCGTCCCTCGGCTGTCTCGAAGCGTCGCGCCCACCGCGCCTCGAAGATGCGGCGCACGCGCACGGTACAATCGCGACGCGCGTCCCGTCGCCAGCAGCGACGCCGCGACGTCGAGCACCGCGGTGTCGGGTTCCAATGTGCCAGGAGTACGCCACCCAAAAACGAGCTGGCTTTGGGCGATGTCGCCAGCGAGCTCGCGATAGCGGAACCCGTCGTGCTCGGGTTCTTCCGGTCCAGGACGCCGCGTCGGGTTGCCCGATTCGAGCGGCCCGTAAAGCTCGGTCACTCGTTGCAACGCGTCTGAGGGATCGACGGCGCCGGAGATGCTGAGGATGGTGTTGCCGGGCCGGTAGAAGTTGCGATAGAAGCCGTTCATCATGTCGCGCGTGAAGGCGCGAAGGCCCGCCTCCCGGCCGATTCGCCAGCGCCTCATTCGGTGCGCGTCGTGGAGCAGCTCGAACAGCGTCTCCGTCGCAACGGCAGAGGGGTTGTCTGATTTTCGTTTGGCTTCCTGGATGATGACTTCCATTTCCTTCGCAAGCTCGCGGCTGTCGATAAGCGAGTTTGCATAGGCATCAGCTTGGATCTCGAGACCCTTGGCGAATCCAGAAGCGGGAAGGACCGTGTAGTACGTCGTGTTGTCGTAGATCGTTTGGGCGTTGAGGTACCCACCGCTCGCCTTTGTCTCCTTGGCGATCTCTCCGACGCCGCGCTTCTCCGTTCCTTTGAAGAACATGTGCTCGAGTGCGTGGGAAAGACCATTCTCGGCATCCAACTCGTCGAAGTAGCCCGCTTTCACGTAAGTCACCATCGCGACGACCGGCGCGGATCTGTCCTCCTGGACGAGGACGGTCAGCCCATTGGGTAAGACGGTGCGGTGGATGCTTTGTGGATCCATACGGCGGACGTGTTCTGCAAGAAAAAAGTGGAGAGCTGCCTACTACTTAGTCAGCGAGCGACCCTTGGCGGAGTAGCACGAGTCCCAGAACGAAAAAGAGCGCCCCGTAACCGAGAAGCCAAAGCACATCGGTCATCGGCGCGGTCCCTCCCGCAATCAAAGAATTTGCCACATCGTCCAGCTTGTGCACTGGCGGCAGCAGCTCGACCGCTTTGCTCCGCCAGTCATTCTTGGGCCCATACAGGAGACGAAGGATGCGCGCGCCAAGCCAGACAGCAGCAAGCGACAGCCAGTCGTAGCGAGTGGCAACCGAGAGGAAGAAACCAATTCCTCCCATCGCGACGTAAATGAGTGCAGTGTAGAGCAGGAAATTCAGGATGCTGAAGGCTGGCATAATCGAATGCAGGAGACTGCCGAGCACGAGCATGACCGTGATCACGCCCACCATGTAGATGAAAAAAAGCTGCGTGTAATAAAGAACCACGTTCACAGGCTTCGAAAAAAGGAAACGGTAATAACCCGCTTTGCGATCGGTCGAGACGATGCCGTTGAGGGCGATGAACACTGACAGAGACACGACCGCGGAGGAAATCTGGAGAACCACCGGCCAAGCGGGCGAAACCCGGTCCGAGCTCCAGTTCGCGCCCATGGCGGCACGCAACGGAGCGATCAGGACGTAGCCCCACAGGAAGCCGATGATGAAGATCGCGATTCCGCGCTCGACAAAAAAATCGCGGACCTGCCAGAGCGAGTACCGTCCGAGTCTGCCTCTATTCACTGCGACTCTCCGACCGCTTCGCGGAATTGCTGCTCGAGCACCGAACGCTGCGGAACCACGCTTGCCACGAGCGCCCCTTTCGCGATCAGCGCCGCAAGCGCCGCGTTGAGCTCCTGGATACTCTGCACTGTAACGTCGTATTGGCCGCGACCGCTGGGCTCTGCATGCGGGAACGCGGACGCCATCAAATCAAAGCCGCTGGCGAGAGCGATGCGGAATCGGGTTGCAGCGGGTGCCGCCTGCTCGTACCCCGTGCTCACCAAACGCTGGAGTCGCCCGCGATCGATGATCGCAACGCGATCAGCAAGACGCTGCAGCTCGTCCAGATTGTGCGACGCGATCAGGATGGTGCGGTCGGGACGGCGCAGCTCGACGACAATGTCGCGAAATCGCTGCGTCCACACCGGATCGAGCCCATGAGTCGGCTCATCGAGAACAAGGATCTGGTCGTCTCGCAGAAGGGCCTGCGCCAACCCGAGGCGTTGGAGGTTCCCCTTCGACAGCGCCTTGACCTTCTTGCCCTTGTGTTCGGCGAGACCGAGCAAGTCGATGACATAGGCCACCCGAGCGGGAATGTCGGCATCGGAGATTCCAGCCAACGTCGCGTAGCGAACGAGCGCCGTCTCGGCGCGCCATTTTGGGTTGATGGCAACTAGCTCGGAGAGATATCCGATGCCCTGTTGCTCAACGTACTTCCGCGCCGGAAGGCCTCGGATCTCGACCGTGCCGGTCGTCGGACGGAGGTAGCCGAGCATCATTGCGATGAGCGTGGTCTTTCCCGCTCCATTCGGCCCCGCGATGCCGAGGATCTCACCGTCACCTACCAGCAACGAAAACTCCTCGACCGCTTTTACGGAGTTGCCGAGGAGTGATTTGTAAATCTTCCCGACGTTCTTGAATTCGATCACAAAGGAGGAGGCGGGGTCGTTGTCACGGGTTGGAGGCACGCCGTCCACGGTCCCGTGCCGGCTTTGTTGATGAAGTTCGTCCCTTCCGTCACGCGACCTGCTCGCATGAGCGCGCAACCCAGGTATCCCTGCGCGGCGCGGTCCTGGGGGTTGGCCTGGACGGCGCGGATGAAGAACCTTCGC
>WNFW01001892.1_pt1 | contig 14905 bp, 11 predicted proteins | sample 5400131 | NCBI WGS metagenome assembly WNFW01 (sample SAMN13153362, study PRJNA577476) | soil metagenome | isolation source: 20 cm soil or saprolite under grassland replicate 1 | place: USA:California | collected 2016-06-15 | reverse complement strand
CATCGAAAAGGTAGAATCAAAAAGCCCTGCAGCGGCAGCCGGACTGCGTCCCGGAGATATCATCCGCGGGTTTAACCAAACACCCATCTACAATCCGATCGCGTTGCTGGAATACATCAGCAAACATCCAACTGAAGAGCTAGTGCTGCACGTCGAGCGAAACGGCTCGAAAAAACTGCACATTCCAGTGAAACCAACGCCCCTGCCCACGGCCGGCGAAATGAAGCCGCGAATAGGAATTCAATGGGATACGACTGGGATTGTGTCGATCCAGCATCCGAATCCAATTGAGCAAGTTTACAATAGCGTCACCAGTACCTTAAAGACCATCGGCGCCGTCGCATCGCCGAAGTCGGACGTAAAGTTGCAACATCTAAGCGGGCCGGTCGGAATCGGTCGCATCTACTATCTCCTTTTCCAAAGCGAACGCGGCTGGCAACTGGCACTGTGGTTCAGCGTGATTCTCAACGTGAATCTGGCGATTCTGAATTTGCTGCCCATTCCGGTGCTTGACGGAGGGCACATCGTGCTGGCGCTCATTGAATCGGTCCGGCGCAAGCCGGTGAACATGCGCGTGCTGGAAGTGATTCAGACCAGCTGTGCCGTGCTCATTGTCGGTTACATGCTCTACATCACGTTCTTTGACGTACAAGACTTGCCGTTTGTCCGCAAAAAGCTCGACCAGCTCGAAGCACAATCGCCTGGGAAAAACTCGCAAATGCCATAGAACGGCAGCGCGATTGCGGGGTTGCTCGAGTCTTCGTACATTTCGGTTCTCGTGAACTATTGCAGTAATCCCCTTCAGTACCATCGCCGCGTCACGCGCGAAGTGAAGGTGGGAAACGTCGGCATCGGCGGAGACAATCCGATCCGCGTCCAGTCGATGATCACCTGCGACACGATGGACACCGAGGCGTCGATCCAGCAAACGATGGAGCTGGCAGAGGCCGGATGTGAAATTGTCCGGATCACCGCGCCTACGGTGAAGGATGCGCGGAATCTCGAACACATCGTTAAAGGTCTGCGCGAGGGCGGCTGCGACGTTCCGATCGTCGCTGACATCCATTTCAAACCCGAGGCAGCGATGGAGGCAGCAAAATGGGTGGAGAAAGTGCGGATCAATCCGGGCAACTACGCCGACTCGAAGAAATTCGCCATCCGCGAATACACCGACGACCAATACACGGCGGAGTTAAATCGGATCCGTGAGCGGTTTTCGCCGCTTGTTGAGCTGTGCAAGACGCGCGGAATTGCTATGCGCATTGGCACAAATCACGGGTCGCTTTCGGACCGCATTCTGAATCGCTACGGCGATACACCGCTCGGCATGGTGGAGAGCGCGCTCGAGTTCGCACGGATTGCGCGCGACCTCGACTATCACGCTTTCGTTTTCTCCATGAAGGCCAGCAACCCGAAGGTAATGATCGCTGCCTATCGATTACTGCTGGCGCGATTAAACGGGCTTGATGATGAAGATGCGCGCAGAGGTAGGGGCGGTTCACCCGAACCGCCCGGGCGATTGGGATCAATCGCCTCTACCTGGAATTACCCGTTGCATCTCGGAGTAACCGAGGCCGGCGAAGGCGAAGATGCGCGCATCAAGAGCGCGATCGGAATTGGGTCGCTGCTTGCGGATGGGATCGGCGACACCATCCGCGTTTCGCTTACTGAAGATAGTCCTCACGAGGTTCCCGTGGCGAAAGCGCTCATCGAGAATATTCGCAACACGTCCAATGCAGAACATCGAGAATCGAACGTCGAATTGTCATTTGATCCATTCTCATATCAGCGGCGTGCGACGGAGAAGATCGAGCGCGACGGAGTGAAACTCGGCGGAGACGAATTGATTCGCGTCCTGGTGCGGCAGGCGAACTTCGAGAAGATCGCGCACAAGATAGATCGAATGGGTGATTACAAACCCGAAATTGTTTACGAGAATGCAAACATCGTCGCGATCGATCCCCGGGATGAGGAGACGATTGCGGAACTCAACGCGCAGCAAAGTGCGCAGTTTGTCACGGTCGCGGACGAAACAGATCTCCCGGTGATCGCGGCATTCCGTTTGTTGACAGCGAAGTTGCACGCGCGCCATCCGATTTTGTTGAAGGACACGCTGGTAGGGGGCGCTGACCTCAACGGCCCTGGGCGATTGGGTTCAATCGCCCCTACCTCAGATTTTCTTCAGACTCTCCTTACTGCGTCCACCACTATCGGTTCTCTGCTATGCGACGGAATCGGCGACGCGGTTTTAGTGCAAGGCGAGGAAGCCCCGGGGCAAGCACTCCGTCTGTCCTATAACATTTTGCAGGCAGCGGGCTCACGGATTTTCAAAACTGACTATGTCGCCTGCCCCTCGTGCGGACGGACGCTGTTCAATCTCCAAACCACGACAGCGAAAATTAAAGCAGCCACCTTGCACCTGAAGGGCGTAAAGATTGCCATTATGGGATGCATCGTAAACGGTCCCGGCGAAATGGCTGACGCCGACTTCGGCTACGTTGGCGGCGCGCCCGGCAAAGTGAATCTTTACGTCGGCAAGACCGCAGTGAAATTCAACATTCCAGAAGCAGAAGCAGTCGATCGACTCAAAGATTTGATTCGCGAGCACGGGAAATGGGTTGACCCGGCGCCGCAGCCCACGCCTGTGGAAGCGGTTTCGTAGCCCGACCTACGAATCGCCCTACAGCGTATGTCTCGTCAATACACGCTGCAACGCGCGCCGGCATCCACGTCGGTCCACATTGATTACGCTGCGGAGCTGAACGAACAGCAGCTCGCAGCAGTGACCGCTCCACCCGGCCCGATCCTTGTGATCGCCGGCGCGGGGTCGGGCAAAACGCGCACCCTTACGTATCGCGTAGCGTACCTGCTCGAGAACGGGATCGATCCGCGAAACATTCTGTTGCTCACATTCACGAACAAAGCAGCCCGTGAAATGCTGAATCGCGTCGCGAATCTGCTGCCGGTGGATGCGAGCGGCCTCTGGGGCGGAACATTCCACTCAGTAGGGAATCGAATTCTGCGCAGGCATGGCACAGCGCTCGGTTACTCGAGCGGCTTCACCATCATGGACCGTGAAGATCAAAAGGACTTGATCAATACGGTGGTGGCGAGCGCAGGAATCGATCCCAAGGAAATCCGGTTTCCGAAAGGCGATGTGCTCGCGGAAATCTTCAGCTTTGTCGTGAACACGGAGATGCCGCTGGAGGCGTTGCTCGCGGAAAAGTTTCCGTATTTCCTGCCGTTGCTCGACAAAATCCAAGACGTTCGGGCTCGATACGAAAAGAAGAAGAAGGCGACAAACTCGGTGGATTTCGACGACCTGCTGCAAAAGACGTTGGTGATGTTTCAGCAGCACGAGGGGATCGCGGAAATATACCGGCGCCAGTTCCAATTCATTCTGGTCGACGAATACCAGGACACGAACAAAATCCAGGCCGACCTCGTGGATTTGCTTGCGCGCGACCATCGCAACCTGATGGTCGTGGGCGACGACGCGCAATCGATCTACTCCTGGCGGGGCGCAAACTTCCAAAACATTCTCGAATTCCCGAAGCGGTATCCGGATGCGCAGGTGTTCAAAATTGAAATGAACTACCGTAGTGTGCCGGAAATCCTGGAGGTGGCGAACGCCGCGATCGCTGCAAATGTTCAGCAGTTTCGGAAACATCTGAGTGCAACACGCGAGTCAAAAACGCTCAAACCGGCGTTAGTCGCGCTCAATGATGGCGCGGAGCAGGCGCACTTTGTTGCCCAGCGAATTCTCGAGCTTCGCGATGAAAATATTGATCTGAACGACATCGCGGTCCTTTACCGCGCACACTATCACGCGCTCGAGCTGCAACTGGAGCTTTCGCGGCGCGGCATCCCATACCAAATCACCAGCGGCATCCGTTTCTTTGAGCAGGCGCACATTAAAGATGTGACGTCGTTCATCCGGTGCGTCGCGAATCCGCGCGATGAAGTTGCCTTTAATCGCATGGTGAAATTGCTTCCGGGAATCGGCAACCGCACCGCGGAAAATCTTTGGCGCGAATGGGAGACCGGGGTTGTAGCCGAGGGCGTTGACCGCGGTCCTGAGATTGAATCAGCCCCCGCCGGCGCCACCGCCCCTGACCACAGCTTTGGCGAGCGCCTGCTTGCAATGAACGTCCCCGCAAAATCGAAGAAAATGTGGACGCAATTGGCGCACACCCTTGATGAGATCGCACCGGCCGGACAACCGAATCCGCCGTCGGAAATGATCACGTCTGTTGTCGAGGCGATTTACGATGATTACGCGAAGGTGAACTTTGCGAACTACCAGCTCCGCCGGGAAGATCTCGACCAGCTCGCAGCATTCGCTCGCCAATTCAAAGACGTACACGAATTTCTGTCCCAGTTGGCGTTGATCAGCAATGTTGATGCGGAAGCCGCGCCGGTTCAGTCGAATGAGAAAGAAGCGGTCAATCTCTCCAGCGTGCATCAGGCGAAAGGACTCGAGTTTCATACCGTCTTCGTGATTTGGCTGACGGACGGTATGTTCCCCAGCAGCCGCTCGCTCGAAACGCGCGATGCGCTCGAGGAAGAACGGCGCTTGTTCTACGTGGCGATCACACGTGCGCGCGACGAGCTTTATCTCACCTATCCGTACATGCGTCTAAGTGGCGGCTACGGCGATGTGTTCCAGCGGCCGTCGCGTTTTCTGCAGGAAATTCCAAACAACCTCGTCGAAGACTGGCAAGTGCAGAGAAAATGACGATGCTCGAACGACGAAGGAAGCCCGAATGAAAGATGACGAATAACCTGACCGTCGTTCCGAGCGAAGTCGAGGAATCCCGTGGCGAAACCGAAGAGCAATTCCGCGGGATCCTTCGACTGCGCTTCGCTTCGCTCAGGATGACAATCGGTGATTCGGACTTCGTCATCATTTCGAGCTTCGTCATTCGCCATTCATCATTCTCTTCATGAATCTATCGCCGGAGAAGAAGATCGCTGGTGTGCTCGTGCCGCTTTTTGCGTTGCGCGGGGAGAACGATCTGGGAATCGGCGATCTCGGCGCGTTGCGAGAACTTATTGATTGGATTGCAGAAGTCGGATTCACGCTTGTTCAGCTTCTGCCAATCAACGAAACCGGCGCGGATAACAGCCCCTACAACGCCATTAGTTCAATGGCGATCGAGCCAACGGCTCTGCACCTCGCGTCAGGTTCACCCGAGGACTTAACGCGCGACGAGCTCGCAGACGCATTCTCCGATATGGACCTCGCGAGCCTGCGCCGTGGCCGCGTAAAATATCGGCAGGTCAAAGATCTAAAGCAGCGGATTCTCGAGAAGGCGTTTGCGAATTTCTCGGGGGGCGCCGACGAAAACCGACAATCAGAATTCCAACGATTCTGCGAAGACGAATCGTCGTGGTTGCGCGACTACGCTTTGTTCCGCGTTCTTATCGAGCAAAATAACGGCAGTGCCGCGTGGGACCAGTGGCCGCCGCAGCATCACACGATCGAAAGTGCTCGCAATTGGCTGCGTGATGTGCCGCAGGAGAAGCAGTCAGCCGTGAGCCGACGTCTGAATTTCTTCTGTTACGTGCAATGGATAGCACACCAGCAATGGCGCGACGTGAAAACGCACGCGGAGCAACGCGGCGTGGCCCTGATGGGTGACATTCCATTCGGTGTCAGCTATTACAGCGCCGATGTCTTTTCGCGCCCTAACGAGTTCATGCTCGAGTGGTACGGCGGCGCGCCACCCGAACCAACCTTCAAGGACGACGCGTTCACCCAAAAGTGGGGGCAAAACTGGGGTATCCCGCTTTATCGCTGGAGCGCCATGCGGGAAAATAATTTTCAATGGTGGCGCGAGCGGGTGCGCGCTACTCGACGCGTCTTTCATCTGTTCCGGATCGATCACGTCCAGGGATTTTATCGCGTTTATGCCTTTCCCTGGCGGCCCGAGAAGAACAAAGAATTTCTGCCGCTCGATCAACACCAGATGCTCGAACGAACTGGCGGCCGCGCGCCGCATTTTGTTCCGCGCGACGACGACACACCCGAACACCGTGAAGCGAACAAGCGCGAAGGCGAAGAATACCTGCGGACCATCTTGGCCGAGGCCGGCGCTGCGCGCGTGGCCGGGGAAGACCTCGGCGTGGTGCCCGATTACGTGCGGCCCAGTTTGCAAACACTTGGGATTGCCGGTTTCAAAATTCCGCAGTGGGAAATGCGCGATGGGATGATCATTCCCGGCGGCAGATATGATCGGCTATCCGTGGCTACCTATGCAACACACGATCACGAGCCAATGCGCGCGTCGTGGGAAGAAGTGCGCGAGCATCCCGCCTCCGAGACGGGACAACAAGCGCGCGCCATACTCGAGAAGATCGCGCTTTTCGCCGGCCTAAGCACAAACAGCCAGGGAACGGCGGTCTCACATCCTCGGAACGAAAACGGGGCGGATTGGAAGCCGCCCCGCCTTGACCAGCTCGATTACGAGAAGGATTTTTTTCCCGCGGCAATGGACGCGCTCTTCAGATGTAACTCGTGGATCGCAATCGTAATGATCACCGATCTGCTGGCACGAAGCTACCGGTTCAACGTGCCCGGGACGAAGGCGAACCTGAATTGGACACGCCGAATACAACGTTCGATCGCAAAGCTCCGTTCCAGCCGAAAAGAACGAAAGCGAGTGCAGTTAATTCACGAGCTGCTGGTGAAAACGGCGCGGGTTTAAGTTCTGGGCGCGTCTATGCGCTCTTTTCAATGGGTGCACCGACCTTGTTGCCCCACTCGGTCCACGAACCGTCGTAATTCCTTACGTTCTCCAGGCCTAACAAGTAAGTGAGGACAAACCAGGTATGACTGGAGCGCTCGCCGATTCGGCAATAGACGACTGTGTCTTTGTCGGGGCTGACGCCGCACTGCTCGAAATAGATCTTTGCCAGTTCGGAGGCTGGTTTGAACGTGGCATCATCGTTTGTGGCCGTTTTCCACGGCATGCTCTTCGCCCCGGGAATATGACCGCCGCGCAGCACGCCTTCTTGCGGATACTCGGGCATATGTGTGATCTCACCACGGTATTCACCCGGTGAACGCACGTCGATCAGCGGTTTACTACCCTTACTTTGCGCCAACGCTTCATCGTAGAATGCGCGGATCTCCTTATCGAAGCGTTTCTTCGGCACCGGATAACTTGTCTCCGCGTATTTTGGAATGTCGCGCGTCATCGGGCGGCCTTCCGCTTTCCATTTGTCGCGACCGCCGTTGAGAATTTTCACTTTCTCATGACCAAATAACCGGAACGCCCAAAGCGCGTAACACGCCCACCAGTTCGCCTTATCGCCGTAGAAAATGCAGGTGGTGTCCGGCGTAATGCCGTGACGGCTGCAAAGCCGCGCAAATTTTTCCGGTGAAATGTAATCGCGAATCAGCGGATCCTGAAGATCAGCGCGCCAATCGATGTGCACCGCGCCGGGAATATGCCCGGTGTCATAGAGCAAAATGTCTTCATTCGATTCGATGACCCGGATCCCGTCATCCTTGAGATGTTTCTCCAGCCAATCAGTCTCCACCAGCGCTTCCGGATGTGCGTATTCAGTCGGGTAAGTAGCCATATTGAAATTTCCGCTGGCCCTCGCACCGAGCAAGGGATTTCACTTTGTCAGCCGTAATCGCAGAAACTCCGGGGAGCGCACGCGGCCCGCGTGCTGGCGAGCGCGTCGTCGCAATCGCGAATTTTTCTGTGAACGTTGAATGTTCACTTGGGTAACACACAGTCAAAGTTCGTTTCGGCGGGACGCCGAAACCAGCACGCGAGACGCGTGCGCTCCCCAGATACTGCATCACCGCAAGATCGAATCAGCCGGATAAGCGACGCCGTTTTTCATCACGGTGTCGATATCAGAAGCATGCGCAATGTCATCGACCGGATTTGAATTGAGAATCACCAGATCGGCGAAATAGCCGTTTTCGAGTTTGCCGATACGCGCACCGGTTTCGCCGCCGAAAAGTTTCGCAGCGTTAGCCGTAGCGCATTGCAATATCTGCATGGGCGTGAGCCCGGCTTCTTTCATCAACTGAAATTCACGGAAGAGAGCGGGCCCATGAATGGTACCGATATTCCCTGCGTCGGTGCCGGCGGCGATCGTCACACCCGCGTCTTCGAGCTTCTTTAAATTCGGCAACGCGACATCGTATGTCTTCTTAATCCGATCGAGCGCGGCTTTCGGATCAGTCAGCGCGTCTTTGACTCTTTGTGGCAATTTGTCCTGAGGAATCTTTGTCACGTCGAGTGACGCGATCACTTCCGGGTTGCCCCACTTTTCTTCTTCTGGAGTGAGATTCAGTTGGTGCGAAAACGTCCGACCGTAGCGCTCAAACACCACCAGCGTCGGACACAAAATGATGTGGCGATCCTTTAACAGCTTCACAAACGCGTCATCGACTCGTTTATCTATCACGCTGTGGACGAGCACGTCCGCGCCTTCTTCCACTGCCGCGCGCGCAGTCTCGAGTTCTGTTGCGTGTACCGCGACGCGAATTTTGTGCGCGTGACTCTCTTCGATTGTCGCGCGAGCGATAGGCCGGAAAGCATCGACGGGATGATCTTTGTCGACGATGTACCAGATCTTCACCAGATCAGGTTTTTGTTCCGCCAGTTTACGCACGAACTCGCGCGCCTGATGGGGCGTGTCGATCTTCACGATTGGCGGATCGCCGAGATCAAGTTTCTCGCGCGACACGCTTGAGACAAGCGGGCCCGCCACGGCTACGCGCGGCGCCTTCGCAGTCGCGTTGGCCGTCTTTCGGACCTCGAAGTTCCACATCGGTCCGCCGACATCAACGACGCTGGTTATGCCGCTGCGAATGTAGCGCGCGAAGACGTCGTCGAGATGCGATTTGATCCACGCGACTTCGTCTTTGTATGGGCGAACGCTGTTAAAATCGGCGCCGTCCGGCCGAGTGAACAAATCAGCCGATTGAAAGAAGTGCACGTGCGTGTCGATGTAACCCGGCAAAATAAATTTGCCGACGCAATTGATCGAGCGCCCGCCAAACTTCATCACCATATTAGCGGCGATATCCGTGATGCGCCCGTTGACGATGAAAACGGTTGCGTTACGGGTAATTTTTCCATCAGCGGGATTGATGACGGTTCCGCCAACGAGCGCGATGTGCTCGCCACTGATCGTCGGCTCGGGAGAAACTTGACCGCTTAAAGCGGTGAAGTTTGCGGTGGCGAGTAGTGCCACCAGTTCGAGTAGGGCGCGTCTCATCGCGTTATTCCTTCGATTCCGGCACCGCTTTCTCTGCAGCTTTGAAGCCGACCTTCGTGTGTGTGCCGTCACAAAACGGTTTCTCGGTGGACGCGCCGCAGCGGCAAAGTGCCATGCGTTTTTCGACCGGGAATTTGTTGCCGTCCGCATCGATCAATTCCACTTCGCCCGTCACGATGTAAGGACCGTTCTTGATTGTTTCGATTTTTACGTGAGCCATGGCGCACACTAGCTGATGCGGAGTAATCTGAAAACGTTGTAGCGGCGTTTGTGTCAAACGCCGAATGAACATACAAGGCGCTTGGCACAAGCGCCTCTACAACCGCACTATCGACAAGAATATGAAATCGAAGCTCTTGATTCCTGCTCTTTTACTCATCAGTTCCGCCGCTCTCGCGCAAACGCCATCACCAACTACAAAGCGTCCATTCACCTTCGAGGACATGATGAAACTGAAGCGCGTCGGCGCGCCGGTGCCCTCGCCGGATGGCAAATGGGTCGTCTTCGATTGCGTAGACGTCGATCTGGAAGCGAACACCAGGATTTCGCATTTGTGGATCGTGCCAGCGAGCGGCGGTGAATCGCGGAGGCTGAACCCAACTCCGAATCACGAGGAGCGGCCGCGCTTTTCGCCCGACGGCAAACGACTGATCTGGACCTCGAAAGCAACTGATCCGACGCAAATCTGGATGTGCGATTTCGACTCGGGAAGCGGCGTGCTCGTCGGGAAACCGCATCGGGTGACGAATCTCTCGACCGGCGCGGATGGCGGGATCTGGTCACCCGACGGCAAGAACATCGTGTTCGTGTCAGCGGTTTATCCGGACTGCAAAGATGATGCGTGCAATAAGCAACGCAATGACGAGCTGAAGAAGAGCAAGATAAAAGCGAAAATCTTTTCGCGATTGTTCTACCGCCACTGGAGCGCGTTCACCGAATTCAAGCGTAGCCATCTGTTTGTGCAGAGTGCCGATGCTGTAGCCGCCGGCCTGTGGCCGGCGTCACCTGCTAGTTCGCCATCACCATCAACGCGCGCCACAGGCGAGCGGCTACAGGAAGCGCGTGATCTCACGCCGGGCGATCACGATGTGCCACCGTTCAATCTTGGCGGGCAGGACATGTATGCGATTTCGCCCGACAGCCAGGAAGTCGCTTACACCAGCAACATCGATGAAGTCGAAGCGACTAGCACGAACGATGAAATCTTCGTCGTGCCGATTGATGTAGGGCATGCCTCCGGCTTGCCAACCACAAACTCGCAAGCCGGAGGCTCGCGCTACCCTAAGCCTAAGAAAATTTCCACCAGTCCCGGCGCCGACACTACGCCGCTCTATTCGCCGAACGGAAAATCTCTCGCCTGGCGTTCGCAAGCCCGTGCCGGCTTCGAAGCTGATAAGTGGCGGTTGCTCGTGCAAGATCGACAATTAGCGAAAACGCGTGATCTGACGGAAAAGTTTGATCGATCAGTTGGCAGTTTCGCGTGGAAACCGGATTCAACTGCGTTGCTGTTCGCAGCCGAAGATCACGGCGGTGCTCCAATTTTCGGCGTTAGTTTAGGGACGGAACCGAGCAGACCGGTTGGCGGTGGCGCTCCCGAACTGCAGGCCGACGATCTCGTATTTGGCGGGGACATGCTGTTCTTCACCCGGATGTCGGCCCGCGCGCCGAATGAGATTTGGCGAATGGATTCGACATCTAAGAATGAGCTCGCGACTTACAGTTTGGACAGCGCGTTGAAACGAGTCACGCACATGAACGACGCGCTATTGTCGCAGATCGACATGCAGCCGTTGGAACCGTTCACGTTCAAAGGCGCTAACGATGAAGAAGTGCAGGGTTTTATGGTCAAGCCGTCGGGATTCGATCCGAACAGAAAATATCCGCTAAAATTTTTGATCCACGGTGGGCCGCAAGGGGCTTGGGGAAACGAGTGGACGTATCGATGGAACGCGGAGCTGTTCGCGGCGACGGGGAATTACGTGGTGGTGATGATCAATTTCCACGGTTCGACCGGTTACGGGCAGAAGTTTACGGATTCGATCAGCGGCGATTGGGGCGGAAAACCGTACGTCGATCTGATGAAGGGACTCGATTACATGGAGAAAACCTATGGGTTCATCGACAAAAACCGCGAGGCGGCGCTGGGTGCAAGCTACGGCGGTTACATGGCTAACTGGATCCTCGGCCACACGAACCGGTTCAAATGTATCGTATCGCACGACGGGATGTTTAATACGGAGTCCGCGTACGGCACGACGGAAGAACTTTGGTTTCCGGAATGGGAATTCCACGGGCCGCCTTGGAAGAACCGCGAGCTGTATCAAAAATTTTCACCGCACTTGTTCGCCGACAAATTCAAAACGCCGACGCTGGTGGTTCACGGACAGAATGATTATCGCCTCGACGTGAGTGAAGGATTTCAACTCTTCACGACGCTGCAGCGATTGAAGATTCCGTCGAAGTTCCTGTATTTCCCCGACGAAGGTCATTGGGTGCTTAAGCCGCAAAATTCGCAACTGTGGTACAAAACGGTTAACGATTGGGTGGATCAGTGGTGTAAGTAACAGAGGCTTCCAGCCTGTTTCGTCCGACAAGCACCCTGCTTTTCAACCATGGCTTGGGCAGCCTCGGAAATCTGCCCGACGGATCAGGGAGGATGTCTGACTTACGTCGCTTTAATTGCGCCCGCCCGCTTGACTTTTTGCGCATGTTGCGCATTAAAACGTTTCGAAAATTTATGAAACGTTTCTGCCCTCAGCTTTTGTACGGAGTTCTCTCTATTGCGCTCGTTTTATTCGTCACAGGATGCGGCGAAGATCCGCGCTTTTCCGGCAACTCGCCGTATTTGGGCGGCGTTTACGGTGGCCAGCAGGAGGGTGGTGGTCCACCGCGCGATACCGTCTCGTATTGGGACGGCGATCACGCCAGCGGCAGTCCCTCTATTAAGATCAGCCTCGGAGAACAGCGCGCCTATTTTTACAAAGGCGGCGTCCTCGTCGGGGTTTCGCAATTGTCCACCGGCCGCGAGGGACTGAACACTCCGAGCGGTAATTATAAAATCATTCAAAAGGACAAGGACCACGTCTCCAGTTTATTCGGAGATTATGTAGACGTGTCTGGCAAGGTCGTCGTCCCCAATGTTGACATAAAAAAGGATCCGAAACCGCCAGGCACACACTTCCAAGGCACACCGATGCCCTACTTTATGCGCATCGTGTCGGGGACAGGCTTGCATGCCGGGTATTTGCCGGGCTATCCGGCTTCGCACGGCTGCATCCGCATGCCTGAATTCATGGCGGAAGATTTCTTCAGGTCCGTCTCAGTTGGAACACCGGTCACGATTACGAACTAATTGCTGAGAAACGGAAGTGCAGGGCGTTTGCCTGGTTCGCTCCCGCTCGCTCGGCCTGCGGCCCGCCCGCGTATGTCGCTCAGCGCCCGCTTAGCTTCATTCTGTGAAACGCCACGGAGTGGCGTCGGACACAGACGCCTTACAAGACGTCTGCTGGGCGTGTGAGAAGACGGATGTTGATCGAAACATCTGGCTTTGTTCGGCGTTGTATCTGGGCTTGCAGAAAATTCCTGCCCACGCCATTCTCATGATCCCGCTGCCAGAAATATGATCGTCATCACGCAACCAAACGCTACCGAGGAACAGATCCAGCGGATCGTCACGCGCGTTCGCGAATTTGGGCTTGAGGCGCAAATCAGCCGAGGCGCATCGCGGGTGATCATCGGCGTCATCGGGCCTGAGGCACTCCTTCGGGAAAAAGCCATCGCCGCGATGCGCGGCGTTGAAGCAATCGTGCCCGTGCTGAAGCCGTACAAACTTGCCGCTCGGGATTCACGCGGCGCTTCCTCCGTGCCAATTGGAGATGTTCGGCTAGGCGAACACGAGGACGTGGTCCTCATTTGCGGGCCGTGCTCGGTTGAAAGCAACGAGCAGATTTTGTCGATCGCGACGATTGTGAAAGAATCGGGCGCAAGAATTTTGCGCGGCGGCGCGTTCAAACCACGCACGTCACCCTACAGTTTTCAGGGCCTACGCGAAGAAGGACTTCGTTTTCTCGCCGAAGCGCGCGCGATGACTGGCCTGCCTGTGGTGACGGAAGTCATGGACCCGCGCGATCTCCCGATGATCGAAAAATATGCGGATTGCCTTCAGGTCGGCACACGCAATATGCACAACTTTTCGCTCTTGAAAGAGGTAGGCCGTAGCAGCCTTCCCGTGCTACTGAAACGCGGATTCAGCGCCACGATTTATGATTTGATCATGAGCGCTGAATACATCCTGAACGAGGGCAACCCCAACGTGGTCCTGTGCGAGCGCGGCATTCGCACATTTGATAACGCTGCGCGTTATACTCTCGATTTGAGCGCCGTTCCCATTTTGAAATCAAAGACGCATTTGCCGGTGATCGTCGACCCAACGCACGCCCTCGGTCTTCGTGAGTTCGTCCCGCAGATGTCTCTCGCCGCTGTTGCCGCCGGCGCGGACGCCCTGATGATCGAAGTGCACGATTCTCCAGAGCAGGCCAAAAGTGATGGTAACCAGGCGCTCACTCCTGAGATTTTTGCCGAGCTCGTTCCGCGATTGCGCGCAGTCGCCGCAGCGATCGGCCGTGAGCTGTAGCCGCTTCGCTGCACGAAGCGTAGGCTGCCGCGTTTACAACCCACCGACCGGCGCGTCTCACAGAGACCCGGCTACAATTCTGTACGATTTAGCGTAAAGTTTGCGGTGGAAAAATCGACGGAACTTTTGGAGCGCGTCGCAGCGACCGAACCAATCGCGCGCAAGCTCGAGACGATACAACGGGCTGAATGGCCCGTACGATTTTCGCATGTAATCCAGACAGGACAGCCGTTTCTGACTGCCGTAATCGCACACGCCTATCACGGTCTTCGGGTCCATAAACGGGGGAATCGAAAATGTCTTGCCCGATCCGGAAATCACAGCGGAACGGCTGGCGTTGTTTTTACAAATCGAGCGCGATACCAGCCCGAGGATCATTGTGGCGACATGCGCTTGTCTCGATCAAGCCGCACCGAAATTTGGAAGCCTTGAATCTGCGGTTGTTCAACTCCGGCGTGGAGTGATCACGAAGATGGAAGAGTTTCTCGAACGACTTGCGGCCAGCGGTTATGAACGCGTCTCACAAGTCACCACTCGTGGACAGTTCGCTGTCCGTGGCGGGATTGCCGATCTTTATTCGTGGCAGACGTCGTTGCCATTCCGCCTGGAATTTTTTGGCGACCAAATCGAATCGCTGCGCGAGTTCGATATCGATACGCAGACCTCCGTGCGTAATTTGCGCTCAATCGATATTCTGCTGAATCAAGGAGCTGCGGTATCGAGTCCTCCGGGGCGATCCGGAGATCGCCCTTCCTTGATAGAAGATCAAAGCGGCAACGTTCGCCACTACGTTCGCGAGCGCGATCTGATCATCGACGTCGAACCTGACGGAATTTCAAACGCACACATCCAAATCAGCGAATGCTGGATCGAGACTGGTCCGGAAGATTTCAGCGGCGCGTTTCAAGATTGCGAGCTTGGAGAGTTTGGCGCCGGCGATCTGGTGCTCGCCGAAGCTAAACGCGCACAGTTCGTCAAACGCTTGAAAGAATGGCGCGCGAACAACGCCAGGATCGTAAT